>OFRM01000836.1_pt1 | contig 11544 bp, 12 predicted proteins | sample 1543101 | NCBI WGS metagenome assembly OFRM01 (sample SAMN07774223, study PRJEB24372) | wastewater metagenome | isolation source: Exp Tend VB 0WW | collected 2016-02
GGGGTATCTGCGTGATGCGGTGTATTCTAAACTACGACAGGAATGTTCTACCGAGCGCGATCACGAGTGTGAGCGCTGTGAATCCATCTTGAAGCGTCGTCCTCACGAGTTCGAATATGCCCTCCGAGTGTATGCTCTCGGCATCGAAGAGTATTTCTTGAGTCTTTTGTTTCGGTATCATGAGGTTTCTGAACCGGTGTACAAGCGAATTTTTGGGAAGCTTTCAGTACAGCTCTCACGCGTCGAGGCAGGGGAGACTCAGCTTCAGTCTTTGGATGAGGATTTCGCGCCTGACTGGTTCGAGCGTATAGCGATAGGGGTCGGATCATTGTTTCAGAGCACCCAGACAGATGCGGACCTGTTTCGGGAGCGCTACACATATTATCGGGCGCAGGAGATTATCGCCCGCAAAGTCGTAAAAGAACTATCGAGACTTAAGAATCGTTCATTGATCGAGTCAGAAGAATACCATGATGCAATTGATTGTGTGACGCAGCAGTATCAGGAATTCCAGTCAGATGCCCAGGGGCGTGCCGAACGGTTAGCAGCTGTTAATCAGCAAATCGTTGATGAGATTAATGAGGCTTTTGGTAGCCAGAGTCTAGCAAAGGCGCTTGAGGAAGGTCTGAATGAGCTGACTCGGAAGGGAATGCTCTCACCGAAATTGTCTATTGTTTTGGAAGAGGAATTCTCGAAACATTGAGTATTATCATGGAGGCCAATCGCCTGAGTGTCAGAAATGGTATATTATAAAAGGGATTGCGGGATGCAATCCTTTTTCCATATATGACTATAGTATGCTGATCGAAGCGCGACAATTGGCAAAAACGTATGCGAACGAAGGAGTCGAGACTCCGGCGCTCCAGGATGCGACTTTTCAGATTGGCCAGGGCGAATTCGTCTCGATCATGGGACCGAGCGGTTCCGGCAAATCGACGCTCATGCATATACTCGGTCTGCTCGATCGGGCGACCGGAGGTGAGTATCGGCTGGAGGATCGTGATGTCTCCGCGCTGTCGGATGACGAATTGGCCCGGCTGCGTAATGAAGTGATCGGCTTCGTCTTCCAGGCGTTCAATCTGCTGCCGCGTACGAGCGTCTTCGAGAATGTCGAGTTGCCGTTGCTCTATGACCGCAATGATCATGAGGACACGAAGGCGCGAGTGATGGCGGCACTCAAGGCGGTCAATATGGAACATCGGGCCGGGTATCTCTCGAATCAGCTGTCTGGCGGTGAGAAACAGCGGGTCGCCATAGCTCGGGCGCTCGTCAATAATCCGAAGATTATTTTCGCGGATGAGCCGACGGGCAATCTCGACTCAAAGTCAGGACTTCAGGTGATGCGTATTTTTCAGAAGCTCAATGAAGAAGGGCATACGGTGATTCTTGTGACGCATGAAACGTTTACAGCTGAGCATGCGAAGCGCATTCTCCGCATGGTGGATGGGAAGATCGTTTCTGATGAGCTGGTGGAGAACCGGCGTTTCGCTGATAAGGAAAACGTACTTTTGAAATAGCGTGACCTACGGAGACCAGACCCGAGGAAAACCTCCATCTTCCGGATGTTCGGTCGGACGGATTCCGATTTAACCATCGAGAAAATCTATTCCTGCTGCTTCGCATCGGAATGTTTTTCTAGCGATGTCCGTATCGCAATCCGTAGCCGATCGAAACATCATGGAAGCTGTAAATTTTCCTCGAATCTGGTTATCGGTATCTATAAATCCGCAATCACCAATCTTAAATCTGAATGAAGCTTTCCGATCCATATAAAATAGCCTATCAGGCCCTATCAGCATCCCGGCTCAGGTTCTTCTTGACCGTGCTCGGCATCGTCATCGGTGTCGCGGCGGTCATCCTGGTCATGAGTGCCGGGGCGAGCGCTCAGCAGCTGATCTTGGGTCAGGTCGAGGCAGTCGGATCGAATCTGCTCGCGGTGCTGCCGGGAGCCTCGGAAGAGGATGGTCCGCCAGCCCTCGCTTTCGGTATTGTCGATAAGACCCTGGTGAATGATGATCTTGAAGCGCTGCGGAATCGTAAGAATATTCCAGAAATCACTGCTGCCGCTGGTTATGTGACGGGTACAGCAATCGCTGATTCGGAGACGGAAAGTATCTCGGCGAGTTATCAGGGGGTCAGTGCGAGTCTGCCGGATGTCGAGACCGTCAAGATCGCGAAGGGGAGATTCTTTTTTCCGGATGAAGACGAACGGCTGGCTCATGTCATCGTGCTTGGATCCGAGACGGCAGAGAAGCTGTTTCCAAACGCGGATCCTCTCGGAAAGATAGTTTCGATTAAGCATATACCGTTCACGGTGGTCGGTATTCTCGAGGAACGTGGAGCAGCTGGGATATCAAGTACGGATGATATCATCCATATCCCGCTCGATACGGCACAGAAAGAGCTCCTTGGTATCAAATATCTGAATTATGTCCGGGCTAAGGTCGGACGAGCCGAGGATGTCGCGCGGGCCAAGGATGCGGTCTATGCTCTGATGAATCAGCGGCACGATATCGACCCGGGTCAGGAATCTGATTTTTCAGTCCGTAGCCTCGAATCGACGCTTGATGTGCTCCGGTCTCTGACGAACGTCTTGAAGTTTTTCCTGGTCTCAATCGCGGCTATCTCACTTTTGGTCGGCGGTATCGGTATTATGAATTCCATGTTGATCGCGGTGAATGCTCGGGTGAGGGAGATCGGACTCCGCAAAGCAGTTGGCGCCCGCCCGGGAGAAATCATGTTTCAGTTTCTGATCGAGTCGGTAATCGTCACGCTCCTCGGCGGCCTGATCGGTATTGCCATCGGTGTCGGATTCGCCTTCGTCGCCTCGCTGATCATTCCGAAGCTCGGCTATGACTGGGAATTCCTTGTGCCGCTCTCATCAATCGGTATTTCTTTCGGAGTTTGCTTCATAATTGGTATGATATTCGGCCTGTATCCAGCCTGGAAGGCCTCCAGAGTCAGTCCGATGGAAGCTTTGCGGTACGAGTGATGCCTCGCGGCTATCTGATATTCATGGTATAATATCCGGGCTCGTAAAAGGAACAAATATGGAAAAAGGAAAAATCAGATTTATCGTCATCTTGATATCGATACTCGGCCTCTCGGGCGTGCTGTTCGGTGTGCTCTATGCCGAGGAAGGGAAGCGTATTTCCCGGGCAGAGCGGAATCGGCAGACATTTCTGGCTGAGCAGCAGCAGATTGAACAGGAACGTCAGCAGTATTTTGACGAGGTAGCTGCCAAGCGCACCGAATTGCGCGCCAGCATGGAGGCGTCCAAGGCGCAGTATGAAGAGCTGCTCAAGAATCAGCCGGCCGCAATTGCCAAGAGCCAGACGACCAAGACGGAGACCGTGACCGTGCCGGTGCAGACCAAGGTGACTACCTCGGTATCGAAGCCAGCGGCGACTCGCTCGACCAAGTCATCTTAAGAGTATTTTTATGGCATCCCGACTCGTTTTTGCAATCATGTTGACGCTGGTGCTTTTCTTAGGCGCGGCGGTATCCGGCTATCAGTATGGTTTTTCGTTTTCATCAGTAAACTGGCTTCCGGTAGCCTGGGCGGAAGATGATGACGATGATGAAGATAGGGAGACATCGAAGCCGGTTGAGAAGATCGTGACGACGTATCAGCAGGTGCAGCGGACAATCGTCATGTTGGATGAGAAATTCAAGATCGATACGGACGGGGATCGGCTCGTGGATGGCCTTGATCCGGATACGGCCGTATCACAGCTTGAGTATTTCATGGATGATGATGAAGATGCTGTGCCTAACGCGCTGGACAAATTTCCAGGTGCTGATGATTTCTTCACTTTTGATGATTCTGAAGATCAGGATAGCGACGGGATTCTGGATACCTTCCTGTCAGCGATAGCCCGTTAGTCGCAATAATCTCATGACATGGCATACGAGAGAGCGTGAGCTCAGGGGAGAGATCATGCGGACGGACATATTCATCAAGGTGCTCTCCGAGACACGCGATCCCGATCTTATGGAAGCGGATTTGGAGAATGCTTTCGTCTTGTTGCGGAACTTCGAAGCTCGTTTCAGTCGCTTTCGAGAGGACAGCGAGCTCTCTCTCTTGAATGCTTCGATCGGGCCATACCAGGTGTCGGATGACTTGTGGGATATTCTGCAGTATTGTCGGATTTTTTTTGATGAGACCGGAGGGATTTTTGACCCGACCGTATTGCCGGCGCTGGAACGCGAGGGATATGCGGCGAGCTATGGAACCGACGCTTTTGGTCGATCGGCGCAGGTCGGAATCGAACCGAAAGCATTTTCTTTCGCTGATGTCGTGCTTCATGCAGAGATGAAAACCGTAACCAAGCCAGTCGGTTGCCGTATTGATTTGGGTGGTATCGGCAAAGGATATGTCGTCGATCGTGTCGCTCTGCAGCTCGGGACGGTTTATTCTGATTTTATCGTCGATGCCGGCGGAGATATGCGCATCGCCGGGCAGGATCGGTTGGCTGGGCGTCCATATTTCGCGATCGATATCGAGGATGCTGTCCGAAAATCAGGGAGCGCAGGGACGCTTCTTCTGTCAGATCGGGCGGTCGCGACTTCCGGGGTGAATCGGAGGAAGTGGATGATTGACGGTGCTGAAAAATCGCATCTGATTGATACACAGTCAGGCGGCAGCGTCGAAGGAGAGATCATGACAGCGACGGTTGTCGCGGATACGGCTGGCCGGGCTGACGTCATGGCGAAGACGCTCTGCCTTCTCGGTCGCGACCGATGGCGGCTTTTCGCTGAAGAGAGAAAGATACCAGCATTCATTATCCTGAAAGATGGTACAATAGAGACGAATCAATTTATACAACCGTATTTATGGGGAGGCAATATTTTTTCTTGATTCTGTGGATAACTGTGCTTGTACCGGGCGCTTTCTTTTCGTGCTCAGCGTCGGCCGAGGCAGCGATCAAGGATTCCGATTTCGATCAGCTGACCGATGAAAGCGAGGCGGGAGCATATAAGACTGATCCGAATGTGTTCGACACGGACGGCGATGGTATAGGCGACGGCGAAGAGATAGTCAGCGGGACCAATCCACTCGATCCCCGCAGTTCTCGGATTATCGATCTGACGCGCGAGGATAGCGGCATACTAGGGAATCAGGAACAGTGGCCGTGGTATTTTGCGCGGGCGACCGGTGTCCTCGCTTTCGTCCTCTTGACCATCGTATCCGTCTACGGTCTAGTCATCAGCTCGCGCGCTTTTCAGAAAATCATTTCTGGGGCGACGGCCTATGAATTACATCGGACTTTTTCATGGGTGGCGCTCGGAGCAGTACTGCTGCATGTGAGTAGCTTTTTCTTTGATGATTTCCTCAAGATTAGTTTTTTGGAAGCGTTCGTGCCAGGGGTGCTCAAGCGGGACTATCTATCAGCGCTCGGCTACGATATGGGCTTGGCGGTCGCGCTCGGCATCGCCGGACTCTATTTCATGCTTATTCTGATCCTTACATCAGAATTCCGATCCAAACTCTCACCGAAGACGTGGCGGATGACGCATTATGTGAGTTTCATCGCGTATCTCGCGTTTGTGGCGCATGGCGTCATGGCGGGCACTGATTCTCGGGAGACTTGGATGCAGATCCTCTACACAGCGTCGCTCTCGATTGTGACGACGCTGGTTCTGACGCGTATCTTGTCGCGTACGATGATACCGAAGATTCGTGCCGCTTGGAAAGCTTCCGTAGCCTTAGCGGATCAGTCTGGGGGTACTCCGCCTCAAGCGTGATACCGATACTCTCTTATGCTGTACCGATTCTTTTCCCGCTACGCCCAATCATTTCTCTTCGCGCTTCGTACGATTCTTTCTCATAAGGCGAGGACGTTTTTGGCGTTGCTTGGCGTGGTTATCGGTGTCTTGTCGATTATCGTCATTGCGTCGTTTGGCGAGGGTGTGCGCGGTTTCATGCTGGGACAGATATCGAGCTTCGGATCGGATTTCATCCAGATCGAGACGCAGGTTCCTGGAGCGGGGCAGTCGCCTTCCGGTCAGGCAATCGCCAAGCTCACGATTACGACGCTCAAGATTTCCGATGCCGAAGCGGTTCGAAAACTGCCGAATGTCGCAGAAGTGTATGCTGGCAATATCGGTCAGGAGCGAGCCAGTTATCGCGGCGCGCATAAGCGGATTCTCTTGTTCGGGACCTCCGCGACCGCGCCGATTGTTGATCCCAATCTGAAGCTTGAGACGGGGCGTTTCTATACCGAGGATGAAGATGATGGGCTGGCGCAAGTCGTCGTGCTCGGCGCGGATATCCGGGACGCGCTTTTTGGTCCGGGGAGTACCGCGGTCGGCGAGACGATCCGTATCAAGGGACAGGGGTACAAAGTAATCGGTGTCCTCGCGCGGCGCGGGTCGGTCGCCTTTCTCAATTTTGACGAGATGACCTATGTGCCGGTGCAGACGCTGCAGAAGAAGCTTCTCGGCATCAATCATATCGCTTTTTTCACGGCCCAGATGAAAGATGTCTCACGCGAGACAGAAACCGTTTCTATGATACGTGAGACGTTGCGCAAGCGGCATGATATCACCCGTCCGGATCGGGAAGACTTCGTCATTACGAGCGCTCGTGAAGCTCAGGAAACCGTCTCGACCATACTTGGGGCGATGAGCATGCTTCTTTTGTTCCTGACATCGATATCGCTGGTGGTCGGTGGCGTCGGCATCATGAACGTCATGTATGTCTCGGTCGCGGAGCGGACCAACGAGATCGGCCTGCGCAAGGCGGTTGGAGCGTCATCCAAGAACGTGCTCTGGCAATTCCTTTTTGAAGCGCTCATTATTACGACACTCGGCGGCCTGATTGGTATCGTGCTCGGCGTCTTGCTGACAGTTGGATTGACGGCGTTGTTCGGTGCGCTTGGTTATGGGCTCGAGCTCGGCTTCACGCTGCAGTCGTTTCTGCTTGGCGCTGGATTCGCGATGCTCGTTGGTGTCGTTTTCGGTCTCGCTCCGGCTTATCGGGCATCGCGGCTCTCGCCGATGGAAGCGCTGCGCAAAGAATAAGAGCGAGTGTGGCAGTAATCCGAACGGGGACGTGTGATTCGTCTGCGGTTCGGGAGGCTGGAAGGACCGCTAGAGATTCTCAGGAGGAGTCTCAACGGCAAATGGATCGGTTTCAATTATATCGTATCGCCCCTTCTTCATTTTCTTGGCTTCAGCCGGCGAGATTTCTCGGCCGGTTTTTTTGCTGATATAGACGACGTGCTTCTCGATATTTTCGAGAGCGATGCCGGGCGGTCGCACCGGTGCTGGGCTGACGCCATCCTTGGGCTGGTAGGGAGTGAAAGCGATATCGGGCGTACCGACTCGGGCCGCGTCGATGAAGGCTCTCCAGATCGGGGCGGCGACGAAGATACCATCGGATCCGGCGGTCATCGGCGTATGGTCATTGTTGCCGACCCAGACGGCTGCTGAGATGAAGGGCGTGTAACCGACGGTCCAGGCATCGTTGAAATCCTGGGAAGTTCCGGTCTTGGCAGCGGCTGCAGTGCCGGCCGGAAAAGCGATCGGGCTCCGTGGGCCGAAGATGGGCGTACGTGAGACGTTGTCTGAGAGGATAGAATTGATTTTCCGGGCGACTTCCGCATCGAGGACACGCCGGCCTTCGGAAGCATCAGGAGAGAAGACTTCATGGCCCCGGCTGTCGCTGATCGAGAGGACTGGCCGCATATCGTGAGTGATGCCTTCTTGGCCGAAAACGCCGAAAGCGCGAGACATATCGATCGGTCGGACTTCGGCGCCGCCGAGGGTGAGCGAGAGTCCGTAGCGCTTGGGCTCAGTGAGGGTCGTGATGCCGAGGCGGGTAGCGGTGTCGATCGTCGCATCGATGCCGGCGAGCGCGAGTGTCTCGACTGCGGGTACGTTAAGCGACATGGCGAGCGCCTGGCGCATGGTGAGGAGACCATGGAATTTCCCATCGTAGTTGCGGGGGATGTAGTTCGTGCCTGATCCGTCCGGACCGAAATTGATCGGTACATCATAGATCTTCGTTTCAGGCTCATACCCTCGACTGAAGGCGGTCGCGTAGGTGAAGGGTTTGAAAGATGATCCTGGTTGGCGGGCGCTCAGCGTCACATTGACGTTGCCATCGATCGCTTCATTGAAATAATCCTTGGATCCGACCATGGCGAGGACTTCACCACTCCGGGGGTCGGTCGCGACGAGCGCGGCATTGCTCGCCTTGCGTGCGGCATTGCGTGCGGCACCCTCGCGGACCGCTTTCTCGGCGGCTCCCTGAAGCTTGAGATCGATCGATGTCGTGATGCGTAGTCCGGCGGTTTGGAGTGTCTCCTTATTGTAGGTCTGGGAGAGCTCATCGAGCACGAAGAAGACGAAGTGCGGAGCGCGGATCCGTTCTTGGCGCGGCAGTATTTCGGCGGCGAGATTGACTGCATCGGCTTGTTTGAAATCTTCAGTCGTGATGAATCCTTGCTCATGCATGGCGACCAGGATGCGCCGCTTGCGGAGCAGGAGTTCATCCTTTGCTTCGCCGTAGGGGGAATAGTAGGTGGGTGCCGAGGGAAGCGCGGCGAGGAGCGCGGCTTCTTCGAGAGAGAGCTCGCTCGCGTGCTTGCCGAAGTATGTCCCGGCAGCGGTCTCGATGCCATAAGCATTGGATCCGTAGGGGACGGTATTCAGATAGAGATCGAGGATTTCATCCTTGCTCAAGACACGCTCGATTTTGATCGCGAGGATGATCTCCTTCAGTTTCCGCGGGAAGGTCTTCTCACGGCTCAGGTAGAGGGCGCGCGCTACCTGCTGCGTAATGGTCGATCCTCCCTGGCGGATGGAGCCGGAGTCGAGATTCCGGAGGAGCGCTCGGAACATCGAAGAGATATCGATGCCGCGATGCGCGTAGAAATTCTTGTCCTCGACGGCGATGGTCGCGTGGCGCATGACATCGGGAATCTCATCATGCCGGAGCATGACGCGGTTCTCTTCTCCGTAGAGGCGATAGAGCTCCTCAGTACCGGTCCGGTCGTAGAGAATAGTCGTCCGATTTTTCGGCAGCTCGCGAATAGTGTCTATAGAAGGGAGCCCGTGCAGGTATATGGCGATGCCGCCGAGAAAAATACCGAAACAAGCGAGCAGTATCAGCCACCCGCTTTCTTTGAGAAGACGGCGGAGCAGGGCGGAAAATCGTGGGTGTCGGGCGGGCATAGAGAGGAGTATCAGGATCGGCTTTGTCAGGGGCAGTTTTTCAGTGTACCCTAAGAGAGAGACGAAAAGCAATTGTGCCACACTTCCTATGAAATTACCAGTCATCAAGCCTCTGTATAGCTTTCTCCGTCTTTGCGGCGCCCCGGTCGTCTGGGAGGTCTCCGTCGGTACCCCGGTGTTCCGCCTCCGTCCGGATGGCGTGCGTGAATACCTCTTGCTCCGCTATCCGAGCGGACACTATGATTTTCCCAAAGGACACATCGAAGCGGGAGAGACCGAAGAAGACACGCTGCGCCGCGAGACGGTCGAAGAGACCGGACTAGACGATCTCCGGGTCTATGATTTTCGGACAAGCATCAAATATTTCTATCAGGCACGCGGCACCGAAGGGGAGCGGCGGCGGCGCGAAGGCCGGGGGACCTGGGTTTTCAAGCAGGTGCATTATTATCCGGCGCAAGCGCAGGGCGGCGAGGTCGTGCTTTCGCATGAACATATCGGGTTTGTCTGGATGCCGTATGCTGAGGCGTTGCGTACGGTGACCTTTGAGAATGCTCGGCGCGTGCTCCGTGAGAGTGAGGCGTATCTGGTCCGGCATGATGCCGGGAAGCGAGCTTGACCGGAAGGTGTATACTGTAAGCGTGATAATACCAAGCTTATGATGACATACGATATCGATCCCAACCGGTCTTTCGAACAGAACATCTTCTTTGAAGTGAAGCGCCGCGCGCACGAGCAGGGAGTGACGGATCTGAACGAGTATCTCGATCTGGTCACGGAAGTCATCGCGGAAAAGCTCGATGACGGCGTTCTGACTAAACATGACGACCTGACGCAGCTTCGGAGCGATCTCGAGCATCGTTTCAGCGAACTTGGGGATGAAACGGATGAATATTGATTTTTTGGCTGATTGGTGGTATAATAGGGGAGTAAGGTAAGGAAGACCGGAACACGGTCTTTTTTGTTGGAAAACCAAAAAATAGTCTGTCTCCTGGGCCACGAAAGAGGTTTTTTTTGATGCCCGAGACTTCCGAGGCGATAGCAAGAGAAAAATCTGCTTTTGTGGCCCAGGTGAAGCAATCCGAAATATTTTTTTGTTACTTAAGGAAGCTAATGAAGCTAAAAGCTAGTTAAAGTATGTTGACTCTCCGTGATATCCGTAAGCGCTATTCGACCCGTCGTATTCTCGAAGGGGTGTCGTTCAGCCTGGGCGAAGGACAGAAAGCGGCGCTCGTCGGGCAGAACGGTGTCGGCAAGTCGACGCTGCTTCGGATTATCGCTGGTGAAGAATCGTATGATAAAGGCGAGATGACCCGGGTAAACCGTATCCTGGTCGGCTATCTGCCGCAGGAAGCACTTTCCGAATCGAGCGAAGAGACCTTCTTCGATTATCTCGAGCGTATGGCTGGAGTCGGAGAAGCCCGGCGCAAGATGGAGGCGCTCGCTGAGCAACTCGATCAGCCGGAGAAGCTCGCTGAGTATGAAGAGTGGCAGAAAGTATTCGAGCGTCTTGGCGGGTATCAGTTCCGTCAGCGGGCCCGCGGTATTCTCGAAGGCCTCGCGCTCTCGCATCTCGATGAGGACCGTCCACTTGATCAGCTGTCGGGAGGAGAGCGCCGCAAGGCGGCACTCGCCGGCGTACTCTTGCGCGGCGTGGATTTCCTCCTGCTCGATGAACCGACGAACAATCTCGATCTGCCCGCGCTCCTCTGGCTCGAGCGCTATCTCACGAAGACGAAAGCCTCATGCCTGGTCGCATCGCATGACCGGCAATTCCTCGATAATGTCGTGAGCCGCGTCATCGAGCTCGATGCCCTGACGAAGAAAGCCAATCTCTATACTGGCGGCTGGACTGACTATGCCGAGATGAAGGCGTATCAGATCCGTAAGCACAAGGAAGCCTATCGGAATCAGGAGGAAGAGAAAGCGCGCGTGCTCGAATCATCGCTTGAGAAGAAAGCCTGGGCGAAGATCGGCGCTGAGATGAAGATGCCGGACAAGGACCGGATGTCTCAGGGTTATCATCGCGATCGCTCCGAGCGGAAGCTCGGGACGCAGGCCAAGACGCTCGAAGACCGGGCGAAGCGCATGACCAAGGTAGAGCGGCCGACTGAGAAGCAGCCGATCGATTTCCTCTTTCCGGAAACGGAAGCTCCGGCTCCGGCCATCATTACCAAGGACCTCGTCTTCGGCTACCCGGAGGGATTCCGTTCCGAGCCGACGACGCTCGCGATACCGACTGGCAAGCGCGTCGGTGTTTTCGGCGTGAACGGTGCCGGCAAATCGACGCTGCTGCGGATGCTGGCGCGCGATGGCGGACCGGCGGCGCGGGCGGAGTTTCTGGGAGATTCGTCGATTTCTTGA
>OFRM01000837.1_pt1 | contig 11535 bp, 15 predicted proteins | sample 1543101 | NCBI WGS metagenome assembly OFRM01 (sample SAMN07774223, study PRJEB24372) | wastewater metagenome | isolation source: Exp Tend VB 0WW | collected 2016-02
TATATTTCTATGTCAAGCATAATTATTATGCGGTCACAGTGTACGAGACCTAGCTTGAAATGAGCTGAAGCCCTTACCCATAAACTATGCTACCCTTTGGCGCTAAAAACAAAGAATGGTTCGTATGTTTCGTTATACCCTGGCTTGTCGTACTCGACCTTCCAGCCCGCCTCGCGGTAACTGTCTTCTACATCCAACCAATGTCTTGCATAGATTTCCGACCTGTTAAGACCGCCATCTACCAGGCGGGTCACAGCATCGCCCTGCTTGACAGTTGCTCTGCCATGCATGATGTTCTGAGCAATCAATGCATTAAACGTTGCAAATACCTCGTCCGGTATGAGTTCACCCTTAAGCTCCATAACCTCAGCGGGTGCGATTGGCTGAACCCGTGCCCCTGGTTCACGTTCCATGATGTCTCCTTTCGGTTAGATGACACCATAATCGTGCGCTCCAAGGACATAGAGATATAGGAAATAGATTTTACAAACCGAGAAATCTTATACCTATGCCGGAAGTTCGCGTGTAGTACCAGAACCAAGTGCTTCTGTTGGCTTCACCTCACGGGCAGTCACATCAATAGTACCGTCTCTTAGAACGGCAATCTCAAAGTCCTCAACGGCCCTACCAATAACTGTACGCATCGTTTCACCTGGACGAAAATAATCATGTTCATATTGGAATGAGCCGCCCGTGCTCGGACGAGAAGGCTGTGCTCTGCCCTCGCGGCTGTCATCATATCCACTAAGCGTACCCGACATCCATACGGCTGTTATTTCTGAACCATGGTGACCCGTCAGAGAAATGGAGTGAACTTCTGGTATAGAGAGGCCTATATCGTCAAACTTAATCTCATTACCCCAATAATTATCATATTGTTGCTCGCCGCTACTTCGTAATATTGACCTCACTACTGGTGTGCTCTTATCAATTTTAAATACTTCACGCAGTGCGTCCTGAACCATGGCTTCGGGCATAACGCATACCTCCACGAGCGGAACTCGTGTGTCTCTCGCCCGCAGCAGACGTTCATGAAACAGTTCTATCTGCTCACCACACGTTGAGAAAATGCCTTCCTCAATCTCGGTTAAACCGGGCGTACTTAGCATGTCTCGTCCTGCTTCTTGCACTCTTTGTACGATAAGCGAAGCGGTTAGTCTGGTTGGTTGGGCCAGCCCAGTATCTGTCCCCCATGGGATAGTAGGTGGGTCATGTTCTATGCCTGTCATAATTGCAAGATTATAGCATTATATCTTGTTTTTATCAATAGCTGGCCAGCGTCTGCTTTGGTATAGTGGTTGCATGGATATACCCGAGCAGGCAATTATTGTTGATGAAAACGACCGTGTGGTTGAATATCGAAATCGGCGTGATGTGGGTACATACGATTTGCACAGGATTGTGGCTGTTTGGATTGTGAATGCTCAAGGGCGGATTCTTCTGGCGCAACGAGCATTCAGCATGAGCAACCAACCTGGCCTCTGGGGGCCAGCTGCAGCCGGAACTGTTGCCAAGGGCGAAGAATACATAGAGACTGCCTATCGTGAACTATCAGAGGAGATTGGTATCTCTGGAGTAACCCTAAGTCAAAGTGGCAAATTTATGACCAACAAGCCATTTGACGAGGCACGAATGTGCGTAGTTTTTAGCGGTAACTACGATGGCAAGACGCTCTCTCTGCAAGCCGATGAAGTCGCTAAGGTATGTTGGGTAGACTTGGCTGATTTAAAGCAGGACCTCACGGATAACCCACAAAACTATGTTATCAACATGAGATACGTCATGAATTGCGTAGTCAACCAACCATAGACATTTACATTATTTATTGTATAATCTATTTCTATATATGGCTAAGAAGCGACGCATCATTGTTATTGGTCCCTCTGGAAGCGGTAAATCAACGCTGGTCGACCACCTACGTGCTCCAGAGTTCGAAGACCAGGTAGTAATCCCAAAGCGAGTAATCACCCTGCCTGTGCGCGCCGATTCGGACTCAAGAGAGAACAGAAACGTCAGCAAAGACAAATTTCAGCAAGAGCTAAGTGCTGGCCGAATCAAGCCGTGGTGGGAAAGACGGCTGGGGGACGACGAAGATGCGCATCATTTTTATGGGTTTGAGCGCGTTAACAAAAAAGACACACGCACACGCCTTTTTCTTGGCAACAACGCGCTTGTTGGCGCAAATACCCCACAAATCCAGCGCTTCATACAGAAGTCACTCATTGTTATCGTGCGGGCAGACCCTGCAATAAGGGGAGAGCGGCTTGACGAACGACTTCCAGGCATGGACTCAGCCGAACGCGTACAACGCATAGCTGATGGCTTGGGCAGTTTAGACCTGCTCAAACCACAAGGCATTGTCACCCTGGATACTAGCAATCAAGACGAGCGTGATTCCCAGCAAGCGTTTGCTGAAATTGTACTTGGCCATGTGCCTGCCAAGCAGCCAACATATGCCTAGCTCAACCCTAATTACTTTTTTGCGAGGCAAGATACTCTTGAACGCCCGCTAGCCAACCATCGATAAAATAGTCTTCTGGCTTGAAGGTATTAATATCAACCCACTCGAACTTGTCATGGTGGTTGCCAAGCGCAACTGCTCCGCCCTCGTAGACGGCATCATAGCCAACGGCAAAAATTCTCACCAGTTGGTTGCCCAGCCCATGCTCTTTGCGTTCAACTCTAAAGAAAATGTTGGGTCCGCCCACGCTATATTTAAAATCAGCTCCCAGCTCCTCACGCATTTTTCTTTCAATCACTGCTGGTAAGTTCGTTTTGAACTCATCCTTTTTGATGCGGCCCCCAGGCAGATCCCACGAATCAAAAATATCATGTGTAATCAGCAGCTTGTTGCCGTCACGAATTAATAACTTCACCGCAACAAAATACAAATCTTTGTCGTACGCATCCATGGACTGAACTATAACAGAATTCGGGTAGTGCATGTAAGCGCGTGATTCAGGCCCGGCCATGTGTGCTGCGAGACCATACGCCAGACGGTTTTTTCCTTGCCCAAGCTAACAGATGTGATTAATCGCTTACTTAAGTGTGAACGGTGGATATACGTCGGTGGTGAGCAAAAATGCATATGCGTCTACTCTCAGACTCCAGCGCCCTACTCCAACGACAAAGTCAAACAAACTCTTTGGGTAGCGCCCCGTAAACAAAATCGAAAACCATGCAGCGATAGTCGCACCCATCGCTCCAATCACTAGTACTGACAACACCACGTAGTGAGGGATGGCCAAAAACCATTTGACCAATGGTAGCCACCGGTTAAGATCCTGCTCTACATTCGGATAGTCTATGTCCAGGTGTACTGACTGCTCATCAACTGTCGAAGGGTACTGATCAGTCAGCAGAAAAAGATATGCACCAATTCGAGTCGAAAATCGATTCAACTCAAGATTGAAATCGAACCACCAGCGTGGGTAACGTCGGCGAAAAAGAATCATAAGGGCAGTCGCCACAAAGAGCCCCATCACAATGCCTCCACCGTTTGATGTAACTACCTCGCCAGCTTCATTCATAAAAGTCTGGCTGCCAGTTGCAGTCAATAGAGACAGAACGATTAACGCAGGGATACTCCACAGAACACGAGCAAACGAGGTCAAACGATCAAGTTTATCTGGGTAGTCTATGTCTAAACGGGCTGGATATACTTCTTTTTCTTGTGCCATTGTGTTGTCCTCTATTCTTATTTATTGGCTTGCTGAGTAGTTGTGTTATCACTATACCCTCCTACCGTAGCGCTATAAAGACAACTTGGCAATAGTATTAGTCATTAGCCCCAAGGGGATGACCAGCCTCATTAAGGGTTAGACTATATGGCGAGTTCTTTTTGTAGGATATAGATGAGGCGTTTGCGCGATTCTTCGTCGTCAAAATTATGGCCACCATCCAGAATGACGCGCGAAATAGCAGGATCCAGACCTTCAAATACAGTCTCGCCAAGAACTTCGTCTTGTTTCGCTCCGATAATTCGCAAGGCCGTGACTCTGGCTAGTTTATTATAAAACGACACCGGATTGATGCCCGCCAGGCTCTGCCAATATTCTGGGTGAATCACCGTAGTACTGCCGTCGGAGCGTGCCAAACGAGCCCTGGACATGATATCAATCGGTGTATCCAGTCGCGCACCGAGTTGCTGTGCAACCACTTCTGCACGTACATCATCTGGTGGCGTCAGCATGATAACTTTACGCATGCCCCGCGGCTTGACCAGCCCCGCCACGACACAGCCCTGTGAATGACAGACTAGGTCAATGATTGCTTCCGGCTGCTCTGCCCTCATGGTATTAATAACCTTGCGGAGTTTTCTGGCCTGTTCGTCTAGTGGCTTTGCGGTGAGTGTATTTGAGGCTTCGTTGATAGGGTTGTAATCAAACATAATACTTTCGGCATTGGGTAGGGCCTTCGCAATTGCAGTAAATAACCCGCGGTCTTCTTTGCGCACACCAAACCCGTGCGAATAAATGATGATGTGGCTGTTGGCGTTTGGTTGCATCTGTACATCATACCGTTTTCTGTAGTGTTTTGCTGCACACAATCAGTTTATGCAAAACCAAGCGCTTTTGCGTGCGCATACTCAACATTCGCCCCAACTGATAACACGAGCCGTGTTCCTTGCTGAATTGCTGCCACACTATGCTCAACAATATCGGGCCGGAAAATATAGGCATCCCTATCATGCAGCGGTACATCTTGGCCGTCTAGGCAGAGCATGCCGCCTGCGCCTGCAACAATCAACGCATTCAGTCGTACATGGCACAAACCCTCTAGCGCAGGGTCAGTATGTGCCGGGATATCGCTCCCAACTGGGTAACGCAACAACCAGGCATCAAAATAGCTTGGGCGACCTAGCTCTTCGACAGCACGCTCAACGATAGGACCGGCCGTGGGCTGGTCCAACAGGCTGGCTTTTTGATACCCCGTTCCTTGCCTACCCCGCTCCCAGGCTGCGTCCACTGATAACGCGCCCAGAGTACGGCCCTCGTCTTCGCCTAGCCAGGAGGGCACTATTCGATACCGATGTTCGTCACTTCCGCCTGTGGCTTGCGCTGCAGTCTGCTCTCCGCTAATCATCAGAATATTATGCTATGTTCTTAGACTACTTTGCAAGTTGCGGGCGTCCCACCAGTTCGGACAGGGTTCTGATTCTTGCAGGCTTGACACTTATACTTTTCTGAGAATCTTCGCCATATCTTTGCCCTTCGCCAACTCATCAACCAATTTATCTAGGTAGCGAATCTCGCGCATGATTGGCTCTTTAATGTCTTCTACTCGCACACCGCACACGACACCTTTGATCAAATTCCTTGAGGGGTTCATGCCAGGAGCCTCCGTAAAAAATGTCTCAAAGTCAGTCCCCTTCGCAAGTTGTCTCTCCATATCATGCTGGCTATAGCCAGTAAGCCAACGGATTATTTCATCCAACTCGGCTTTTGTTCTACCTTTTCTCTCTGCTTTAGCAATATAGAGCGGGTAAACGCTTCCTACGCTCATAGTATAGATTCTGTGCGGTTTCATATGATCAATCATAGCAGAAACTATAACCAACCTGTCATCTAGTGTTATACTTCGGAAATTATGAGATCCGCTGCACTCAACCCAGGAGAGTTGAAACAAGCTACTCTAGTAGGCATAGCCGAAATGAGAGGGCTTCTGTCACCTGCTGAGTGCCAAGAATTACTGCCACCCGATGATATTGCGTGGGCCACATCAGAGGCAAACGACACAACCGGGAGAAGCTGGTCACACAGCCCCCAATACAGGTTTGGAGAGCAGATGAGTGCAGTCAGTCCGAGCGTGCAAACGTTTCTTGGTGACTTTCGTGACCTCATCCAAACAAATGCCAAAAAGGCCGACATCCCAGAACTTACAGAATGGGGGACCGCCATACACGCAGATCACCCGGTGGAGCTGCTCGGCTTCCAGCGGTCTGCATATGCTGCCAAGTGGCACCGCACACCAGCCGATCACCAAATTGGCTGGCACTCTGACGACACATTCGAAGAGGCTAGGGGCAAGCGTGAGTTTGGAGTGAGAGCACTTGGTCTTATGATTGCAATCAGCCTCACGGAACATGGGGGCACCTACGAATGGGCTCCGGCCTCTGCTGAAACATATCCCGGTACCAGTGTCCCCGGTAATCTTTCACAGGTACTAAGTATCCAAGATATTCGGCAAGGCGATGCCATAGCATTCTGTACGGCACGAAATAGTCGTGGAGAGCAATGGCCAGGTTCATTCCCCTTGCATCGGTTTATTGCCGATGAGTCCGCCGGAACGGAAATCTGGCGAGACAGCCTGGTTGTGACATTTCAAGACGTTTCCGCTCGAAGCCTCCGAACCATCGGCATAAAGGGAATACTGGAAGCCGCCAAGGCCCGAATACCTCGTCTATACTAGAAGGTGTGGTATTTTTAGGTCTGCCACAGTATGTGGTCTATCGGTTTATCCCGAGACAAAGAGGTTATGTGTTCGTATGACTGCTCAATAATCTGCTCGAGCACTGGAAGCTCTACGTCACTGAGTCGTTTGAAATAAATACAGTACCCCGTAGTGGTGTGCTTGCCTAGTTTGTTCAGTTGCTCAGCGTAGCGTGCTGTGCCGTCCATAAGATACACGGTTATTTTGCCCTTTCTTGGATAAAAGGCTAGCGTATGTGCCTCGCCCTTACGACCGCTTGCATATTCATACTTGTAGACCCCGAAACCTATGGTACCAATTCCATACAGGATTGGGTCCTGCCCGCTGATTCGCTGCATTATTGTCATGAGTACTTGTGCGTCGCTAACAAGTGACTCGTCGTCTAGTGTGTCTATGTACTGTTGGACAGTGATATCGTTTCTTTCATCTGCTTTGCTCATAGGTAAATTTTAACAGAAAAAGCCGTGAGGTTTTCCGAAGATGTATGCACTGGATCAACTTATACTTAGTCGGTAAGAGTGTGGGCTCAACCGGCTCGGCTGGCTGCGCTTAGGCTTCGACGGCTACTGCGAATCCGCCATATGCCATCTTGCTCATCTCAAATGGCGATGTAAAGTCACTCTGCTCGTCATAGGTTTCACTCATCTCAGCCATAACTTTTTTGTTTACTTGGTCGCGATGCTCTTTGGATTCAAACACGATAAAAGAGAACCACACGTTTTCATCGCCATTTGCACCAGCCATTTCAGCAAAAGCACGCGATTTATCCGTCCCCATTTCTTGTTGTTTTAGGTCATCACCCTTGCATTCAAAGTATTGAAGTGCGCCGTGCTTCATCCAGGAGTCTCGCCCATCTTCTGCCATTTTTTGGTACTCGGCTTCTTTGCCTTTGGGTACCACCAATATAAAACCATCAACATATTTCGCCATTTTATATACTCCTTTCTTAAACTTGCGTACTGTACAAGTTTACCACCCAGACCACACGTGGTATGTAAGCAAACCCACAAACTAGAAAACCGCCCGGAGGCGGCAAAATCTAGACTGGTGCTGCACTATTACTCAAGCAGCGTTTCAAGAAGCTTAGTAGGCTTTTTTCGCGCCAGCTTCTACTGCTTTTTCAGCATTGTCTTTGGACATCATTGCACAAACAGTTGTTCCACACGTTGCGTGCTTCCCTTTGGCCATAAAGCCACCTTTTGCAGTTTGCACAATTTCTGGTGCTGATAACTCAACGCCCTTTTCCTTACATTTAACGCAGTAACCTGTGACCATGTCTATACCCCTATGAATTAATTATTATTGCGTAACTTGGCTTATTATACCGCCTGCCAAGCATATGCCTACCAAAAAAATCAAAAATACCCCCAGGAATCTCATAAAGTCAGGGTGAGAGGCCCAAGCCCTGACCGCTACGTGTGGCTGATTTGAAGAAAATTACAGAGCAGTTTTGATGACGTCACCGATATAACTCCGGTTGAGCCAAAAACACTTCTTTACAAGCTCAGTCCCTTGCGGTGTGGGCAAAGTATCTTGTGAGTTTTTAGCCTTAGGGCGAACATGAGCAACTCGACTTTCGGTCGATTTCGGCACGTCACTTGCATCAATAGTAACCCTACGTTTCGTATCTTCCCAAACACGATGCGCCTCTTCGCGGTCGAGGTATGGCATATTCCAATAGTTTACTTTCTCGAGCCGTAAGTCGCCGTTTTCATCTTCACGGAATATAACAAACAGGAACTTCTGCTCGATTTTAGCGAAGAAGCTACTCTCTTCCCACTCTTCTTCAACGATGTCCATATACTTAAACGTCGGAAATGACATTGCTTCGGCCGGCATCCAGTCCTTATTTACTCGAATTGTCTTGAGCTCAACACCTGCTTTATCGAGCTCCGGGACACTTCGTTTGGCCCCACCAAGGATACGCATTGTGAGGCTACGATAAAATCCTTTGTCGTTTTTGCCTTGCTTACGAAAATCAAACACCGCTGAGATCTCTTCAACGGTTTTGCCCAGATATGGCTTGAACTTGTTTTGCGTGGCGTCTTCGATAGTAACCCCGGCTGAAACATCCAGCGCGCCTACTTCTGAGGTGTGCCCTTCAATAATCCTGTTAACGTAGCTCGGCTTTAGCGAAAACGCTCGTGATTTTGCAAGCACGTCAGAAAACGGTTGCTTCTTGAGAGTTTCATTTTCGCCACCCGAACCCTTACGACACGCACCAAGATAGTAAGTATCGCCTTCGGATAGTTCGTGAGCCTTACCATCTTCAATCTTTCTCCGGATAGTCTCCCAGTCTCGTTTGATTATTTCTACATCTTCGAGCGGGAACTCGAACAGCACAGGATGCAATACAAACCGCCTATCAAATACCGCAATGCCTTTTTCGTAAAGGTAAAACAGGATAAGCATCAAACGACACTTTTCCATCAAAGACGAAGTATCCCACTGTTCTTCGGTAAGCTTACTGTAGTTAATCATCGTTAACACCAGGCGTTCTTTGGCTTTGTAGCTGCCGTCAGAACGTTTTAGCACACCAGTGGTCTTGAGCTCTACTCCTGCTTCTGGGAAATCAGGCTTGTGTGACGTATTGTCTGGTTGATATTGGTAATAGTACTTCTCGACCATGTTGCCCAAATCACCCTTATTGCTGATGTTCTCAGCAATTTCGCTCATATCTACTACTTCGGCAAGTGTCTTGCCCGAAAGCCCACGAGCGAACGCTGCCAATGATTTCGGTGATGTTATATCGTAAGGGGTCAGTGCCATAGACACAATTGTATCAAAACTACATCGGATGGGGCTTGATCGAATGTACCAAAGTTGATAAGATGGTAATTGACTATGGGAAAGAAGATAAAAATAGTAGAACTGTTCGCTGGTGTTGGAGGTTTTCGTATTGGGCTCGAAAAAGCCAGTGATGATAAGACTGAGTTCAAAACCGTTTGGGCTAACCAGTTCGAACCATCAACAACACGTCAGTACGCATCAGAAGTTTATGTCGCACGCTTCGGTAACAAGGGGTTCAGTGGCCGGAGCATCGAGGCCGTTATAGAAGACGACTTCGACGCCATCCCTGATCACGACTTATTGGTGGGTGGATTTCCTTGCCAAGATTACTCAGTCGCAAGCACCCTCAAAAACTCGCATGGCTTAATCGGCAAAAAGGGTGTGTTGTTCTGGTCCATCTACACCATCTTGCAGCGCAAGGGCGAAAAAGCTCCTGACTATTTCTTTCTAGAAAATGTAGATCGCTTACTAAAATCGCCTGCATCACAAAGAGGCAAAGACTTTGCCGTCATGTTGGCCTCCCTGTCAGATTTGGGTTATGCAATTGAGTGGCGTGTTGTTAACGCCGCGGAGTATGGTTTTCCGCAAAGGCGTCGCCGAGTGTTTATCGTTGGGTACAAAAAAGGAACCAAACTCTACGAAAAAGCCAAACGAGCTGTTGCAACTGATTGGTTAACCAAAGACGGCATACTGGCAGATGCGTTTCCTGTTGAAAAAGAATTACTGACGCACGATGTCAAACTTGAGGGTACCTATGCAGACATTACAGAAAACTTCTCAGCCAACAAACCTACTCTCAGCCCTTTTGCTAGTGCCGGGCTTGTAGTTGACCGCAAAGTTACTACGGGCAAAGTAACGCCCCGATATAACGGCAAGGTTGCAACGCTTGGTGATGTTTTGATTGACGAAAAAGATGTACCGGAGGAGTTCTTTATAGCCGAGGATAAGTTGCCGATGTGGACCTACCTCAAGGGTGCCAAGAAGGAAGAACGCAAGAGCGCAAGCGGACACGTATACCACTATGCAGAGGGTGCCATGGTATTCCCGGATGCACTTGATAAGCCCTCACGAACGATTATTACTGGCGAGGGCGGTTCTGGTGCCTCTCGGTTCAAGCACGTCATCAAGACGCCGTCTGGCCGGCTCAGAAGGCTTGTTCCTCTGGAGCTAGAGCGACTTGATATGTTCCCCGACAACCACACGCAACTAGAGGGCGTTCCCGCTGGGAAAAGAGCCTTCTTTATGGGCAACGCGCTAGTTGTTGGCGCCATAGAAAAAGTCGGCAAGTCACTCTCCAACAAACGGTAGCCACCTACTCTTAACGCAAAAAAGCCTCATTTGGTGCAGCATAGTTGACGCATTTCAAACATCTGCTATTACCGCTCAAGAGGATTATAAGCTAAAACACCTAGCCGAACAATTCCAACTATCGGGTACTTTGATTTAGCCACGCCCTCATTTTCAAAACATAGGCAGAAGTTAGGCAGCAATGCCTATTTTTTATGCCTAAGAACAGGGGGGTAGTCGCCTTTAGTTTCCGTCATTCTGCACTCCGCCGTCTATATACCTAATTTGTGGGAGCAGTTTTGCCAAGCGTTTTTTTGGAATGTCTTAGCGTAAAGCTGGATGCTTTAAGATGTACTTGTCTATTTTGTTTATGAACGCCTGTTCGCTCAACAGTTCACAGACTTTTCTAAACCAAAGCAAGTCGCCAGAGTAGTTAGACTTTCTTGATTTGTTGTAAAGCCTGTTCAGTAGGCGTGTCCTGTCAGCCGTCGTTTGTGCCTTTATGTACTTAGAGGCAACATCAACGCTCAGATGAGGTATCGTGCTATCGGTTATTGTCTTTAGGCGTGGGTCGTTCTTCATTGTATTGTCGTACAGTCTTGCCCATCGCTTAACCAATGGGAAACCACGCTCTTTTTTACTCGCCGACAAAACGAGTTTTTGAGTTTCGTCATAAACCTTTTGCTTTTTCATATTCTTGACGTTGGCAGACATTTTATTGTGCTCGTCAAACATCCAGTATTTTTCAAATTTTGACCGACTATCAAAGACTTTTGTCTTAGACGAGTTAAGTGACAGGGCAGACTTGTTTAGCACCTCGGCAGCAGCGTGAACAATCTTTTCGGCACTGGCTTTATCGTTGCACATAACAATCATATCGTCACAGTAGCGAACATAGGTACAGTCTAGCTTCTTGCAGATGGCATCAAACTCTTTATCAAAATCATAAAGAAAGTAGTTAGCCAAAAGTCTTGAGCAGTCCGATGTTTCATCTTGAGGCAAACCCTTACCTTGATAGTTGTACTT
>OFRM01000838.1_pt1 | contig 11528 bp, 21 predicted proteins | sample 1543101 | NCBI WGS metagenome assembly OFRM01 (sample SAMN07774223, study PRJEB24372) | wastewater metagenome | isolation source: Exp Tend VB 0WW | collected 2016-02
AAGGGAAATGCAATGCTCATAGAAAGCAAAGCTGCTACTCCTGAAGAAATGAGGGATGACATAGTTAAATATTTAAAGTATCAGGCTTCAATCAAAAGAAGCCAAGCTAGAATATCAAATAAGAAAACAACAGCAAAAATTGATAATGCCAAAGCTGAAATTCTTGAGTTTGTAGCTAAAGAGATTGCAGCTATCGTAATTAAATCTTAACTTCTAAAGTCTAAGCTCTTGCCTACAACAGAGGAGTTTAGGTGATGGAGCATCTATGGTTAGCAGTTGAGGCAGCGAAAGGACTTGCCATTCTTGGTTGCATGAGTATTGTAGGCACTACTTTAATCATTCTCTTTGGCAGAGGATTATGAAGCGAGCAAAAACTATTAAAAGAACACTTACATATGAAGAAAGAAAATCAGTAGCAGAAGAAATAAAAGAAGGAAGGATGGTGAAGCAAGTAGCTGCTAAATGGAATATAAATTTAACGTATGCTTATCTAATATTCAATGAATTTTTAGAATGGAAGGCAGAGTGGAAGCACAAAATTCATAATGAGGAAATGGTAAATGAAAAATGAAAATTTAAAATATTTTGTCTGGATAAATGGGCTAGCTGGTCCTGAAGCTCAGATTTGGTATGAAGGAGGCAGAGACAGCCAAGGCAGGCTCAAGCCTTCTTTGAAATGTGTACAGCTTCTAGAGCATGACGCTAGGACGCTTGACGAATTGAAGAAGGACTATCCATATGAAGGAAATTAATGATTGGCTTGATCACATTCGATATATGTGGGGATTACACAAAGGAGTTACAATTGTATTTTCAGGAGATATTGTAATTCCTATTGGTTATGATTTGCCTTGTGGATTTCCTTTAAATGACAATGAGGCAGCAAAATGACAAAGCGTCATGTTATTGACTATTACCTTGATGGTCATGTAACTGTTGCGTTTTGTAAAATTTGTTCTGCTGAAGGTGAAAAACTTCTAGAAGATTGTCCACAAAAAATAGAAAAGACCCTTGACGAAAAGAAACAAACTGCTAAATAGCGAGTTATTGAAATAAGGGAATGGTCCCGAGTTTTACAAAACAAGGAATTTGAAATGAGTGTTGATGTTGCGAAGTTGAAGGAGATTGTTGAGGCTACGGCTGCTGGAACAGCGGTTTATGTTGGTCAAGTGGTTGGTCAACCGATGCTGGCTCATAACCCGCCGCTGATTGAAATTAACACTGCTGTGCAAAATCCGGCTGATCCTACTGAAGTTATCTGCCGTTCTACTCCTGCTGCGGCTGATTACCTGAAGGCTGCTCCTGCTACAAGTGGTGATAAGCTTAAGTATGCGATCATTACCAATGCTGAGCTTCCTGCTCCTAAGAAGCGTGGCAATAGTTCTGGTAGTGGTGCGCCGACTAAGTATCCCTTTGCTGAGTTGGAAGTTAATGCTAGCTTCTTCTCTGCAAACTCTGAGCACAAGAATAAGGATGCTGTGAAGGCTCTTGGCTCTACTGTGTCTGCTCAGAATGATAAATACAGTGAGCAAGTTGTTAAGGATGGTGTTCCGCAGACTAAGACTGTAACCCGCGCTGTTCGCGATAAGCAGACTAAGAAGGCGAAGCTTAATCCTGATGGCAGCAAGGTAACGGAAACTGTCGAGCTTCCGGTTAAGAAGTATAACCGTAAGTTTACCATTCGTCCTGTTGAGAAGGGTAAGACTTACGGTGGCTGGACTGCTCCTGAGAATGGTGCTCTTATAGCTCGCATCCTCTAAAATTTGCCATTATCCTCCTCTATGATAAAAAGCCATAGAGGAGGATAACTTGGAAGTTTTAACTTTAGAATATTTAAAATCTATTCTTAGATATGATCAAGATACAGGAAATTGGTATTATTTAGTTAGCAGAGGTCGCAATGGAGCTAAAGGTTCTGTTGCTGGATATTGCTCTAAGGATGGTTATCACAGAATATTATTTAAGCGTAAGAATTATTTGTCTCATAGACTTGCTTGGTTTTACATGACTGGCGAGTGGCCTAGAGAGCTTATAGATCATATAAATGGAAATAAAATTGACAATAGATGGTGCAACTTAAGAGAAGCTACAGTTAGTCAAAATAATAGAAATAAAAGAGTTAATGGTAAAAATACAACTGGTATAAAAGGTGTTAGTGCTGGCAAAGATGGTAAATTTAGAGTTTATATATGTTTAGGAACTTTCAATTCTAAAGAAGAAGCCAAAAATGTGTATGATGAAGCAGCAAAAAAGATTTATGGTGAGTTTTACAGAGCTTAGCTGTGTATAACAGGGTTGACTTTAATAGTTAACCCTGTTATATAAGAGTGATACTGACTGCCAATTGATTATTACGATAATCATTTTAGCATCACAGCGGCTAGTCTTTCTCTCAAGGGTTTGACTAGCCGCTTTTTAAATAATTAAATAGGTGAATGATGAATGATCGTAGCAGCATTCTAAATGTTGATAAAGAACATCAACAAATCACTTTGATTGTAAATACATTGTATCATAATATATTACGTCCATATATAGCTCATGCTAATGAGCGTGAAGTTATAGAGGGGCTTTTTGATTTTTTTAAAAAGTCTGAAATTACTATAATTTCTAAACATCAACTTAAAGTATATCAGGAGCTAGAAAAAACAATTATTGACGCTTCAATGTTTAAGGCTAATTCTCCTCTAAAGGAATAATAAGAAAATGTCACAATACAGAAAAGGTGCAGAGAATGTACCTTTGCGATCAATCAATAAAAGTATGCCTGTTTTAGTCATTGTGTATGATCTTAAGAACAATGATAATGTAGTAGAGGAGAAGCGAATTAATTACGGCGATGCTGAAGATAGGAAGTGGCTAGGACGAATTACTTTTTGGGCTGTTACTAATCATTGCAGCGTTGAGACTATCGCAATAGTTGATGCTGAAGCTGAAATCAAGAATGGAAAATGAAAAATGAAAGTTAAAGAACTGATTGAAATGCTTAAAAACTTAAATCAAGATGACATTGAAGTTAGCGTTTTACATTTTGGTAGAGTGGTTACAGTTGAACCTGCTGATGAACATAATGAAGTAATCATTGTTACAGATGAGGAAAATGAAAAATGATTATGAATTTTCAATTCATAAATAGCTCTATGTTGAGTAGTGTGTCATATGATACTGATGAAAAAGAAATGACTGTTACGTTTAATAACGGTCGCTCATACATTTATGAAGATGTTGATAGGATTATTTATGAAAGTTTGATTTCAGCTAAATCAGCAGGAGCTTACTTCAACTCTATTAAGAAAGATTTGAAGGTGAAGAAATGAGTGATCCTGTAAAGCTAGTGCCTACAAAGCCTGATGCTGAACTAGCTGAAGAATTGAAGCATGAAATAGCTGAAGCTCTTAAACCAGCTTTAGAAGCTACTACAAAAGCATTGTCATTAGGTTTTCATGTTAGCTTTAACATTGGTCCTAATGCTTTTAAACAAATTGTAATTCAATCTTTAACTCTATCAAAAGTATTTTAATTAATGCGCTCTTGGTGGAACTGGTAGACACGCTTTTGTGATCAGCCCTCTTGGTGGAATTGGTAGACACGTGGCGCTTAAGACGCCATTCTTCGGAGTACAGGTTCAAGTCCTGTAGAGGGCACCAATTATGGATATACTTAAAGTTTACGGTCCTTATGAGCGTAAGCAAGATAAAAGAAAAATTGTTGTATTACGTTTAATTGATGGTAGCTTAACAACTAAAAGTTATGCTCGTTATTTGTATGAGCAAGAGCATGGAGAGATTGGAGATACAAATTTAACAGTTGATCATAAAGATGAAGATGTAACTAATGATGTTTTAGAAAATTTTGATTTGTTACCTAGAGCCATCAATATTCAAAAATCAGCATTGTCTGCTATATATTACGGAGTTTGTCCTGTTTGCAATTCTGAATTTGAAAAATTAATGAGATATGTTAAAGGTAATTTGAAAAAAGGAAAAGCTGGCCCATTTTGCTCTAGGCAGTGCGCTGGAATTAGAAATAAAGAAATTCAATTAGATAAGCAATCGGAATGTAGCGCAGCTTGGTAGCGCGGGTGATTTGGGATCATCAGGTCGCAGGTTCAAATCCTGCCATTCCGACCAAACAAGTTTCCGTAGCTCAACTGGAAAGAGCATCAGATTTCTAATCTGAGGGTTACAGGTTCAAGTCCTGTCGGAAACGCCAATGACAAATTATATAGTAGTTAGAGATTGTTTAAATTGTAAAATAACTTTTAAACCAAATCGTAGTTCTTTTGGCATATATTGTTCTAACAAATGTCAAAAGAATTATGAATTTGAACAAAAATATACACTATGGTTAAGTGGTAAAATTAATTTATTATCAACTTCTAGATTTCTTAAAAAATCTATAATAAGAAAAAATGGGTACTTTTGTAAAAATTGTGGAATATCGGAATGGAGAGGAAAAGAATTAACATTAGAATTAGAACATATTAATGGCGATAGTAATAATAACACTCCTGATAATTTATGTTTGCTTTGTCCCAATTGTCATAGTCAAACTAGCACTTTTAAAAGTAAAAATGTTGGAAATGGCAGACATAGCAGAAGATTGAGATACAAAGAAGGAAAAAGCTATTGAAACATTGATGGTGATGTACCGGATTTGTAACCCGGATAACCAAGTTCAAGTCTTGGCAATAGCACCAATAGGTAGCTCCAAATTGTGGGTAAGTCAGTTGACAGGGTTAAATGCTTAATGTAGTAGTGGTGTCATAGTCGATTTGACGGATGTACTCAAATTGATGACCATAGGTCCGGTATCCCTATTTGTAAACGGCCGGGTTAAAAAGCAGGCTTTCCAGCCTGCTTTTTTTCTGCTATGTGCAAACCCATGCAGCCTTGGATAACCTCGCCAGCATTTGTTGTAGAGCCGTCTAGCCCGGTTCTAGCTTCCCCTTGGGCTACTGGCGCTGCTTCAGCTAAGGAGGAAGCTCCTAGCTATCAATCCGATGAAAATTTAAAGAAGCAATACGGCATAGAGCTTGCTAAGGCTCAAAATCCATTTGAAGCAGGCTGTAAATTATTCGGAGAAGAAACAAATAAAGCTTTATGGGTATCGTTTAACTGGATAAATGATCCAATCGTGGTTGCTTCCCGCGATATTTATTTAAAAACTGTTGAACTTAGCCAGCCTTTGCTTGACAGGGAACAGCTTGCCGCTAAGGTGTTGGTCTTAGCAGAAGGCGAAAAAATTTTAATTAACGGAAAATTAGTTGCTACTGTTGATCCAAAAGATAGATTAGCTGCTTACAAATTATATTCTGACATAGCTGGATATACTGGAAAAGTTGAGATTGACAATTCAGTAAAGAATATCACTAACAATGAACTGACTATCAAGTTAGTCAGGGCTGAGAATAATAAGCCAGTTGTTATTGACAATGCTCCTAATATTAAATCAGAAATGACTAATGAGGATCAATCGCTAATTAAGTTGAAATTGGTAGCTGCTGGTTGAGTGAGTTTCTGATTTTAAACTATTTTCGCAATAGTGCGAAAAATATAGGAGCTAAAGTTATGCTTAGAAAAATTGGACTTGGTTTATTCGCTTTAATTTCTACGATTGTTGTTGCTAATGCTATTAGTGGAAACCAGCTTGGTTTCCCTATCATTAATGGCGCTTCTTATTGCTCTAGCTATACAAATGCAACTTGCAGCAATACAGTTGCTGCTGGTCCTGCTCTTACTGGTGATGAAACTATCATTGCCAATACTAACATTTCTGGTGGAGCTAGTCCGCAGACAGCACTTATTGATGTTACTACGTTAGGTGCTGGTCCTTATCAGTATGCTGCTCCTGCTACTGGTGAAACTCTCACACTTACTGCCAAACAGCGTCGTTTGATTATTGAGCCTTCTACTACTCTTGCTACTCTTGGTGTTACTTTCCCGGCTTCTACTGGTCTTACAGATGCTCAGTTGATGGGCGTTTGCACCACTCAGATTGTTACTGCTCTTACTGTGACTGCTGGCTCTGGCACCACTGTAAATAATAAGCCCACTGCGCTGCTCGTTCCTGTTGCTACTGGTGCAGGTTCTTGTGTTGAGTGGGTTTATCGCGCTACTAATACCACTTGGTATCGCGTGCAGTAATGCTTTTAGGCATTGCAATCATGACTGCTTATATGCCGGGAGTGATTGGCTTTGTGTCAATCACTTCATGGGCTGTCATGTGGCTTGTAATGCCTATATTTATTTTAAAGTGCAAGATAGATGTAACATTCATTCATATTTTAGGAATGATGTTTCTGTCTTATTCTGCTTTGTCTTTACTTTGGTCCCCACACGGTATGTTAGAACTAATGCAGTTGCTCGCGTTAGCTAGTGTATTTGTGTGGGGATCAACTCTTAAAGATTTAAAGAGTGTGATAGTAGGATTATCCATTGGATTAGCTTTTTCTTCTGTATTGGCAATATTTCAATTTTTTGGATTTAATGATTTTGTTTACAGTGGCACTCCTAGACCGTCTGGATTATTTTTTAATTCAAATATATTTGCTGAAATATCTGGAATGCTCCTATTGCTGATTTTAATAAATAAGCTTTGGTGGTGCATTCCTGTAACTCTGCCCGGATTAATGGTTAGCTCTAGAGCAGTCATTTTAGGATTAGGAATTTCATTAGCTGTGCTATATTGGACAAAATCTAAAGCATTGTCAATTTTAACTTTAATTGTTTCTTGGCTCATAGCTTATTTAGTTACTTTTCCTAGTATTATTAATATTAGTCCTGCTAGCATTAGTAGCAATTCTACCGTTAGTGTTTTTCAAAGATTGTATGTTTGGCAAGACATGCTTACTGGATTTACGATATTTGGTAATGGCATTGGATCATTTGTTTATAAATTTCCTGAATACAATAAGCATATAGACAGTAGCGTTACATTAGTTGAATATGCTCACAATGATTTGTTGCAATTAATTTTTGAATTGGGAATTGGAGCAATTCCATTACTTATCATTTTTGTTCTTTTGCTCATGGTGAAAAATGATTACAAGAGCGTATTTGCATTCTTTATCATTATCGGAATTTTTGGCTTCCCATTACATATGCCAGTTACAGCATTTATGCTCGCTCTTGTTGCGTCTCAATTGGCTAAGTCTAGCTTGGGCTATAGCGATATTGTCAATTATTTCAGATCAATTTTATTTAGCAGGATGGATACAGCAAGATTTGCATAAGATTGAAATAGCCGCAAAGCTATTTCCTTTAAATAGAAGTATAGCATTGGGACCGGCTCAGTTTTATGTAATTAAAGATGAACCAAGTGAAAAAGCATTAAAATATATAGCCATTGGTTTGAATTATGATCCTAATGCTATTGATTTGCTTCAATCTAATTTTAAATATAAATACATGATGGGTAAGGATGAAGAAGCTTTAAATGCTTATCAGAAGTTAAAAAAATTAGCTCCTGATAGTTCAATGGTAAAATTGTTTTCTATAGTAAAGTGACGTTCTTAACCATCTAACAAAAGGAACTACTATTATGGGATTAGCTAGTAAAACAGAACTCTTAGTTAATTTTCTCACTAGTCGTCAATTATTGCCGGGAAGTTGGGCTAATGCTGTCACTAATGCTTTAACTTCTATTCAAACTATCACTGCTTCTATAACTCAAACTCAAGCTGGTGGAACTAAAGTCACTTGTGCTGGTGCTGCTGTAACAACTGGTAACGCTAATGACGCTGTTACTTTGATTAAGGGTTACGCAGGAGCAGAAATTTTTATAGCTAATCTCAGTGCAAATACATTAGGTGTATTTCCTGCTGTTGGAGATACTATTTTTCCTAGTGCCGCTAATGCTAAGTTGGATCAGACAGCTAGTAAGAATGCTATCTATAAAGTTTTAAAAGTTACTGCCGCTGGTGCTTGCACTTGGTATAAGGTTGAAGGCACTTAATACTTCCTCCCTAGACTAGCCGGGATAGTAAAATATCCCGGCAATCTTTTAGGTGATATGATGAAAAAATTAATTTTAATTTTTATTCTGAGTTTACTTCCATCATTAGCACTAGCTCAAACTACTAGAAACCCATGCTACATTAGTCAATCTGCTACAGCAGAAGGCGTAACTAATTGCGTTGGAGTTGGAACTAATAGTCCGTTACCTGTCGCTAGTTCTGGTTATTCATCTGGTACAACTCCATTAACAGGAAATGGAGCAGGCACAACAGGTGCTACAGTTGGCACTCTTGGGGCAGCTTCAGGTAAAACAACCTATATTTGTGGGTTTAATGTTTCGTCTATTGGTGGAACTGCTGCTACTGGCCCTATTACAATAGCTGGATTAACTGGATCATCAATGGTGTATCAGCTAACCTCTAGTGCTACTGGTACTAGTGTTGGGCAGACATTTACACCTTGCATTCCAGCCAGTACTACTAATACAGCTATCACTGTCACTACTACAGCAAACGGCACTGCCACTGCTGTTAATGTAAATTCATGGGGCTATCGTCAGTAGAGTTATAAACCGTGCTTGAAATAGAATTTAACGAAAAGTTAGCATTCCTATTTGAACCGGCTCGCTTAAAGATAGGCTACGGTGGTCGCGGTGCTGGTAAAACTGATGGTTATGCTATTGCGTTAATTATTTTCGCAATGAAGATGAGATTGCGTATTCTTTGTTTACGTGAAATTCAAAACTCTATTGATGAAAGTGTTAAGAGTACAATTGAAAGCTACATAGAACATTATGGTTTAGATTGGGCATTTGATATTAAAGAAAAATCCATTACTTGTACTTTGACAGGTTCTAGATTTATTTTTTCTGGTTTGCGTCATAAAATTAATGCAATAAAATCTCTTGCTAAAATTGATATAGCTTGGTTAGAGGAAGCTAACAATACTTCTAAGACTTCTCTTGATAAGTTGATGCCTACAATTCGTGGTAAACATGAAAGCTCAAAAGATGGGTTAGGTGGACCATTTAAAAAGGGACCGGAAGTATGGATTAGTTTTAATCCTGAATTAGATGATGATGAAGTTTATAATAGATATGTAGTAAATAAAGATAAGTATGCTCCTGATTTTCTGCCAAATGAAGTTACCGGAGAAATGGAGCGTTATGCTTATGTAGTTAAAATTAATTGGTCCGATAATAAATGGTTTCCTCCTGATCTTAGGAGAGAAATGAATTTGTTAAAGGCTAATGATAATACAAAATATTTAGAAGTTTGGGAAGGTCATACTAAGCAAACTCTTGATGGGGCAATCTATGCTGACGAAATCAGACAAACTATGCTTGACGGTAGGCGTAGGCGTGTTCCTCATGATCCAACTAAGCCTGTTTTTACCGCTTGGGATTTAGGCCATTCTGATAAGACTGCTATTTGGTTTATTCAGCGAGTAGGATTAGAATTTAATATTATTGATTATTATGAGAACAGACTTAAGAAACTTCCTCATTACATAGAGTATTTGCAAAGCAAGCCTTATAATTATTCTGTTATCTATCAACCTCATGATGCTGATAATGAGACTTTAGCAGCCAGATCAATAGCCAGTCTAACTAGAAAGGCTTTTCCAAACGCTAAAGTAATTGTTGTTCAACGTCCTGTTAAAAAAGTTGTGGGCATCAATGCCGCTCGCACAATTTTTGAATTATGTAATTTTGATGAAGCGAATACTGCTGATGGTTGGCAATGTCTTTCGCGCTATGCCTATAAGGTGAATGAAGAAACTGGTAATTTTTCTAAAGAGCCTGATCATGATACGCCTTGGTCACATGGAGCAGATGCTTTTCAAACATTTGCGCTATCTTTAAAAACTGAAGCGGATAGTAAGAAGCCAGCTAAGCCAAAAGTTATACCATTATCACAGCAACCTAGAGCTTGGATGACGTGACAGAAGATTGGCAAAAAAATTATAAAGAAATGACTACTGATCAGCTATCTGCTGAATATCAAAGATTATTAAGAGTTAAAAAAGAAGCTAACTTTGGTGACAAATTAAAATTTTTGAAAGATAGATTTAGAATTTTAAATTATGGTTTAAAAATTGAAAACATCAGTGGAAATTAAATAATATGGCTTGGTCTACAACATTTAAAGATAGTCGCTATAAAGAAGGCGATGAAGATATTTTAACTGAAGCTAAGAAGCGTTTCAAGGCTTGTGAGAATTGGGAAAGCCAAGCTAGAATTTATTTTGACTATGATTACAAATTCGCCAATGGCGATAGCAATAATATGTATCAATGGGATAGATGGGTTGTCGGTGATAGAATAACTAATCAGCGACCATGCTTAACTATTAACAAAACTCAGCAGCATAATCTCCAAATCATTAATGATGGAAAGCAGAATAAGCCGGGAGTAAATATTCGTCCTGTTGGTGATGAAGCTAGTTTTGAAGCTGCTCAAGTATTTCAGGAAGTTGTTAGGCATATCGAATATGTTTCAAATGCTGAAAATGTTTATGACAATGCAGCTACATTTCAAGTGAATGCAGGATGGGGTTATTGGAGAGTCAATGTTGAAAAAATAAATGGTACTTTTGACAAAGAAATTTATATTAGACGTATCAAAGACCCTCGCAATGTTTATCTTGATCCAAATATAAATGAAGTAGATGGCTCTGATGCTTGGTTTGGTTTTATCTTTGATGATATGCCAAAAGATTTATATGAGGCTCAGTATCCTAAATTTAAAGATGCTGGTAATGTTCAATTTGATAATGAGTATCAAGGTTGGTTTACAAACGATCATGTTAGAGTTTGTGAATATTTTAGAAAGCTTCAAAAGGATGACAAGCTAGTTTATTTTATTCTTCCTGAAACTGGTGAAGAAATTGGCCCTATTAAATGGAGCAAGCTTCCTAAAGATGCTCGTGAAATGTTTAATGATATTAAAGCTAGAGAGGATAATTTACCAGAAGAAGAAAGAACATACAGAGAGCAGGATGAATTAAGCGAAGAAATTGAATGGTACAAAATAGCAGGCAGTGTGATCATTGATCGCAAAAAATGGCTTGGAAAATACATTCCAATTGTTCGCTTAGTTGGTACTGAAACTGTTATTGATGGTATTTGGGATTGCAAAGGTCATACCAGAGCTTTGCTTGATCCTCAACGCATATACAATGTTAATTCATCTGCCAATGTTGAATTTGGAGCTTTACAAACTAAATCTTCTATTACTGCTCCTGCTGCTGCCATTGAAGGCTATGAAGATTTATATGCTAGAGCTAATATAGATAATCTTTCAGTATTGCCTTACAATCATGTTGATGATGAAGGAAATCCTGTACCTCCTCCTAGTCGCATGGCACCTCCTGTAGCTTCTCCTGCTTATGTGCAACAGATGGAGATTGCACAGAATGAAATGATGATGGTATCTGGTCAGTATCAGGCTCAGATGGGAGAAAATGAAAATGCTAAATCAGGTGTTGCTATTAATGCTAGGCAACGTCAAGGTGATAGAGCAACTTATCATTTTATTGATAATCAAGCTATCGCTATTAGATTTACAGG
>OFRM01000839.1_pt1 | contig 11528 bp, 12 predicted proteins | sample 1543101 | NCBI WGS metagenome assembly OFRM01 (sample SAMN07774223, study PRJEB24372) | wastewater metagenome | isolation source: Exp Tend VB 0WW | collected 2016-02
GAGCGTGTGTTCGTCTTTAAAAGAGTAGAGAAGAGCCGGATTGCCGTCGAGGCCACGAAGTACTCGCACATCTTTATTTTTTACCACCGCATCCTCAAACTTTTGCCCCGCAAGCGCTTTCGCTATTTCTGACCGTCCGAAAAGTACGAGAATAGCATCCGGCATTTGCTTCTCCCACTCAAGCATTCCCGCGAAAGCATTATCATAATAATTGGTCGTGAGAATAATAAACGGCTCGTTTTGATTGAAAGAGTGAATACCAAACATGTACTCCTCCCCGAGCGCACGAGTGAGGACGGAAGGCATGCCGATGTTTATAAAACTGAAAAGCTTTTCCTCTCCCACGACATTTTTCTGCTCCACGATGCCATCTTTCGTTTGAATGCTGGATTTTTCCGTGAAGAAAATATATTCGACGGTATCGAGGGTCAACTTTTCGGTTTGAATCTGATTTATGATCGCCTCTCGCGCCGGACGATCTGAAGCGGAAGGATCAATAGATATTTCTTTGTTCTTCTCTACCAGAATCATCGGGTGGAGATCGAGTGCCTCGAGTGCTTTGTCATCAGGAGAAACGGCACCACGCAAGAAGACCGCGTAGATGAGCGCGAGGCTTATTGCGACCAAAATTACCGAGAGAGAAATAACGAAAATGTTCTTCGTCTTTCGAGGAGAGACTTCTTCCTGCTCCCGACGTTTGGCGCGTTGTTCTTCGAGGACGATCTGCACGAGAGAAGTCTTCTCTTTCTGCATGAGTGATGTTACATCCTGCTTAAACGTGCGAAGTGAGGGAATATCGGCACGCAAATCTTCTCCGCTTGGGACAGCCGGATTACCCGCGGTCGAAGGGGCGGCGGTCGTTTCCGTGGCTTCCTCGGTAGTTGGTTTTTTCGGAATGAGAGTGAGATTGTCCATGATTGTTTGGTGCGCCGTTTGAAAGGCTCGGCTTGCCTCCGTGTTTTTCCGCATAGGTCGGGTCTGCCTGCTTGATGGAGAGATTGACTCGTCCTTTTTCGTCGATCTCTTTTACGACAACGGGGACAATATCGCCCTCCTTTAATATATCACTTACCTTGTCTACGCGGAACGGCGCGATTTCGGAAATGTGGACAAGCCCTTCAGTATTTGGACCCACTTTTACAAACGCCCCAAACTCCATGAGCCGTGTCACGGGGCCTTCAAATCGCTCCCCCGCTCTGTATTCATGGGTGAGGCCTTCTATTATTTTCTTCGCCGCTTCGGCCGAGCCATTCTTGCCCGTGATATACACCGTGCCATCGTCTTCGATATCAATCTCTGCCCCTGTCTCTTCGCGGATTTTCTTTACCATCTTTCCGCCGGGCCCGATGAGCCCGCCGATTTGGTCGGGGCGGATAGCGACCACCACAATCTTCGGAGCATTCGGCGAAATATCTGCTCGCGGTGCAGCAATAGCACCCTTGATTGTCTCGAGAATCTGAAGCCGTGCACGTTTCGACTGCTGGAACGCTTCCGAGAGGATTTTTATCGGGATGCCGTCTACCTTCACGTCCATCTGGATCGCGGTAATGCCCTCGCTCGTGCCCGCCACCTTGAGGTCCATATCGCCATGGTGATCTTCGGGGCCCTGGATATCTGTGAGCACTTTGTAATTCTTTTCATCATGAAACATAAGCCCCATCGCGATGCCGGCCGCCGGTGCAAGTATCGGCACACCAGCATCCATGAGGGCGAGTGTCGAGCCACACACGGAAGCCATCGAGCTCGAGCCGTTGGAAGACATCACTTCGGAAACAATACGTATCGTGTACGGGAAAACTTCTTTTGGTGGAATGATGGCAGAAATTGCTTTTTCCGCGAGTGCTCCGTGTCCGATCATGCGGCGATTCATTCCGCCCACGCGCCCCGTCTCCCCGCTTGAAAATGGCGGGAAGTTGTAATGATGCATGAAACGCTTTTTCGTCTGGATCTCCATGCCGTCGATAACCTGTGAATCGTTCGGCCCGCCAAGTGTGAGTGCCGAGAGCACGTGCGTCTGCCCTCGATAAAACACTCCCGTGCCGTGAATGATGGGCGAGATACCACCCGCTTGCGCGTAGAGCTCGCGGAGTTCGTCCATCGCTCGGCCGCCCGGGCGTTTGTTTTCTTCTACCGCTTGCTTGTGGAGCAGATCATTCACCTGGTCGTCATAATATTCTTTCACCAATGCGGTTTTTATTTCCGGCAATTTTTCTGCTGCGAGCTTCACCCATGTACCCATGAGGGCGTACTCTCTGCTCCGTCCAACCTCGGTCATGATCTCTTCCGCAAGCACCGGCAAAATTTCGTCCGCAAATAATTTTCGCATTTCCTCTGGGATTTGTGGTGCGGGAAATTGTTTCTTTGGTGCGCCATTTTCTTTTACAATCATTCGCTGGAATTCCTGCATGCGCTCGATCTCTGCAATTCCGAATTCGAGAGCACGCGTCGCCACGTCTTCGTGCACATCTTTCCCGCCGAGCTCGATCATGTTTACCTTGCCGTCTTTTCCGCACACGGTGAGATCCATTTCGAAATCTTCTTCCTCGCGCATTTTGTACGAGGGGTTCACAATAAACTCATCACTTCCCTTTCGTTTGCCGATACGCACGGCAGAGACGGGCCCATCCCACGGAATGTTTGAGAGCGCGAGAGCGAGTGAAGCGCCATTCACCGCGAGAATATCCGGGTCGTCTTCACTGAGAGAAAGTATCGTCACCACTACCTGCACTTCATTGCGAAGATGTTTGCTAAAGAGCGGGCGGATCGTGCGGTCTACCACACGGCCGGAAAGCACGGCTTCGTCAGATGGTCTCCCTTCGCGGCGCATAAAACGACTTCCGAGAATTTGCCCCGATGCATAAAACCGCTCCTCGTAATCCACCGAGAGCGGAAAATAATCGAGCTCGTCGCGAGTTTTCGAAGACATCACTACGGTTGCGAGCACGGTCGTCCCGCCATGTCGCGCAATAATCGATCCGCTCGCCTGCTCGGCAAGATCAGAAAGCTGAAAGATAAATGGCCGTCCACCCACTTCGAGAGAATATTCTTTTATCTGCATATTTTTTCGCGGCCTCCAGATTGTAGTTTTGAAACAAGTCTCAAGGACTTCCGTTTCAACACTATGATCCAAATACCAAATACATTATGAATATGAATAATCGGTGAGGTTACTATAACAGAGACGGGAGGAGCAGGGCAAGCAAAAAAAACAAAAGCCCGCGCACTCTTTTGAGTCGCGGGCTTCAAGTAGCTAAAATTGCTGTCAGAGATATTTTTTCAGATCCTCCTGAATCCCTTGAAGGGAAAGATACTTTGCAGATTGCACAACGTACTGCCGGCAAAGACTCCCGTCCACAGTTATGTCGCTCGACCGAATATCATCCTCAGGGAAAGCCGCCCGAATCACTCGGTCAGCATGCGTACATTCGCGGTAACAAACAATCGACGGACCCGCATTATTTCGCGATGCAAGCACCGCGACCAGGGAACATTTTCTCTTCTCAAGAAGTTGAACCGCTTCGGGAACAGACCCGGCTGTCTCGACTCCTTTAATCTCAACACACTCTTGGCATGACATTACATTTCTCCCTTTGAAAAAAGAAAAGATACCCATAAAAACCATACGCACAGTACCACATTTCTCATGCAAACAAAAGCCCCCACTCATGGTCGGGGTTCTTGTTTACGATAAGTGAGAGATTTTACACTACTTCTTTTTGCTCTCCGCGAGTATCACCCCGGCGGGCCTGTGGGCGGCCACTGCGCAAGAGATACTTTTTTGGTTCAATACAAAGATCCAAAAAGTTATCTGCCTCTTCCTTGAGTTTAAGTGATGCGGATTTTCCAAAAGAAACCACCTCGACTTGTATTCCGTTGTTCTGGAGATACTCGACGAGCGGGACAAAGTCGCCATCACCGGAGACGAGCACCACCGTGTCGAGCTTCGACATGAGGCGGATAGCGTCTACGGCGAGGCCCACGTCCCAGTCTGCCTTCTTGGCACCACCGAAAAAGATTTGAAGATCTTTCGTCTTCGTCTCGATGCCGTTTTTGGTAAGCGCGTCAAAAAAGTTTTTCTCTTCGCCCGATTCTGTGGTGATAACATAGGCGATGGCGCGCACCAGCTGGCGGGCACCGAGCGCTTCTTTCACCACGGCTCCGAAATTTACTTTTGATTGATAGAGATTCTTTGCACTATGGTACAAATTTTGCGTGTCGATAAAAACTCCGACTCGCTGACTTGGATGTTTAATAACAGCCATATAAAAAAATGATAAAAATTATTAAAAAGCTAACAAAAGAAAAAAGATGTTATAAAAATAAGATTACTCAAAAAAATTTGCTTCCCGGATAAAGAAGCAAATTTTTTCTCTACTTCAAACCAAGTTTCTTCGTAAGGGCGGCGTATCGCTTCACATCTTTCTTCTCGAGGTATTTCATGTGAGTACGGCGGTCCTTTACCATCTGGAGGAGACCTTTTCGAGAGTGGGTATCCTTTCGATTGTCCTTCAAGTGGTCCGTAAGCTCCGTAATTCTCTTCGAGAGTACAGCGATCTGGACCTCTGGAGAGCCGGTATCTTTATCGTGAACTTGGTGTTTTTTGATGATATTTTCCTTTTTCTTTTTCGTAAGCATGCATTATATATAGCATATTCAGGATATTTTTGCAAGTCTACCCTCCTGGGCATGGAGCAAACTCACACTTCGGCCCCTGCCTCCCCACCGAAGAGCCGTCTGGGCAGAGCTTGGCCTCCATGGTGCAGGCTACCCCCACCTCGCCTTCATTCGTGCCACCAAAGTTGATCTGGCGATTGCCAGAAAAAGCGACAATGCTAATCCCAACAACGATTCCAAAAAGAAAGATTCCAATAAAAAGCGCTACCAATTTTTCTCGAGACATTATTTTGTGTTTAGGTTTATAAAAAAGTTCCCCGCTGTGTATTCAATATAATAACAGATTTGATAAAATCCCCCTACGCTACCACTACACAAAAAACAGGGAGCCGAAGCCCCCTGTGTGAATATCATCGCCCACTAGAGCCGGCGAATCGTCTCCCTGTTTTGGCTCGGGCGGAAACGCCCCGGCACGTGCGATTCGCGCGATCCGTGAGGGCCCCTGCGGTTATCCCGGCGATACTCCATAAACCTCCGCGGCGATAAGCGCAGTGCACGGGCCGTAGGAATAAGTTCTTCGACCCCCTCATCATCGCTATCCTGTGCGCCATCTTGGTCAGAGGTATCACCGTTAAGATTCATGTCCCAGAGTCGATGGTCCTCGACGAGGAAAAAAGTACTGGTCTCGACATCCTCAACCTCAACAGGATTATCCACCCCTTCTTCTTCCAACCGCACCAGAAGATCAAGTGGGTCTCCGGAGCTTGAGGGAACTTCTTCTATGGGAATAAATTCCCGAGGAGTAGGCCCGAAGGCTTCATCGTAATCATCAAACAGAGGGCCGAGCAATAATGCATCCAGGTGTCCTGGGATTGTTTGCAATTCAGTGCATGCGGTTTGCATCTTCCTTCTCCTCGTCTTTTTGTTAATCAAGGAAATTTTCGCTTCGTGGGTGATTTTCTTACCCACAGCTAGAAACAGCTTACCATTTTAATTAGCTTTTGTCAATGCTTCGGAATCCCTCCCTCGGGTATCATATAATGACATGAACCTCCCTGAGCTCAAACAACAATTCCTCGAATATGTAGAAATTGAAAAAGGCCGGAGCGTGAAAACGGTGGAAAATTACGACCACTATCTTTCGCGATTTTTGGAATTCTCAAAAATTTCAGATCCAGCCGATATTACCGACACCAAGCTCCGCGAGTACCGCCTCTGGCTCAATCGCCAAGAAGCACGAAAGGGCGAGTGGCTCAAAAAGAAAACGCAAAATTATTATCTCATCGCCCTGCGCGCATTCCTCAAATACCTCGCCAAGCGCGGAGTGAAGAGCGCATCACCCGAGGCCATCGAGCTCGCCAAAGTGCCCGAGCGACACATCGACGTCATGACATCAAGTGAGCTGGATCGCCTCCTCCAAATGCCCGAGGGTGATGACCTGAAAAACCTCCGCGACAAAGCGATCCTCGAGCTACTCTTTTCTACCGGGCTTCGCGTCTCCGAGCTCTGTTCCCTCTCGCGCGAGATCGACCTTTCACGCGACGAGCTTTCGGTGCGAGGAAAAGGCGAAAAAGTGCGCGTGGTATTTATTTCTCCCGAAGCAAAAGATGCCGCAAAGGCCTACCTTAAAGCTCGCGGTGATATTGATGACGCTCTTTTTATTTCGCACCACAAAGCCGGAGCAAAAGCAGAGGAAAATCAAAAATCTCTCCGCCTCACGAGCCGGAGTGTTGAGCGCATCGTGGCCTTTTATGCAAAGAAGGCGGGCATCTCGGCAAAAGTCACGCCACACGTTTTGCGCCACAGCTTTGCGACCGACCTTCTGCAAAACGGCGCTGATTTGCGCTCGGTGCAAGCCATGCTCGGACATTCCAACATTTCCACAACGCAAATCTACACGCACGTCACCGACAAAGGCCTGCGTGAAATTCACAAAGCCTTTCACGGTAAGCGCCGGGGTTAAAAAAGAAAACGCGCCACTGGGGCGCGTGAGTACTTCAAAATTGGAGCATTATACTGTTGCTATGGTACGGTCCTTAACCATGGCCGCTCCGGTTGGCTTAGATAGCTTCTTTAGGTATGCCTTTATATTGTTCCAAAGAACAAAAGTCTTTTGTTTGGTGTAATATTTTACACGACACCAAAACGACAAGTACGGCAAGGCCGCTTCAATAAGCTCATCCCTCGTCACATCCGTGGACTTAGGTTCTCTGTTTCTGTACGTGTTCCAATAGTGTTGAGCTGACAGTTCTCGAGCGATCTCCACCACATCGGGTTGGCGCCATGGGCATTTCCCATTGCACGAGCCGAGACAGGAAAGTCCACGAACGGCAAGATCTTCTCTCAGTCCTGGAATCTCCATGTAATCGCACGTAAAAGCCGAAGCCTTCTCCACGGGCATCCATTTCCCCTTGCCAGTCTCGTCTGGCCTGTGTGGTCTGTACGGTTTTGTGCACATATTCTTACCCCGCAGTTGAATATGATCATGTTAAGGAACAAATTGGGCAAAAAAATAACCGCCAAAGCGGATTATTACTGAGAAGAATTATTTCCCTTCGCGTCTTTCGGGTGGCTGTACTTTTTACCCATTGCAGACAATAATACTCGATGCTCAATTTTCGTCAAGCACCTTTGTGGATAGCTTTTTCCCTCCACTTTCTGCTATGCTGAAGAAATGAAACTTATCTCTTGGAACGTAAACGGCTTGCGCGCGGTACACCGTAAAGAGCTCTTCCTGCCGTTTGTAAAAAAGCACACACCGGATGTACTCTTTCTCCAGGAAACCAAGTGCGAACCCGACCAGCTTCCCGATGAAGCGCGAAACATTCCCGGGTACGAATCTTTCTTTTCTTCTTCGAGTACGAAAAAGGGCTACAGCGGTGTCGCGATTTATACAAAAATTTCCCCCGACAAAGTGCAGTTTGAGATGAAAGACGGCAAGAGCGACTCGCATCACGAAGAGGGGCGCATTGCCACTATCTTTCTCGGCAAACTCGCGCTTCTCAATATTTATTTTCCAAACGGCGGGGGTGGGCCGGAGCGGCTGAAATACAAACTCGAATTTTACGATGAATTTCTCTCGCACATCGACAAGCTTCGAAAGAACGACTACTCCGTGATCTGGGGGGGAGATGTAAACACCGCACACGAGGCCGTAGATCTCGCACGCCCGAAAGAAAACGAAAAGAGCACCGGCTTTCTTCCTGAAGAGCGCGCGTGGATCGACGAAGTGGTGGCGCACGGTTTCATCGACACCTTCCGTCATTTCTTTCCCGACAAAAAAGATGCGTACACGTACTGGGATATGAAGACAGCGGCACGGGAAAGAAACGTGGGCTGGCGCATCGATTATTTTTTCGCAAGCAGTGATCTCACTCCTCGCCTCAAGTCGGCAAAAATCTTGAGCGAAGTCTACGGCTCCGACCACTGTCCGATAGTGCTCGAGCTGGAGTAGAATTTCCAAAACAAAAGGCGCACTGTTGAGTGAACAACAACGCGCCGAACAAGATAGGTGGAGTCCTTACCTAGGGACAGATACCCCAGAGAAAGTCACCGTTCCTTTTGTTTTTTCCGCAAGCCACGGGATGACTTGCGCAGCGACCGCCTGCTGGATTTCCCAGTCCCGAGTGACATATGTCCTAAAATCCACATGCCTCCTTAGAATTTCCACAATTTCTTTTTGTGGAAAAAAATCTGTGCTTGAGTCGCAGAGACTCTGTAGGTTTGTCTTTAGGGGAATGGCCTCAAGATATTTCGGGTAATTTTCCCGAGTTAGCGCCGCCTCCATGTGAACCTGGACCACCACGAGAGTGTCCCCGACTTTCACCCGGCATACCGCCACTTGGTTCGGTTTCACCGGAGTATAGCCATGCACACCATGGCCCTCAAAGGCAACGACGCTTTCCCCTTCCCCAAGAAAACCCTCTACCTTGGAGCCCTTAGCCAGGAGATACGGTCCCCTGTGAAGATCGAGGAAAAACCCCCAGGTTATTCCTTCAACAATCAATAACACGAACAAGAATTTTAGAATGTTGTGGGAGTGGGATGGACTCCAAATACTAAGCAGGGTTGTTCCTAGAGGCAGGGTGACCACTGCGGCCAATACTACCAAGCATTCAACGAGAAAGAGTTTTATAACCGTTTCCTCATGTGTCATCTCGTACCAATGAAAGACCACCGACAGTAGGGTCGCAGTAGCAACCAGCAATAAGTTGACTCGGTTGCGATACAGCCAATTTGTTTCGGAATTATCCATTACAGTCTCCGTGTCAGGGTGCAGAAAAATACTTTCATACAAAAGTATTACCGTCTATACTATATATCAAAATATGCATTTTGTCAACAAAACAAAAGGCGCACTGTTGAGTGAACAACAACGCGCCGATGCAAAAAGGAGCTCTTATTTGGGGGTCACGAGAGCTGTCCTGAAGGCAACTCCCCCATGCGTATTTTTCTCAAGTCTGCTTTCAAAATATTCCTGCACAAGTTCGGAAATTTTTTTTCGACGGGCAAGAGGACCGCTTTCTCCTTGTGCGGCGTCTTGTACTGCCCTCTCCTTATCTGACACAAAATCAAAAAGTATTTTCCGGCAAAGCTTATCTGGAGTCTCGTACTCCTGCATTGCAGTGTGATAGAAAGAAAATACATCTCTTGTTGGTACCGCCCTCAGGTACACACGGACGTCTTGAGCGAGTTGTCCGTCTACCTCTTTCCCACACTCGACAAATTGATCCAACGGGACAATGGTGTACCCCTTGAGTTTAGCGCCCTTGATTGTTACGGAATTTCTGCCTTTCGGCACCTCTTCCACAATACGAGATCCGTCAGTGAGAAGATACGGCCCCGTATATCCGTCGAGAAAAAAAGCGTACGTCATTACAATGAACAACAGAACACTGGAAGAGAAGGAGGCTATTTTTTCAACATAAACGGGTGTGTCCTTTTTGTTTACCATCCAAACGAGACAGAAGACGACCGCAGCGAGAGAAATATACGAGATTACCCAACTCATCCAATAGAGATCAATCTCCTCTTCGTGAAGAAGTCCGTAAATGTGTAGCCCGCCAACAAAGACAAGGGCCAAGAGCACAGAATTGCAGACATCATGACGTCTGATTTCTTTCATTTTTAACTCCCTGACCGACGATCAATTAAAAATACCAACTAGAACAATAGCCTGGTGGACGTGTCTTGTCAAACGGTGCTCTCGTCAACACGCCTTTGGTGTTCTTATAGGTCTTTCTTCTCTGCTGATACTTCCCCGTCATCATCACCCTCACCTTTATTATTGTCTTCTTTCAGTGGCGTCGTGCTTGCTGTGGATGTCGCGAGAATATCTTCTTTTTCATCTTCAGAAACATCTTCTTCGGGGTTGTCGTCAACATCAATATTAAACTCTTTCGAAGCGCTGTTGAGAAGTTTCGCAGACTGAGCCTTGCGCCCCGCTTTCATAAAGAGAGAAAATGCATCTCCGGAAGATCCTGCGTCGAGTTTTGCTTTTGCCTCTTCAAATGTTTTCTCCGCACTCGAAACACGGGACCCCGTCTTTGTTTTTGGAGCGCTGTCACCTTGATGGTTCTTTTCATTTATCGGTAGTTTTCTTGCCTGCCCGATTTTTTCTTCTGCTGATTTCATTGCATCTTCGGCGGAAATTTTTACCTCACTCTCTGCACGAGCAAGAATTTTTGATTCAGTCGTAGCACGAGCATAGGCAATACTATGCATGTGCGTACGTACATTGGAGAGTACGACGCTGATGTTCCCTGTTGTGGTGGCATCATTATGCTTCGCTTCAAGTCTCACGAGCACCTTCTCGTGGGCATCCAAGGCAGCCTCAAAGTCAGACTGAATATTTGCTGCGAGGAGAACCCCTTTTTCTTCTTCGACTTTTTCAGTATGCGCTTGAGATTCTTTTGCGTGTTCTTCAAATTTTGCTGCGAGCACTGTCTGTGTCTCTGTGTCGAGGCGCCCCTGCACCGCGAGCTGCTCGGCTTCGCTCAAGCGCCGCTCGGCGAGCTCGGCCTGGAGCTTCGCTTTTGACTCGTCAGACACAGCGGCCCACACGCGCACCTTTTCATTCACATCTGTCTTTACGGGATAGAGAGTATCTCCCGGAAGCGCACCTTCTGCGGCGTAAGAAACTCCACCACTCAAAGAAAGCGCGAGGAGAGAAGCCACGGCAAGACGAATTTTTTTCAGAAAAGATTTTGAGAAGAGAGGACTTCGCTGTGCTTTTGCGCGAGCTGGATTCACAGGGTGTGCGTGCACAAACACTTCGAGTTTTTCTCGAATATCATTTTTTTCAGAAGCAGAGAGAGACACGCCACGCATTTCTTTTCCGTGTTCTTCGAGCTTCTGTTCAAGTTGTTTAAAAATTTCTTCCATGTTTTTTATTATCAAATGTGAACCTGTTTTTGAATCTGCTTTATCCCTCGGTGAATGCGAACAGAGATTACATTCTCGCTCTCACCAAGTATCTCCGCAATTTCCTTTATCGAAAGCCCTTCTACAAATCGCAAAAGGATCGGCTCTCGGTACCACGCGTCCATCTCTCGGATGAGATCAAATGTCCTCCGAGCCTCGGCGCTCCGCTCAATGTTTACATGAGCATGCTCGTCCCGAGGGTCAAAGCCCGCTTCAGAGAGAGTATCGAGCGACTCTTCTTTCTTCTTGCGGCGATGGTCGATAATTCGATTTCTCACCGAAGCGTACAGAAACGCTCTCATATTCTCCACCGTCCCACCTTCGGAAAGGTATTTCCACGTGCTCATGAAAACATCCGCCACCACATCTTTTGCGGCTTCCTTATTTGAGAGTTGGAAATGGGCAAAGCGAAACAGGGGGTCTGCATGAGCCTCATAGCTTTCGAGAAATTGCTGTTCCATGTCCTGGTTCATAAATAGAGGCGCTCGTGA
>OFRM01000844.1_pt1 | contig 11496 bp, 15 predicted proteins | sample 1543101 | NCBI WGS metagenome assembly OFRM01 (sample SAMN07774223, study PRJEB24372) | wastewater metagenome | isolation source: Exp Tend VB 0WW | collected 2016-02
TCTTAAAGTGCTTACCTCGTCTTTGCTTTTTAAAGGACCCGTTACTCTCCAAAATATTCCACGTATAAAAGATGTGTACGAAGTAATTAATTTGATTAATGCTCTCGGTGCTAAAGCTGAATTTACTGATAAAAACACGGTTGTTGTCGATTCCTCCTCATTGAAAGAAAAAACACTCGACCTTTTATATGCCTCTAAAATACAATAAAATAAAAAATAGTTAGATGCAACTATCAATATCAGCCAATAACTCCATTCGCTCCATTGCTTATCCCCATATTCTACTTCTTGATACAACACTACTGCACAAAATGAACTAACACTACTTGAAACTATCTTTAACCACGCAGGCTAAGATAAAATAAATACTACGCAAGATAACGCATAAAAAGCAGATGAAAAGGATACGAAATACAAGTGTGACCCATTCCAAACTTCTTGTTTAACGGTTGAAAACTGTGCCGCTTTCCACTGAAACACGCCAAAAAAATAAATCAATGGTACAAATATCATTACCACTGCTGCCACTATATTGGTATGTTTATCTTTTATCATCTTGGTGGATGGTTTGTTGGATAAGGTGCTTGCGGAGGACTTTGTGGTTCATGCGGATCACCAAGCAAAGAAGCTATTGTTTGCGCTGCATCGTCTGAAGTAACCAGCACATCTTCCAATATGTCTGCATAGGCTAAAGGGTTAATACCCTTTACTGCTAATCCGGTCTGTGTGTTTATTATCGCTTTCATCTTGTAATATTTTAAGTTTCTTTTTTAATTCGGTGTACCTATTCTTCTTTATAAATTTTTCCAAATACCTTTTTGGAACATCTTTTATGGTTTCCCATTTAATTGGCATTATCGTATTGATATTTCGGGAACAACCCATTTATTTTTTATTTCCTTTTTATTCCCGTCCAACCATTTTACTACATCATCTATATCTCCGTTCCTTCTCCATCTTATTACTCCAAATCCATTTATCATTTTAAACAAAGGATTAACCAGTTCTTTTTGTACTGAATATCCACCATTAGGTATTAAAGTAACATCATACCCTTTTACTTGCTTCCATAATAAACCACCTGCTGCATTATAATAATCGTAATAATGAACGGTGTCTAATGTTTTAACGTATAGTCTAAGAGTGTCCAATTTGGTACTGTCTATCTGGGCTATGGATAGTTTTATAAAAAGTAAAAATGTTATGGTTAATAGTATTTTCATGTTAACTAATTCTTAATACTTTAAGGAATGAACCGATAAATACTGTGCTTGTCCCACTGGTCAATTTTAAATGCTGAATAGTTAAGTTACCAGCATTTGCTCCCGTTGTTATTCTACCTTTAATTATTACACCTCCCGTTTGTGCTGATGTAGCAAGGTATAATGCAGTAGCAGAATTAAGAGCGTTTATTCGTAATGTTTTTGATGCTGTGGAAGTTGATGCGCCAGTTATCTGTGCTTCCACAGTACCACCGGCGGCTGAATAGTTAACACCGTATGCTGTTCCTGTTGTTACTGCGCTGGTGGATACTGATAGAACAGCTTCAAACTCATAAACTGCATTTGTTGTAAGTGCTACACTAAGCCCTGTTATATCTGTTAATGCCTGTCCTGTTGTGGTCACATTGCTTCCGGTTACTTGGGCATAAACAGGCATACCTATACCTGTTGGGGTTACATAATTAGTACCTGCCACAAAATTAGCTGCCCTATAATCATTGGCGTATGTACTGTTAACTGCATTATCTCCAGTGTTTGTTCCTGATGCTGTTCCCGTTCCCGTTGCGTATGTTCCTGCTGCCTGTTTACCATTAATAGCAGTTCTATATGCTGATAACATATTTGAGGTATCGGCGGTATTTAGCTTCCCTGTAATATCTGCTGCTACAAGATAACTGCCTATTGGCTGTTTGGTTCCAATAGCATTATAAGTATTAGTTCTTGCAGTGTCACTTCTGTATTTTGTTTGATAGGTGGTGCTATCTGGTATTGCTGGGGCGGTGTACCATACATAGTCATAGTTTGTATTACTGTTCTTTTTTAAGTACTGCCCTGTTGTACCACCTTCCATACCTATCACTTGATTACCTTGCACCTGTGTAAACGCATACATTGTCCCCGATGGCGTATAAGTCCATACATTATTGTTTACTATAAAAAGAGAATCATTCCTTGTTCTTAATACCTGTGTACCCAACAAATGACCATAGGCAAATATTACTCCACTTCTTACATAGTTCCAGCTTTGACCATTTACAATAAATAAAGAATCATTTCTCATTTGCCAAACTACAGATTGTTGAGCTTCTGAAATAAAAGTAATCAACGGAAACAGTATAATTATTAATCTTTTCATAATTTATTTTTTACCATAACGAAGGATAATGTAAGTGAATGTAATTCTCAACCGATGTCCTTCCGGTTGATGTAAGGGTATGGTCATAAATAAGTATCTCGGCAAAGTAACCATCGAAATACCTTGTTAATCCACCGCCAAAAGCCCCGATTTTAAGTGTAGCTGAACAAGATGTTAATGATGTTGGTAGTGTGCCGTTTGTGGATATAGACAACAAAGTTCCGTTTCTGTAAATCTTAACCCGGTTGGCATTGCTTTGTGTACCATCGTAAATATATTCTAAAAGAAAATAGTTAGTTGTTAAATTAGCATCAGTTGAATGTTGGTTATTGCCACCGGCATCTGTACAACCGGAAGCAAAATATCCCATGACTTCATCGTTATTAGTATCATCGGTTTGCAGAGCAAATGTACCGTCTGTGGCATAATCCCATTTGGTTAAGTAAACCTGATTGGTTCCAAGTGATTTTTGTTTAACTACTATGAAAACAGACAGTCCGGTATTACCTGCAATTATAGAAGTATTTGATACCTGCATTGATTGTGTAGTAGCGTCTATAAAACTAACTGCTGCTTTTCCATCCAATTCGCTTGTAGCATAAACCGGGGCTGTTATTTTAAGAGCATCATTACTGTTACCGGATATATCTGTCCATACATTAACATCATCACCGTTGCCATATCCTTCTGTTGTACTTAATGTATCTGCATAAAACCATGTAAGCAATCCGCTGGTATCTGTTGGGACAAAGGGGATGGCTGAATTAACGTATTTAATAGCAGGTAAACCCACTTGGGCTGTTACGAAAAAAGGGATAATAAATAATATGGTTAATAGTCCTTTTATCATTGCATATCCCCTTGTAAGATGAATGTATTTGAAGCGTACATAATAACAGCAACAGCAGCATATTGACCTGCTGTTTTTGTAAATGATTGCCTGTTATTCAAAGTTGTTGAGCTTGCCGCAAATGTTATTTGTCCTGCGCCTTTTTGGACTACTGTACAATTAAATCCAGTTGGTAAACTTGCTGGAACTGTTACGGTAATTGCGGACGCATTACTTACTGTTACAATTTTACCATTATCGCCAGCTACAAGGGTATATGTTGTTCCTGTTTGGTCATTGTAAGAATTTGCGTTCCCATAAAAAACCTGATTACTTACTGTTGTTGGTTCATTTATAGTCAATGTTCCCCCATTAGAACTACCTATATTTATATTAGTTGTTGAACCTGCTGCACCCCCTGTTCCAAAGTTTATTGTTTTAGTAGTAGCTGTTGCAGTAGCATTGGTTGAATAGTTATGTGTTATGGCTGATGTGGGTGTTCCACCTATGGTCATAGATGTTGCTGCACCAAAAGCATTTATAGTAGTTGAGGTTGTATTAAATACATCAAATGAAGCACCACCAATAACTGATGTTACAAATGAAGGGGACGTTTGCATAGCTACAACCGTTCCAGAACCCGTTATAGTATATTCCCCAAGTACCCCTGCATTGTCATATAATATTCGGGTAGTTGTTCCTGATGCTATGGGGGAAGTGCCAACGGTCAATCCACTTGCTGCTGCACTCAATACCCCACTACTCAAACTTAATCCTGTACCTAATGTTATATAGCCTACCTTACCTCTGTCTGCATCACTGGTATTTGTCCATCCTAATAAAGTATTGATGACTGTTTCATTCCTTAATGTATCAAATTTAAGATTTCCAAATCCGGGTTTAAATACTATTGTATCTGCTTTAAAATTTACATCGCTAAGCCTGCCAGTTGCTCCTGTTGCCGTAATCACAACACTTGCAGGTGCAATAAATACACCACCAAATCCTGATGCTGTATTTGAATTAAAATAAATTTCTCCCCCATTACTTAATGAAAAATCATTTCCTCCTAAATCTGATGAATTATCTACATTTAGATTGCTTCCTGCTGTTAGTGTTTGTTGCCATGTAGGGGTAAGAGCGGAAGGGAGTGAACTACCCAAAGCCCCGTTACCCAAAATAATTTGCGAACTTGTCCCCAAAACATTCAGCGCAATATTTCCTGATGTAGTTATAGGTGAATTAGAAACTGAAAAAGCGGGGGATGCGGGGGTGGTAACGGTAAGTCCTACACTGGTTACTCCTGAACTACTTCCTCCATCATTATAATAAAGCCCTTTCCCTATGGTATCAATAACTACCGTTTTATATTGAGCTAAATTACCTCTTACAATTCCATTAGATGGTATTATCATCCTTATCAAGGAGTTTGTCACAAAGTTGAAATCTTCTGCTGTTGATGGGCCTAACTTAGCGGGCTGGCTCAACCCTGTTACATTGGTTGGTGTTAGTAACCATGCCCTCTGCCCGGTTGACCCACCGGACGGTAATATTTGCGTCCATCTACCCGTTGATCTAAAATAAAGGGCAGAATCGCTCGTAGTATATATTAAAGCCCCATTATAGTTCTTTAGATAAGTAAGCGCAGTATTAGCAGATGTTGTATCTAAAAATGAGTAAGGTATTAAGCCTCCTTGCGTTCCCCCGTAGTTAGGGTTTTTAACTAATGTTGTTGCACTTCCCAAGTTTTGCTGAACAGGGTATTGAGCTTTACAAATTAAACCACAAAATATAATAGCGATTGAACATATTAAACTTTTCATTTACTTAATTTTAAACTGCGAATAATTGCACTAATTCATCTGTATTCAAAGCAGGTACACAAACAAAACTACCGATACTCTTTGTCCATGAATAATAACTGCCTGACCCATCGTTTACAACACTTTGGGTTATATTGTTTCTTACAAATATTAGATTGTATCCTATGAAAGCTGTGATAGTCTGGGTACTTTGTCCATCAATCATAAATGTACCGCTTGCTGCTACTGTGAATTGATAAGGTAATGGGAAGTTACCACCGCCTGATATGGCAGCAATAACACCACCACTCCCTGTTATTGATTGTGCCTGTAAATTAAACATACACATACCATAAAGATAATTAGTAACCCCTTCTAAGGTATCATCGGAAGGGTCTTGCTCGTATTGGTATTGTATTGTAGTGCGAAGATTGTATATTTTTGTTGGGAGCTGCAAGTCAATACCGCCTCCATTTAATCCACCTTTTTGAATAGCGATAGTAACTAAATATTCGCAAATTTCAGCCACCGCTAACTTTTCTGCTACTGTAAGTGCTGCCATTCATTATGAATTTGCGTTAAATAAATTTTGTGCAGCAAGTCTTATGTCAGTAGCTAAGTCATAGCATTGTTGTGCGCTATATAAATCTGCTGCCCTTGTTATGGCTTTATTACCTGCATCAATACAAGTCCTGCACTTACTGTAATTACCCCAGAAATTATTATCATTAATCAATAAAGGATTGTATGACATTAATTGAGATTGACCGTACAAGAAGTTTTCATTATATTCCGTGAATCCTTCTGCACTTATTGTATAATCATATAAGACCGCATTAGATACGTTAAGCCATTGCACCACAATCTTAACTGCAAAATCTTTTGATAGTAAATCCAATGTTATCGTATCTGATAACGGTAATACCCATACTTCATATTCAGTAGTTGTCCCATCCTCTACTAAGAATGTGCCATTATCATCCGAAACATATATACGCCTACTTGTAATTGCACCATCGCTTCCGGTGCTTAAATCAGTAAAAAGTACATCTGATGGTGTTCCCGATACACTTTCTGCCGAAAAATTTGGTGAAAAGCTCATGTTTTAATTTTTTAAAGTAAAGGGCCGCAACCAGCTAATGCTGTCAGCTTCCGTCAGGATTGAATGGCTTAAAAACAATCCGTCAATCAAAAACCAAAGAGTTATACTACGGGTTCTTTCTTTCCGCTTGTCAATGATTTTAATTTCTTAAATACTTCTGCTCCTTTTTCTCCAACCATCATCCAATCAGAAAACTTCTGTATCTCGTTCTTTTCTCCTATTGGTGAAAGCATAACGATTGGTTGTTTATTAGATGCCCATGCAAATTTATATTCTGCTGGGTCAAACTGAATGATTCCCTGATTCATTGCTTTTTTAGCAATAGCCTGATATTCCAAATTTTTACCGCTTACCAAATCAATAAAAAACGATGGGTCAGTATCAGCCAATGTTTCTACATCATTCCTAAGAACTTCAATTTGACCTGAACTATCCCACTGCATTGCATCCGAAAATTGTATGATTTGTTCATCACTCATTTCCTGTGCTGCTACCTGTGCTTTTAACCTATCACTTCTTTCTTTTCTTTGCGTATTAGCATCTGCCTGTTCATCTATTCTTGATACAACTGGATTTTTTGTGAGGTCAGCAAATTCTCCGTTTTTAAGTTTACCATGCAATTCAATAAGCATACACATATCCCTTTCTTCCTCATTGGTAAGGTCTAACCTCAATATCCCCTTCATCCCGGCCATTACTCGTACTTTGGTGAATGTTGGTATTAATACTCCATGTTCATTCATTTCAGTACTCTTGATTATTGCGGCAGTTTTAGACTTTGATTTCCCTGTTCTGTTTTCATACTTATCAATCACATTAAAAACCGATGGTTTTAATGTATACATTTGAGGAAATATAGTCTTACCGTTATAGAAAGTTTTATCCGGGTTTTCATTTTCAATATCGAACCGATACCTTACTACTTTACCGAACCCTTCAATTTTCTTTTCCAATTTTTCAAGGAACTCTGGTGAAAAGTCATTATAATGACCTACTTGACGTAACATAATTTTTGATTTTTGATTGTTATAAAATTAGGGAAGGGTATTAACTCCCTTCCCTTAATGAACTATTTAAACCACTCTGAATTTCTGGAAGTGTTTTACTGCCAGTGCTTCCAATCCTTGCGCTGTGTACCAGTTTGTTTGCAGGTACATCGTTGCATCGGTAGAAACTTCAGCTAATGCCCCTATCCTTGTTTCAGTTACCATACCATTTGTTGAACGGTTAGGGGCTGAACCCATGAATGGAGAAGCTGTATAACGTATTTGCATACGTGGCTGGCTTCCGTTATCAACGGTATCTACATTGTCTTTTGGAACAAAGTAAAGTGAACCATTAACATCAGGGCGAATTGTTGCACTGAATAATTGAGGCTGGTCAAACAGTGGGATATGGATAAAGTTAAAAGTATATCCACCATATTTTAACTGCTCAACTTCAAAGTCTGCATACCTGTCGTCAAAGTTTATACGGACTGATGTTACACCGCTTGAAGCAAGGTTTTTCAGGAACTTGCTGACAATACGGTATGACCTGCTTCCGCAGAATACATCAAAGTCTGTTGGTGCTTTATTTGCAATAAAGTTATCAATGATAGCATCTATTTCAGTAAACCCGAAAGTGCCTAAAACGGCTGCTTCATCATCAATGCCATAGGTTATGCAATACCAATCCAATCCGCCGGTTGTCTGAATACCTAAACCATTTACAGGGTCGGCAAGGAAGGGAGTGGCATCATTGAACAAGGTACTACCCTGAACACCTGCCAGCATTTGTACTGATATATCCCCTTTAAGTTTAGTGTATTTTTCGATAACCTGATAAGGCAGGATTGAATAATTACCCCCTACGTTCACTTCGATTTTAGCAACCTTTTGAACGTCTGTGATTTCATCTACCTCCTTAAATATCTGGATGGTATTGTAGTACTTAGTTAATCCATAACGCCTGTTTGTAGGAGCTACTGATTTTTCAGCAAAAGCATTAGAACCAAATGCTACACTATCTCCAACGGTTGCATAGAAAGCTGAACTGTTACCGCCTACTGAACGTACAGTAAGGGTTGCTGTTCCAGAACCAAAGCTAACTACCTGTACCCTTGCTTGCTTACCAATGTTGTTTGTATTTGAAGTCATTATCAAATCACCAACACGGGGGAAAGTAGAAGCTGTGTTAATTGTAAATTGGATTTGCGCTAATCCGGTTGAAGTAACTGCGCTTATTGTACCTACTTCATAAACATCGTTATTAACGAAGTTATTGTAAAAGTACATTGTTGCAGGTTTAGTACGGTTTACTATTTTCATAATATCCGTAAAATCTCTGTCCCTGCTTTGATCGTATATGTTAGGGTCAATATCCCTTTGGTCAAGGAAATCTATCGCTGACACATACGGTTTATTCATTGTGCCTTGTGTAACTGACATTGTAGTAGAATTGTAAGATTAATAAATATTTTTACTTACAACCGGCCACTATTTAATTTGCGTTACCGCCAGCAACTCTCTTTCCGAATTTAGCCATTGCCTTTGCCGGGTCTGTTATATCTGGCTCTGATTTGGCAGGAGTTGACTTATCCGGTTCGCTGGCATTTTCTATTGGCTTGATGACTTCTTTTGCCCCTAAAGATTTGAGATGTTGAGCATATTCTTTTAGAAACTTATTACTATCCAATGCAAATGCGGCTACAGCTAATTGATGTTCTGTTTTAGGGACTCCATTCTCAATATCCCACATGGTTTCAGACCATTTCTTAGGATTACTAAGTACTTCTACGAGTTCCTGTGCATCTACAGGATAATTAAATGCTTCTTCGCCTTCTCCAAGTTTTATTTTTTTGCGATAATATCTTTTGTGTAAGGATGTTCATTCAATTCCTTACGATATGCTTCAACTCTTTGGTTTGCCAGTTCTTTAGTATTATCTTTAACTGGCTCTTTAGGTTCGGGTGGTTTTGGCAGGAGGTATTTATTTTGGTTCTCTATAAAAGAATCCCTGTACCTGTCCGCTTTAGCTGCCAGCAATTCCTTGCCTTCTGCTAACTCATCGGGGGCATCTGAATCCAAATTATAGGCATCAATAACCTCTTTTTTATAGAGAACTTCAAGTTGTCTGGCGGTTGCTTTGGGATAGTCAACCCGAAGCTGATGTCGCATCACGTCTTCGGCTTCCATCTTTGAGTAATCCGTACCCAATTCTTTTGTGTAGCTCTCTAATGTGCCATTTTCATACGCCTGAATGATACCAACTACTTTAGGGTCAATATCTTTCATTTTGCTTATAAAAGCCACTTTGTCGTCATCAAACCCTAACGCCTTTAAAATAGTGTCGGGTTGATTTTGTTTAAGAACTTCATCCAGTGTTGGAGCTTTAGGAATATCAGCTACTATTGGGGCTTTTTCTTCCTTTGGCTTTTCCTCTACCGGCATTTTTGCGGGGGCTTCTGATTTTGTTTCCGCAGGTTTTTCCGGTTCGGCTGTCGCAGCTTTTGCGGGTTCTTCTGGTTTCGTTTCTATCTTTTTACCCTCTATGTCAATAGGCTCTGGTGGCCTACTACCTTCTCCACTTTTTGTACCATGCTTGGCCATCATTTCGGCCATGTTCACCTCTTTTTCTACTACTTCTGTTGCCGCACCTGCTCCGGCATCGGTGGTTGCTGCATAGAATTTTCTTAGCATAATTGATTTTTGATTGTTACCTCAAATATAAATACCTTTTTTTAGTTCACTTTTTAGCCACCAAATTTATTGTTCCCAGATTGTAATGCTTAGTATGCTGTCCATCTCCATCATGGTAAAACTGCCCTAATTTAAGATGAGTATTACTTATGAAGTTTACATACCCTTTTCGTTGAAGGTCTTCCAAGACTAAACGAAGCCTTTTATTTTCACCTTTATTCATCCACAATGGAGGTTCACCAAATTTAGGAACGGGGAACATACTTTTTAAAAAATCGTTCATTCTTATCTCCCCGGATGGCCTGCTTTCAATAAAGTTTATTATTTTTTGTTCCATTGATAATTCCAAATCATCATTTAATTTAATTTCAGTAAATACCTCTTTAGGTTCTTCCTTTACTGGTTCTGGAATTACTTTAGCCGCTTCTTCAACCATAGGCGGTTCATCCACCTCTTTAACTTCATCCAATGTTACTGAAGGTGGCTGTTCTCCAATTTCCGGAATAGCAGTTTCTTCAATAACCGGGCTATCTATATTTTCGATAGGTTCTGTGATTTCTGATTCTTTTACTTTTTTTGATTTTGTTGACTTTGCCATAAAATTTATTTCCCATAAAAATAATACATATAGTTTAGTTCATATTCCGTATATTTGCTTTGTATCTCCGTTAGCATTATTCAGGAATGATAACGGATTTAATTATCCAAAATGGGATGTTTGAGTGCCTGAATCGCTTGAATATCCCTGTTAAGAAAGGCGATGATAGTTCAATAACATTTGAAATATCATTTGTCTTTAATGGCAATGATGTTGATGTTTCTGATATATTGAATATTCTGACAGAAGTTAAGGGATGTTTGTCTAGACTTGGATTAGATTTTAAAAAAGATACTTCAACAATTATGTATGGAAATGGATATTGTGGAATAATGTTCAATATTCCAATAGATTGTCCATTTATTTAGTTGAATTTTTCCAATTCAGAAAAACATAAGCAATTCTCCAAGAAGTAAATAAAATAACCCATGTGGGGAATGCCCAGTACATATGTTCAACTATCATTAAATACTGAACGACTAATAAACTTCCCATTAAAAATAAGAAGAATATTAGTCGTTTAGTTTCTGGTAGATTATCATACCATTCATTCGTTTTTATAATCCAGTTTTTCAAACTATTATTTTTTAGTTGTTAGGTCTTTATCTTCATCAGCAACAAATTCTTCTGAATTAAATGTTCCTAGATCAAGTGATGATGCCCTTGAAGCAAAAGATCTTGACATTGATTTGTATACTTTTGTATTTGATACTGAATCTCCACTGAAAGATACTACATTTTTAGTATTAATTCCGTAGCTAGATGCCGTTTTTATAGAATCAATATTAGCACCAATGAATGTAAATGTCCATTTTCCAGTAGATTGCAATTCATTTATCATTGATCTTACTTTTGTAATATCATATTCCCTTGAATTGTTTTCTTCTCCATCAGTTATTATTACAACAACTGCACTTGCATCCCCTGATGCAATTTTATCTTTAATTGTTTCATTCAATTTCTTCTTGCATATGTGAAGTTATATTAATCTATATTCTGACTTGTATACAACATAGTCGGCTGCGTTTGATTCTTTCATCCAATTTCATATTATATCTTAATTTACGTCGATCTATTTGCCATGATTGACGCCATTATAATTCGTATATAAATGGATGCTCCACTGA
>OFRM01000846.1_pt1 | contig 11484 bp, 14 predicted proteins | sample 1543101 | NCBI WGS metagenome assembly OFRM01 (sample SAMN07774223, study PRJEB24372) | wastewater metagenome | isolation source: Exp Tend VB 0WW | collected 2016-02
GAGCCTGCTGCTCCTCCTGCGCAATGCCGGTACCTACGTGCCGCCGCCGACCCAAGGCATCGGCCGCGCCCTGCGCGCGCTGCCCGGCCGCCTCGTCATCCAGGCCGCCACACGTCACGCCGACAGCGCCTCTGCCCGGCCGGCCGGCAGTGTCGCCACACGCCGCAACACGCAAGGGAGAACCCGCTGATGGCGCACAAGCTCATTACCGCGCCGACGGTCGAGCCGCTCGACGCCGCCACGCTCAAGAGTTGGTGCCGCATCGATGGCAGCGATGAAGACACGCTGCTCACCAGCCTCTTCATCCCGGCCGCGCGCCAGGCCTGCGAAAACGCCACCGGCCGCGCGCTGCTCAGCCAGACCTGGGAGGTCGTGCTCGACGGCTGGCCCGCCGCCAGCGCCATCGAACTGCCGCGCTGTCCGGTGCTGGCCATCACCAGCGTCAAGTACATCGACACCGCCGGTGCCGAGCAGACCATGGACAGCGCCGACTACGCCCTCGACAAGGACAGCGAGCCCGGCTGGCTGCTGCCGGCGTACAACACCGACTGGCCCGAAGCGCGCGACACCGCCAACGCCGTGCGCGTGCGCTACACCGCCGGCTACGGTGTTGCCGCCACCGACGTACCGCAGGCCCTGCGCATGTGGATCGCGCTGCATGCCGCCGGCGCCTACCAGTCGCGCGAAGCCGTCAATGAAAAGCCGCTGAGCATCAACCCGGCGCTCGACGGCTTGATCGATCCCTACCGCATCATGGTGTTCCGCTGATGATTCCGGCCGGCGATCTCGATCAGCGCGTCACGCTGCAAACCGCGACGATCAGCAAGGACACCATCGGCGGCCCGGTGGAGACCTGGGCCGATACCGTCACCGTCTGGGCCAAGGTGCGCCCGGTCACGGCCAAGCAGATCACCCAGGCGCAACAGGTCAGCGCCGACGTGCGCAAGGCCGTCACCATCCGCTACCGCACCGGCGTCACCGCGGCCATGCGGCTCAAGTTCAGCGACAACACCACGGCCAAGATTCACTGGGTTGAAGAGTATCGCCGCGACGCCAGGCTGGTGCTGGTCTGTGAGGACCTCAATGGCTAGCAGCGTCGAAATCAGGGGCCTCGCCGAACTGCACAAGACCCTGCAGGAGCTGCCCGCCAAGATCGAGCGCAACGTCCTGCGCGGAGGCCTGCGCGCGGGCGCCAAGGTGATGGAAAGCGCGGCCAAGGCGCAGGTGCCGGTCAAGCATGGTGATCTGCGCAGCTCGATCCGTGTCTCGATGCGCACCTCGTCGAAGACTGGCACCGTGCGCGCCCAGATCAAGGCCGGCAACAAGAAGGCCTGGTACGCGCACCTGGTCGAGTTCGGTACCGCGCGCCACTGGATCAAGCCAAAAAGTCGCAAAAGCCTGTTTTTCGCGGGGCTGGCGAAGGAAGTCATCGACCACCCCGGCGCCCGGCCCAAGCCCTTCATGCGCCCCGCCTTCGATGGCAAATGGCGCGCCGCGATCGATGCCATGGCCGACTACATCCGCACCCGGCTGCCCAAAGAATTCAAGAAGGCCGGCAAATGAGTGCCGAACTTGTCATCAAGACCCTGCTCGATGCCGCCGCCGGTGTCACCGCGCTGGTGTCCACGCGTCTGTACTCCAACGCGCGGCCGGAAGGCGACCCGCTGCCGGCCGTGGTCTGGGTCGAGATCGACGACGCGCCGCGCCCGCCGATCGACATCACCACCGGCGCCGAGCCGATGACCGGCCGCATCCAGGTCAATTGCCTGGCCGCCACCTCGGCCGGCGTCAAGGCGCTCAAGGATGCCGTCATCGCTGCCTGCCACAAGAAAAGCGGCAGCATCGGCGGCATCAGCGTGCAATCGGTTTTGCAGGACACCGCGGGGCCCCGCAGTTACGACGCGCTGGTGGATACCTACCAGCAGCCCGTCGATTTCATCGTGCAGTACGTTCGTTAAGGAGTTTCAGCCATGACCATCGCCGCCGGCGTTGCCAAGCAACTGCGTTACAAAGTCGAAGCCACTTTCGGCACCGCCCCCGGTGTCGGCAGCGCCCAACTCCTGCGCCGGGTCGAATCCACGCTCGACCTCGGCAAGGACACCTACCAGTCCAACGAGATCCGCACCGACTACCAGATTGCCGACATGCGCCACGGCATGCGGCGGGTCGCCGGCAACATCAAGGGCGAGCTGTCGCCGGGAACGTACAAGGATTTCATCGCCGCCGCCCTGCGCAAGGCCTGGGCTGCCACCTCGGCCATTACCGGCATGTCGATCACCGTGGCCGGCAGCGGCCCCTACACCATCACCCGAGCCGCCGGCGACTTCCTTACCGGCGGCATCAAGATCGGCGACGTGGTGCGGCTCACCGCCGGCAGCTTCGCGGCCCCCAACCTCAACAAGAATGTGCTGGTCACGGGTGTCACGGCCCTGGTCGTCACCGGCATCGTTCTCAACGCCAGCACGATGACGGCCGAAGGCCCGATCGCCAGCGCCACGTTGACCGTCGTCGGCAAAAAGACATGGGCGCCCACCAGCGGCCATACCGATTTGTCCTACAGCATCGAGCACTGGTATTCCGACGTCGCCCAATCCGAGCTGTTTCGCGGCTGCAAGGTCAATACCGTCGGCATCAACCTGCCGCCCACCGGCATGGCCGAAATCGATCTCGGCTTCATGGGGCAGGACATCACCACCGGCACCGCCGAGTACTACACCAGCCCGACCGCCGCTACTTCCACCGGCATTGTCGCCGCCGTCAATGGCGTGCTGATGGTCGGCGGCACGCAGATCGCCACCTGTACCGGTTTGTCGATGTCGATCGCCGGCGGCTATTCGGGAGATCCGGTGGTCGGCGCCAACACCGTGCCGGCCATCATCCCCGGCCGCGTCGCCATCAGCGGCCAATTCACCGCCTACTTCACCAACGCCACATTGCGCGACAACTTCCTCAACGAAGACGAAATCACGCTTGTCGTTGCGCTTACGGCCAGCAACGCCGCGGCGGCCGACTTCATCACCTTTGTCCTGCCGCGTCTCAAGGTCGGCGGCGCGACCAAGAGCGATGGCGAAAAGGGTTTGATTGCCACTCACCCCTTCACCGCGCTGTACAACAGCGCCGGCGGCTCGGGCATCAGCAGCGAGCAGACCACGCTGGTGGTGCAGGACAGCCAGGCATGAGCAAGCTGCTCGGCCTGCTGCGGCGCATTTTCGCGCGGCAGCCGGCGCTCGCCGCGTCGCCGGCGCTGACTGCCGCGAACGTGGTGGACCTCGCCACCATCCGCAGCAAGTTGCAGGCCGTGGTCGAGCTGCATCACCCGGTCACCGGCGAGCCGCTCGGCGCCCGCGTCACCCTGGCCAGCCCGGACCATCCGGCCCGGCGCCAGGCGCGGCTCGACATTGCCCGCGCCGATCGCGGTCGCGACGATCTCGAGGGTGACGGCGCGCTGGATCTGGTCGACGAAACCGCCGTCGAGTTCCTCGCCCGCATCATTTTCGGATGGGAGGGCATCAAGGTCGATGGCGAGCCGCTCGAGTACTCCGCCGCCGCGGTACGCGCGCTGCTGCGCCCCGAGCCGATGCGCTGGCTGGTGAATCAACTGCTGAATGAGGCGGCGCGCGCCGAAAATTTTATCGAGACCTCCGCGCCCGGCTGATCGCCCACGCGGAGGGTGAAGCACGGCTGGCCAAGCCGCAGGGCGACGGCAAGCCCTTGCGCGATCACCTGCGCGCCGTTGCCCGCAGCACCCGGCAACGGCCGAAAGAGCTGCACGTGCCGGCGCTGCCGGACTCGCTGTACCCGCTGTGGCAGATCTACCTGCAGCTTGATGCCGGGCGCGGCGGTACCGGCTTCGGCGCCGCCGCCATCGGCTGGCAGGACGTCGCCGCCTGGCAACGCATCACCGGCCAGCCGCTCACCGGCTGGGAAGCAGAAACATTGATCCGCACCGATCGCGCCGTCCGCGCGATCCTCGACAAGGACTGACATGGCAACGGAAATCGGCAGCCTGCTGATCGACATGCGGGCCGATGTGGCACGCCTGTCGCAGGACATGGCCAAGGCGCAAAGCACCGTCGAGGGCGCCATGAAAAGCGTGCAGCGCTCGGCCGCCGCCGCCACCACCGCGCTGGGCCTGATCGGTGTCGGCGTCTCGGTTGCCGGCATGGCCGGCGTGGTCAAGGGCGCCATCGGCGCCATGGCCGCGCTGGACGACATGGCCGCCAAGGCCGGCACTACGGTCGAGAACATGTCCGCCCTGGCCGATGTCGCCAAGATCGGAGGGCATGACCTGTCTGTGGTCGAGGGCGCCATGGTGCGCCTGTCCAAGGCGCTGGCCGGGGGCGATGAAGAGGCCAAGGGCGCGGGCAAGGCGCTTGCTACGCTGGGCCTCAACGCCGAAAAGTTGCGCGCCATGGACACTGCCGATGCCCTGCTGGAAGTGTCGCTGGCGCTCGACAAATACGCCAGCGGATCGGGCAAGACGGCGCTGATGCTGGACCTGCTCGGCAAGAGCGGCGCTGCGGCGATCCCTTACCTTGAAGACCTTGCCGAGACCGGCCGGCTCAATGCCAGCGTGACAGCCGCGCAAGCGGCCGCCGCCGAAAAGCTGGAAAAGGACATCAACGCCGTCAAGGTTGAAGGCGACAAAATGACACGCGCTCTAGTGGCCGACATGCTGCCTGCCTTGGGAGACATTGCCAAAGCCATGCGCCTGGCGGCGGAAGAAGGCGGCACACTCAAGGCGCTGTTCGTCGGCTTCGGCGGCGTGGCCAACGAGTTCGTCAGGCCGTGGAAAGCGGCTTTCCTTGCGCTGGGCGCAGGGTTCCACGAAATGGTGGCGACGCTGGAGGAAGGGTTGGCCAAGATCACCTTCGGCGGCGTCGCCGACATGCATCGCAAGGCCGCGCTTGCTTCGCGCGAGGCGGCCCGTGCGATGAATCTTGAAATCGCCGGACTGGACAACCGGCGCGGCCCGTCCGCCCCCGGCGAGGCAAAGCCGCAACTGGCGTACGTCGGCAGCGGCAAGGGCGGCGGCAGCGCGAGCGGTGTGGATTCAAAACTGCAGCGCATGCTCGACCTGGGCCAGAAGAACCTTTACGGGACCATGGACAGCGAAGAAGAATCGCGCATCCTCGCCGCCAAGCGTGACATGCAGGACGCGCGCGAAGAGTTCGAGGCCCTGCAGCGCATGCTGAAGAAGGGCCAGGACAACGAGCTGGAGGCGTACTACGCCACGGCCGGCGAAGAAACCATGCGCCTGGTGGCCGAACAGCGCGAACTGAAAGGCGCCATCAAGGAAAACGACAACTTCGCCCGCGACATGGGCCTGTCATTCAGCTCCGCCTTCGAGGATGCCGCCATCGGCGGCAAGAAATTCTCCGAGGTCTTGAAGGGGCTGGGCAACGACCTCGCGCGCATCATCCTGCGCAAGAGCGTCACCGAGCCGCTCGGCAACGCCTTCTCGGGGGCGCTGAAAGGTTTCGACTTCGGCAGCCTGTTCCGGGCCGAGGGCGGCCCTGTGGCGGGCGGGCAATCCTACATCGTCGGCGAACGCGGGCCGGAGCTTTTCACGCCGGGGGTGTCGGGCGCCATCACGCCGAATAGCCAGCTCGCCGCCGGCGGCACCAGCAACCACTTCACGGTCGACATGCGGGGCGCATCGGTCGAGGCCGTCACGCGGCTTGAGCGCCTGGTGATGTCGGTCAATGGCTCCATCGAGCGCCGGGCGCTAAACGTCATGGGCCAGGCCCGCGTGCGGGGCGTGTAATGACGATCGCCTTTCCCCTCGCGTTGCCATCGGTCGGCGGCATTTCCGGCGTCACCATCACCATGGTCGATGTCGTCGGCGTCGGCGAGTCGCCTTACACCTTGTCGCAGGAGACCTTCGAGCACGCCGGCAAGCGCTTCGAGGCCGCCGTGCAGGTCGGGCGCATGGCACGCGCCGAGGCGGAACAGTGGGTCGCCTTCCTCGCCACCCTGCGCGGGCGCCGCGGCACCTTCCTGATGGGCGACCCGATCTGCGCCGTGCCGCGCGGCGTTGCCACCGGCACGCCGCTGGTCAAGGGCGCCGGCCAGACCGGCGGCACGTTGCTCACCGACGGCTGGACCATCAGCACCACCGGCATCATGAAGACGGGCGACTGGATACAGCTCGGCACCGGCCTGTCGTCACGTCTGCACAAGGTGCTGCAGGACGCCAACAGCGACGGCAGCGGCAACGCCACGCTGGAGCTGTGGCCCGGCCCGCGCAGTGCGCCCGCCGACAACGAGGCGATCGTGGTCAGTGGTGCCAAGGGCCTGTGGCGGCTGGCCGGCAATTCGCGCCGCTACGACATCGGCGCCGCCATGTCGATCGGCCTCGGCTTCGACTGCGTGGAGGCTCTCTGAAATGAGCAGGGCGCTTACCGCCGGCATGCTGGCGGCCATGGCCGCCGGCAACCTGCGGCCGTTGATCTTTTACGAAGGCGACTTCAGCGGCGGCACGGTGCGCCTGTTCACCGGCTATGGCTCGCTCGACTGGAATGGCTACACCTGGACAGGCTCCGGGCAGATGCTCGATATCACGGCGATTCAGGAAGTGTCCGACCTGCAGGCGGTCAACTTCACCGTCTCGCTCAACGGTGAGCTGCCGTCCCTGATCGCCCTTGCCCTGGGCCAGGTGCGCCGCGGCAAGTCCGGCAGCGTCTGGCTCGGCCTGCTCGATGCCAGCAACGCGCTGATCGCCGATCCATTCCTGTGTTTCCGTGGCCGCGCCGACCGGCCGGACATCGTGCCGGACCCGGCGCATACCGTGATCTCTGTCGCCTACGAGTCGCGCCTGATCGACGCCTCGCGCCGCCGCGAACGCCGCTACACCAGCGAAGACCAGCAGATCGACTATCCGGGCGACAAGGGCTTCGACTACGTGCCCTCGCTGCAGGATACCCAATTCACCTGGGGCCGGCGATGAGGCGCGAAGGCTGGGAAGCCCGTCTCGCGGCGGCGATCGATGCGGCGTTGAACGAACCCTATGTCCTGGGCGAGAACGACTGCCTGCGGCTCGCCTGCGCGGCCGTGGACGCCTTGACCGGCACCGACTACTGGCCGCGTTTTGCCGGCTACCGGACGCACCGCCAGGCGCTGGTGACCATCGCCCGCATCGCGCCCAGCCTGGGCGAGGCAGTGACCGCCACGCTCGGCGTGCAGCCCGCGTCGCCGCGCGCGGCCCTGCGCGGCGACCTGCTGCTGTTTCGTGATGATGTTGGCGAGGACCATCTTGGCGTCTGCATCGGCCGCGATGTCGTGCTGCTGGCGGCCGACGGGGCCATCACCACCGGCATCGACGACGCCCGGCTCCTGTGTTCGTGGAGGATCGGATAATGCCGACCTCGGTGATCGGCGCGATCGCCGCCTCAGTAGTCTCTGACTATGTGGTGAGCGTTGCGGTGCTGGAATGGGGCATGGGTTCGCTCGCCGCGTCGGCGCTGGGTGCCGTCGCCGGCGGGCTGTCTTCGGTCGCCATCGGCGCCGCGTTTTCCGACTCGCCGGACCAGGGCGCGGGCGACCAGCAGTTCACGCAGGAGCTGCGCGACAACCTGGTCACCGTTCGCCAGCCGATTGCTTACTGGCAATACATTTATGGCCGCTCGCGAGTCAGCGGCGCGCTGACGTTCGGGCATCAAAGCGCCGACGGCAAGCTGCATCTGGTCGTCACCTTTGCCGGCCACGTCTCGACCGACATCGAGGCCATCCAGTTCAACGACGAGATTGTGCCGCTCGACGGCAGCGGCAACGCCACCGGCAAGTATGCCGACTATGTGCGGATCAAGAAGTCGCTCGGCGCCGAGGCTGGGCAGCCCTTCCCGGATCTGGTGACCGAGTCCGAGGGCAAGTGGACTGACGCCCACCGGCAAAGCGGCCGCACCAAGATATACGTGCGGCTGACCTTCAACATCGACAAGTTCCCGACCGGGCTGCCCAACATTACCGCCATCATCAAGGGCCGCAAGGTCTATGACCCGCGCAGCGGGCTGACGGCCTGGAGCGACAACCCCAGCCTGTGCCAGGCTGATTTCCTGTGCGATCCGGTGGCCGGGCTCGGCGCCGTCTATGCCAACGAGATCGACGAGGCCGGGCTGATCGCCGCCGCCAACATCGACGATGAGCCCGTCACGCTCGCCGACGCTACCGCCGAGTCGCGCTACACCCTGAACGGCACCGCCACCGTCAATGTCGAGCCGCGCGCGACACTGGGCCGCATGCTTACCGCCAACGGCGGCAAGGCCCGCTACCTCGGCGGCGTCTGGCTGCTGTGCCCGGCCGCTTACGTGGTGCCGACCATCACGCTGAGCGAAGACGATCTACGCGCGGTGCCGCACATCAATCCGCGCCTGTCGGCGTCCGATCTGGCCAACGCGGTCAAAGGCCTCTATGTGTCCGAAGACAACTTCTGGCAGGCCAGCGACTTCCCGCCGGTCACCAATGCCACATACCTGAGCGAGGACAACAGCGAGCGTTCATGGCGAGAGCTTGACCTGCCCTTCACCAAGAGCCCCGCCACCGCGCAGCGCATCGCCAAGATCGAGCTGGAGAAGATGCGCCAGCAGATCAGCGTCGATTGGCCCGGCAAGTTCACCTGCTACCGCCTGCAGGCCGGCGACACCGTGAAGATCACCTTTGCCCTGCTGGGCTGGACGGAGAAGGTTTTTGAGGTTGATCAATCGCGCCTGGTGTTCGAGAGTGAGGACGGCGGCATCCGGCTCGGCACCGACCTGGTGCTGCGCGAAATCTCCTCGACCTGCTTCGACTGGTCCTCCGGCGAAGAGACGGCGGTCGACCCCGCGCCGGACACCAACCTGCCCGATCCCTGGACCGTCGCCGCGCCCGGCACGCCAGACGTGACCGAGTCGCTGTTCGAGACCACCGGCAGCGCAGGCGTCAAGGCGCGCGCCAGCATGAGCTGGGCGGCGGCAGCCGACGCGATCGTGGTCGACTACCTGCCCGAATACCGCGTCGCCGCCGGCACATGGATCGTGCTGCCGGCCACCGGCGGCCTTACCGCCGAGATCAACGACATCGCGCCGGGCAATTATGAGTTTCGCGTAAGGGCGCGCAATGCGCTTGGCGTGCGGTCCGCCTACAGCGGCACGCGCGCCAAGGAAATTCTCGGCCTGACCGCCGCGCCGGCCGCCGTGTCCGGCTTTGCCGTCATCAAGTCGGGCGGCTTCGCCCTGGCGAGCTGGGTGCTGACGACCGACCTCGATGTCCGCATCGGCGGCCGCATCGTGATCCGCCATAGCCCGCTGACCTCCGGCGCCGCCTGGGAGAATGGCGTGATCGTCGAGGAATTCAACGGCGACGCGGTGAATGGCAGCGTGCCGCTGATGACCGGCACCTACCTGGCCAAGGCGCTCGATAGCTCGGGCAACTACAGCACCACGGCGGCCAGCTTCGTGGCGACCGAGGGTATGGTCACCGGCTGGACAACGGTGGCCACCACCACGCAGCAGACGGCCTTCAGCGGCAGCAAGACCAACACGGCGGTGGTGTCCGGCGCGCTGCAGCTCGCCAGCGCCACCGCGATCGACAGCATGGCGACGCCGATCGATTCGTGGACCTATATCGATGCACTGGGCGGCATCAGCGGCACCGGCAGTTATGCCTTCAGCGCCGCGGTCGATCTGACCACCGTCGCCACGCGCCGCTTCGAGGCCGACATCGCCGCGACCAGTTTCGACGCCGCCGACCTGATCGACAGCAAGACCGATCCGATCGACGATTGGAGCCCGCTCGACGGCACCGCGATCAACGATTGCGACGTAACGCTTTACGCCGCCACCACGCCCGACGACCCGGCCGGCAGCCCGACCTGGTCGGCCTGGATGCCCTTCTTCGTCGCTGATTTCACCTGCCGCGCCGCCAAGTTCAAGCTCGACCTTGCCAGCGGCAGCGCCACCCACAATATTTCCGTTTCCACCCTTGCCGTAGACATAAAGGTGCCCGCATGAGCCAACATGACATGGATCTAGCCAACGCCGCCGGGGCGAGTTTCCGCGCCGACGCCAATCTCGCGCTGGTGGCGCTGGCCAGCAACAGCAGCGGCGCCACGGCGCCCGCCACGACGTTTGCGTACCAGTTCTGGGCCGACACCACCACCGGCCTGCTGAAAATCCGCAATGCCGCGAATTCCGCCTGGCTGATCGTCTGCGACATGGCCACAGGCGCGCCAGTCCTTGGCGCCGGCGCGACGCTGACCTTCGAGGGCGCAACCGACAACGCCTTCGAGACCACTCTGACTGTGGCCGACCCGACTGCCGACAACGTGGTGACGCTGCCGGATAAGTCCGGTACGGTTGCAATGACAAGCGACACGGCCCAAATCCAGCCGATCAGCGCATCTGTCGGTGCTTCTGCCCTGACCATCAGCGCCTCTGCCTTGTCGCTCAACTTCCGCTCGGCCACGCTTAGCAGCGGCACGGTGACGACGGTATCCGGGACTCCCGCGAATCTTGTCATCAGCAGCGGATCGACGCTCGGCACGGTATCAGCAACACAGTCGCGCATTGCAGTCCTTGCCATGAACAACGCCGGGACGATCGAACTGGCTGCGGTGAATATCTCGGGTGGCAACGACCTATCGGAAACCGGACTTATCTCGACCACGGCTGAAGGCGGGGCGGGTGCAGCGGATGCCGCGAACGTTATCTATTCGACCACGGCACGCAGCAACCTCGCTTATCGCGTGATCGGGTACATCGAATCGACGCAGGCTACGGCGGGAACGTGGGCCACGGCACCGAGCACGATTCAGGGTGCAGGCGGCAATGCTGTGACGGCCATGTCATCGCTCGGATACGGGCAGACGTGGTCGAGCGTGATCGGCAGCCGGGCATTGACTACCACGTATTACAACACTACGGGCAAGCCGATCATGGCCGTCATCGCCGCGTCCGTCGCGGCAGGCAGCGCCGGACTGACCGTAACCATCAACGGCACGGCCGTCGCTGTCGGGCTTGCTGTTGTAGGCGCGGCTTATGGACAAGCCACTGTCATCATCCCGCCCAACGCCAGCTATTCCGCATCCATGCCCGGCGGCACCTTGCAAGTATGGGCCGAACTTCGTTAAAGGAAACCAAAATGCCAAACTACAAAGACACCGCTGGAAACCTACATTTTCTTGACGACGCCAAATTTACGTACCTTTTGCCGAAAGATTGCGTCGAGATTGCAGACGAGGAAGCAGCGGCTATTCAGTTGTCTGCCCAGCAACGTCTGGCCGCAGAAGCCCTCCCGGTCAACACGCTGGCCGATCAAATCCTCGACGATCCTGCGGCGTTGGCGAAGCTGAAAATGGCGCTGGGGTTGGTGTGAAAGTCCACCAGATCACGACCGGCGACGAACCGCTGACCACGCCGAAGCGTCCGAACTTTGGGGTCACGCTGGCCCTGCGCTGGGGCGATGTGTGCCACCCGCTTGGGCAAGGCAACTGGTTCACGCCGCCGTTCT
>OFRM01000848.1_pt1 | contig 11475 bp, 14 predicted proteins | sample 1543101 | NCBI WGS metagenome assembly OFRM01 (sample SAMN07774223, study PRJEB24372) | wastewater metagenome | isolation source: Exp Tend VB 0WW | collected 2016-02
TGGTACAAGTTTATAGAAGGGTTTGGTCATTTGTTTGTTCGTTCCTATTCACACAATAGTTGTTATGGCTACAGTGTGCATAAGAGAGAAGGGTTCAAAAAAACGCTAGAAAGGTTCTAGCGTCTTGTTTGGTCAATTACAATTAACAGAGGTAGATTATGTGGTGCACCCGGCAAGATTCGAACCTGCGACCTCCTGTACCGCAAACAGACGCTCTATCCAGCTGAGCTACGGGTGCATAACGTGATGTTATGTGTATAAGAATTATTCAATAATTCTGCGGTTTTCTGATAAAAAAGTACAAAGCCGTGCACCGCACAGCCCGAAAATAATACCACAAAACAGGGGTAGTTGCTAGACCCTTTTCTAAAAGCGAATTCGTGCCATCAGTCGATCGAATGGGTCGTTCTTTGCATCAGCGTAGGGGAGGAACATGCCAAGCACGTTCACAATCTCATCCTCTTGGTCTGGTGGATAATAGATACTAAGTGGTGGCATAAATCGCTTAAGAGGAAGAAGCTGTATTGAACGAAGCGCGGTATCGCTAACAACCGAGAAGGTCTTGAACTCGGCGTAGACGTACTGCTTAGTATCAATTATGATGCCATTCCTGCCTACTTCGTAGCGCAGCACTCGGGGTTTGCGCGCCGCAGTAACAGCGAACAACACGACAGCAAATATGATAATAGCCATAACGAATACATCGTGCGTCAAGAGAAATACGGCTGCGATCACAACAACAGATATGCCGGCCATTGCCATGTACCAACCAGCATTCTTTTCGTGATCAATATACTCAGAGGCCTCCCATGAGACACCCTCATCTGATTGACGTTTGTTGGGCTTTTGTACCTTGTGATCTGCCGGAGCAGCCGTAGCCTGTTTTTCGACGACTTCAGGCTTATGATTGTTAGTACCCTCTGGGTGGATAGTATCTCCGGGTTGCATAAGCGTATTGTATCAGAAATTAGCTAAAACAAAGTTCGTTCTATTACTTTTTGGGAGGAAGGGGGAGAAACTTACTCGTGTGTTCAGCATAGTCCTGATATTCTGGGTCGTTTGCATACCGCCGCTCGAGCATCGGGACGCCTGAAACAAACAGTACTAGGCCAGTTATCGTCAGTGGGCCTATGATTGTCCATGGTGCAACACCAGCACTAAACGAAATGACAAATATACCCCACCATTGTGTCACTTCACCGAAATAATTTGGATGTCTAGTATAGCGCCACAAACCGGTCTGAAGTACCTTTGGGCGCTTTTTTTGAGCAAGAAATACAGAAAGTTGTTTGTCCCCGACAGACTCAAAAATAAATCCTACTAGCCAAATGATGGCCCCGAGAGCCGCGGTGAAACCAATAGTTGAGCTCGCATCGGAGCCAAAATTTATCTGCTGGACAGGCAGCATAATAATCCAAAGTAAAAGCCCCTGGAGCAAAAACACTTTGCCGTACGATACCAACCACCGAAACTTTACGTCATCAGAAACAATTTGTTTGTACCGAGCATCTTCTGGCTTATTGCGATTACGAAGATAAATATGCGACGCAAGTCGAGCGCCCCAGATTGTAATTAGTACATTTACGAGGATTGCTACGCTACTCACGCTACTCGCTAGAAGAGCGCTCCCCCAGGCAAGCACCACAAAGCCCAAACCCCATGCCGTGTCGGCGACATCGTTACGTTTTTTGACCTGGGACAGTACAAACCAGGCAGTCACATAGGCAAATACGATTACGCCGGTTATGAGGTAGTTCACAATAATATCCGAGCAGCAATTGCATAGCTCACCACTGAAACACTAGCCGCAAGTACGGTGCCCCAAACCATATCTACTGCAGTGACAATAATCGGCCAGTCTTTGACTGTCGCGAGGTTGGTTAGGTCATACGTCGCATAAGTGATTAACCCAAATAGAGCACCCATACCAAGTGCGTATTGCCATTGTTGTCTGTCTACTGCTGGGCTCACGACAAATACCACCAGCCCAACGATAAACAGTAGATAGAAAGCAACAGCCGCCTGCCAATTTGGGCTCGATTTCATAATATAACCAAGGTATTTGCCATAAAATCCCTTGGCAATCAAACCGAGCCAAACCATATCAATCAAGAAAAACACCGGAAGAGTGACAGCATAGAGTTTTGCAAACATCATAAGCACTATTATAGCGTATTTGGGGTAAGTACTGCGAACATGTTTTCATGCCATATAAGAGTTACCCCTACGAGCCGCAAATTAAGTGGAATTAGTGCGGGTCGACCACTTGCTTTGCGATTTCGACTGACTCGAGTCTTCCTACGGACAAACAAAAAGACCTGTCCGAAAGAGCAGGTCTTTTTGTTTGGCGGAGGAGGAGGGATTCGAACCCTCGCGGGAGCTTTCGCCCCCCTAACGATTTAGCAAACCGTCCCCTTAAGCCACTTGGGTACCCCTCCGTATTAGGGTTTGTGCTTGGCGGAAGGGGAGGGATTCGAACCCTCGGTACCGTTGCCGGCACGACGGTTTTCAAGACCGTTTCCTTCAACCACTCGGACACCCTTCCAAACAACAGGGGTGATTATAGCAGTTTAGGGTCCAAAAACAAATATCAGACTTTTTGGGCGAATACGGCGGCATCAACGTGCGCAACGCCTGCGTCTCTAAGTACTCGCGCAACAGCCGCAAGCGTCGATCCGGTCGTTACTACATCATCGACAATTACAATGGTTTTACTCCTACATATTTGTGGCCTCACAACAATGAAAGCGTCCCGTAGCTGGTGTTCTCTTTGCTTCTTTGTCGCTCCTAGCTGACGAGCCTGAGATACGCGCGTGACCAACCGTTCACAGCGTAAGCCTCGAACCCTGGCAATTTCCCGAGCTATCAGCTCCGCTTGATCATATCCACGCTGACGCAACCGGCTAGTTGCCGTAGGAACAAAACTAATGATAGTGTCGTGCGGCAGGAATGGTAACGTTTCAGCCAAGGACTGGGCTATCGGATTCCGGGCAGCACGGACACGGGCAAACTTATATAGACCAACTAACGTTTTTGCTGTTCCTGTATACGTCGTGGCGACCCATACTCTACGCAAACGCGATGCCGATTGACAGCTCGGACATACTGCATAATTCTTAGTTAACTGCTTGCAGCGATAGCACCTACTGGGCAGAGCAGGGAACGCGTCCATCTCACAGACGCCACATAACACCAAGCCCTCGGCGCCGCAGACTAGGCAGTTATAGGGTGCTATTACAGAGATAATCTTCTCGGCTAGAGTCATGACATCATGCTAGCGCATTTTCATTTCTGTGGCGATGATTGAAAACCGTTGTGATTAATGTGTTGTAAATATACACTCGCTTGGTTGCTTAGCCTGTTATGGGAGTCTATACTGAGAATCAACAAAAACACGAACAGTAGACTATCAAGAGAATGTGGTTACCATCGCGTAATCACAGATGAGAAAAGCTCATCATAACACTGGAGGGTAACAACTTATGGCACGCCGAAGCCGCGACGACGATTTATTAATGGAGGACGAGTTGACCGCAGCCTTTTTGGGCGACGATGATTTTGGACCCGCTGACACCACTCAGGCGGTCGCAGACCCACTAGCCGATCCTGCAGCAGCAGACGACAGCTGGGATGAAGACGAGGCTGTACCCGGCCAACTAGCAGTAGACGTATATGAGACCAAGGAACGTCTATACGTAAAGGGACGCGTCGCAGGCGTCAACAAGGCCGACCTTGATGTTAGTATCTCTGATAACACATTAAGTATTCGTGGGACACTCAATGCAGGCAATGACGAAGGGGTAGAGAACTACTTCGTGCAGGAATGTTACTGGGGCGAATTTAGCCGCAGCATCACACTGCCCGTGCCAGTGAAAGAAGATGAAATCGAAGCTGTACTCAAGGACGGCGTCCTGACCATCAGCTTTACTAAGGTCAAGCAAGACACTGTCAAAAAGATTCAGATCCAATAACAGTCTCACGCATTGATTTTCTAAAATAGCCGCAGCTGCGGCTATTTTTGTATTCTGGCAATCACCTAGAATAACTCGGCCACCAAGCCAAACCCCAACACACAAACAAAAGCTTCTGCAACCCGAACTTAAAATGGGGATACATACCCATAATAAATAAGCCCCATTGGAGGGGCTTATTTATTATCTTAGAGATATTGGTACTTAGCCGACGAACTTTTCGAGCACGAAGTTGACCATGATTTGTGACAATGCCACGATTACGATACCGATAAGTGCATACATAATTGTATTCTTGGCGGTTGTTACCTTGCCGCTATCACCACCAGAAGTGACATACTGGAAGCCACCGACGATAACCATGATGACTGAGATGATACCAACTACGTATGAGAAGATGCGGATAACTTGCTGAGCAATCCCGGTTACTCTTTCGGTAGCACTAACTGTTGGGGCAGCATTCGGGTCGGTACATGACACACCGCCACTTACGTTCTCACTGATAGAGCCAGTACCTGTTGTTGTTGGACAGCCGGCAGCACTTGCTACAGCTGGCGCTAGGGCTGGAGTAGCTAATACGAGCAGAAGGAAAACTCCTGCGATAAGCGATTTCATTTTTTTGATCATTTATTCAAACCTTTCGTTCTTTTTACTTTCTTAACTCTACTTATACCATATGCCCAAACCCTACTCAAGCAATCAGCTAACTTTGTTGAGTACGAAGAACACAATCGTTTGAGCCAGAGCAACGATAACAACACCAATCAGGGAATACATAATGGTATTCTTTGCTGACGTGACCTTGCCGCTATCACCACCAGAAGTGACATATTGAAAGCCACCGACGATAACCATGATGACTGAGATGATACCAACCACCCAAGACAGCACCTTGACCAATGTGGCCAGCGTTCCTTCAACCGTCTTGCTTCCGGCTGGTGCCGCACAGGTCCCCGACGTACCACCGGTTGCAGCATCCAGACCAGCACACACATCAGCTTTACCGGCCGCAGATACAGTTGCAGTTGTTGGCCCTGCAAATGCTAACCCAAACACTGCTAGCAGGGCAGTTATGATTGATAGGCTTAATATTTTTTTCATATTTTCTCCTCTTTTTTCATGTTATAGCCTACTTATTACAAATCTGATAATCGCGCTCGGCAAAACCAAAATCACCAAACCAACTACTGCATAGATAATTGTCTTCCTGGCTGAGGCAAGCGTGCCTGGGTCGCCACTACCAGTCATAAAGGTAAACCCACCCAAAATAATCATGATAATTGCCGCTACACCGCCTGCAAACATAATAACCCCTGCTGCTTTGGTCAGAAGTCCGTTTGGCCCATACAATCGGTTGCTGCTCACGGTTTGCTTATTATTGACATCCTGACAAGTGGTGTTGTCTTTAAATTTCCCGCTACATTCTGGGAGCAGGTCAACTGCATGGGTATGCGCTGGACGTGCAAGCATACCGACAGAAACAAGTACGAATGCTGCAACAATGAAGAGACCAAGGTACTTCCTCATTTAAGAACCCACCTTGGTAACAACAAATCCAACGATTGCATAACCGGAAACACAAACGACAAGGCCGATAATAGCGTAGAGTATGGTGTCCTTTGCTTTGGCCACATTCTGAGGATTGCCGAGTGAGTTTATATATTTAAACCCGCCGATAACGACCATGATAAGCGCAATGCCACCAGCAAACCCAAATGCAACCTGCATAACCTTGCCCACAACAGCAGAATTCAACGCAATAGGATTGTTGCTTGAGTCCTTTGGTATATCAACCTTTGTTTTATCTAAGACAGCTGCAAAGTGCAGAGCATAATACCGAATCATTTCCATAAGATGTTCCCCACAAACCCAACAATTGTTGCTGCAAACATGGTAATAGCTAGACCAACAGAAGCACTAATGATAGTACCTTTGGCTTTTTTGGTTGCATCTGGCTCACCTTGACTGAGTGTGTAGCGGAACCCGCCATAGATGACAAAGGCTAGTGCAATTAGCGCAGCCAATCTGAGCATTATGTCCACAATAGCCATAACTACCCTGGGTACCACCTTCTTTATGTCGAGCTGTTTAGCATCGGCGGGGTCAGCTGGACCAATGATTGCGCACTTGTCATCACCCTTGGGGCCAACCTCAAGATACTCGTACCAAGTAGGAATCCCCAGAAGTGGCTGGTGGCAGCTATCACTGATAGGGTTGGCGGACTTAGCACTCGCTGAACTCCCATGAAACCCTGCGACAGACACGAATACCAGCAGAAACAAAGCAGCAACGGTGAGACCGCGCTTTCTCACAAAATACCTCCTGGCACAATCCATTGCAGAAATGCATAACTAAATATAAACACTACAAGCGCTAGTAAGGCACTTGTGATACGACTCTTCGCCTTGGCAACTGCCTGAGGATCATCACCAGAAATACTGTACTGAATCCCGCCCGCTATAATCATTCCCACAACCACAACCCCTACTGCTGCGGACAATACATTGATAAGTAGCGTAATGTCTTCTACTATTTTGCAGTCTTTGCTAATGTCTGGGTCTTTACAATCATCCTTGGGGGCCGACACTGACGACCCACCGGTTGCAACGTAAAACGAGCTAGCTGCGGCAGACCGAGTAGTTGCGAACGTGGCAATAAGCCCAAGCCCGACTAAAAATAGGGCTACAAAGAGCCTCAAAAGAATGGACTTTTGACGAAGTTTTGATTTTGTATTTTCGTGTACCATTATTTGAACTATATCGTTATTTGTTGTACTTGGCAAGATACACTAAAGCAACACCGTGGGGCATCTATACTCAACTTCGTGGTTTTTATAATCAGTACTAGTGTTTTCTGTGTATACTATTCATTTTGAGTTCTGGTACAATGGTTATGATTACTAAAAAGTTGTTGAAAGAAATATGTTTCGACGCAAAGACCCATACGCAAATCAATACGCTCAACCACGAAGCAAGCGAAGGATTATTATCGCTGGTGCGATTTTTGGCATACTGATATTGATTGGCATATTTGCGTTCGGATCTTCTACTAATAAAAAGGCAGTTGAAAAAGAAAGCGTCATGCAACGCTTTAGCAACGGCTCTTTTGCTATATCCTACCCTGAGGGCTACATCCAAGGCGAGAGTCCCAATACTAGTTTTGGGGTAACATTTAGTAATGGAGACGGGGCACAAGGAGAAGGTGCAATCAAAGACTCTATAGCCGTATCACGGTTTGGTAAAAATGGTATATCTATTGAATCAATCAAAAAAATTGCGGCACCCAGCAAGGAAGTGACCAGCGAAGAGCAAACCATAAGTGGTCGCAAGGCACTGGTCACAAAAGAAACTCAAAAGGTTGATGATACGCATAGCACCATCAACACAACGTTTTATATTTATGCGGATTTGTTTGTGTGGAAGATTGAATTTATAAACACTGCTGATTCAAAACAACAGGATTACATTACCCCCGTAATAAACTCTTTCTACCCTAGAGATTCGGAACTATTAAAACTGTGAACATGAACAAAAAAAAATTATCAGAACACACCCCTCGAAAGCCATACCGCACACGCTTGTTCATTGTATGCATGCTCTTTGTATTCGCTGTTGCTACATTCCAAACAATTATCGTGCAGAGCGGCGTGGTTCAGGCCGCCGAGAAGCCCGCGTCCCCAACACTTGTAAAACGATACGAGGCACTACGGGCACTGCTTGACGGGCACGCATCAGCCGGCGGTGCAACATGTTTTTCAGATTCTACCAGCACTACCTCAGGCAACAAAGAGCTAAATATGGTATACACGATTACCGCAGACCAGTACACCGATGCCAACTTCAGCCCACTAACGAACACATCCACGAATATAAGCGTTCCTGCCACTCTGTTTGGTGATGGTAAAAACGACCTAAGCTGCGCCAGAGCATTAGCGTACGCATATGAAACGATGTTTGATGGCGCTAATTTAGCAGAAAGCCGCAAGAATTTTATTAATGCATACTACGACACGTCAACACGGCCGCCTTATCAAATCAAGGGTGATTCGTGGTCAAAATCATATTCTGATATACGCAGGTATATGCTTGCTCTCGTTAATGGCAAGACTGAGTCCTACTTGTGGTGGCGCGACCGGATACTTAGTCAAGGATTTAACACATGCTGGAAGTGGGGCAACCCAGCCAACCCCCTAAACAGTGACACGCCCGATGACGAACGATTCAACGGAGACAATTGGGTAACTGAGAATGGTGGCAACAAACCTGTTGGCTACATGGCCGAGGTAGCCGTAGAAGGCAAATATGATGACGGTGTCGTAAACTGCGATGGACTAAAAGACTACGTCATGAAAGACGATAACCACTACATCATGGGGTTTGGGGAGAATGATCTTCAAGAAAAACTAGACGAAGCCACCAAGGCCGCTGAGCGCCAAGCCAAAATAGATGGCCTAAACACGCTATTCGCAGACCAGGGTACACAAAAACTTCAAGATTGTGGCATATGGTACGGTCTTATTCCACCTGGAGAAAATGCTGACACTGGGTTTGTTAGTGATATTGTTGCATGGCTTTCGGACAGCGAACTCGCCCCATTCAGCAACTCATACAATGTGCCCATCACCTTGAACATACCTGGCGGCGCGGGATCAAGCACCACAATAGCACCACAAAGTAGCGTGCCCGAAGCAAGTAAAGCCGCGGTAGATGCGGTGCTAATTGACTTCAAGGCGTGTCTCAAGACCGGCTATCCTACTATTGAGGACATACTAAATATCACATTCGAATCGCCGTCTGCCGGAAGACCTGGTGGTTCGGGCAGTGGAGAAGATGAGGACAAATCCTGTGAGTCTGTCGGGGGCTGGGCATGGGCATTGTGCCCAGCGGTCGAAGCAATTAGTGGTGCGGGCAACGTACTAACCCGACAAATATCGAACCTTCTTGAGGCCGATCGTGACAAATACACCAATGACGACCTATATAAAGCCTGGGCAAATATCAGAAACATCGCCTTAGCAGCCCTTGTTGCAATTATGATGGTTATGGTTATTGCCACCGCACTTAACCTGCAGGCCTTTGACGCATATACCGTTAAGCGCGCATTGCCGCGTATGGTTGCCGCCATACTCTTTATTACACTGTCTTGGTATATATGCATCCTGTTGATTGACGTATTTAATGCAGCGGGCCGAGGTGTGCTTGGCATCATGACAGCACCGTTCGGAGGGAACCTTGATCTTAGTGAAACATTTGACATAGGCATAGGGACTGCAGTAACAAACCTTCTTGGTAGCGCGGCATTAGCAATCGGATTACTGCTTGTATTTATATTCTTCGGCTTCACAATCTTCTTATTTATCCTCATTGCCTTCTTGGTGCTTATACTCCGACAGCTGTTCATTCTTGCATTGTTATTGCTAGCCCCGCTCGCTATATTGGCCTGGATATTCCCAGGAAATGACAAGATGTGGAAGCTGTGGTGGTCGAGTTTTTCTAAGCTCCTCATGATGTATCCGCTCATAATGGCACTTTTGGGTGCAGGACGGATATTTGCAGCACTGACACAGGGTGCTGGTGGAAGCGCAGGTGCATCAGGTGGTGTACTTGATCCAATCGTTGCACTTGCAGCCTATACACTGCCGTTCGCATTCATACCCTTCACCTTTAAAACGGCTGGTGGACTATTTGCTAACCTTGCGGGTATGGCAAACGACCGATCCAAAGGCCTGTTTGACCGAGCCAAAAAACGCCGTGGCGAAAAGGCCCAGCGATGGGCATCAGGAAACGCATTTAAGGGTGGTGGCGTCAACAGCTTCCGTGGTCGCATGAACCGAGGCATCGAAGATGCTACCAATGTTGGTAAGGCCGGCCTGAGGCCGTCTATGATGCGTGAAAATATTAAGACCGCTCGGCAAGATCATGCAGAAGAAGAAGTTGAGAACATCATGAAGGACCACAGCTTTACGCCATGGAGTGGTGATGACGCAAAAGTCCATGCTGCGCGCCATACTGATCGCGATGAGATTGAAAATGCACTCGCGCAATTTGATGCAGGTAGATTCGGCGTTGGCCACGAAGCGCAAAGAAAAGAGGCTGCTTCACAGATTATGCGTAGCCAGCGGAAACATGGCGCAGAAGCCTTCCAGAGGGCGCGTGTTAGAGCGCAGGCTAAAACCGGGACAGGATACCAAGACGCAAATGGAGAGTTCAATGCTGCGCTTATGCTACAGGACATTAATGAGGCGTACGGAAGCGACCGTAACGGCGCCGGCAAAGCCCTTGCCGAAATGCGCAGCTCCCTGACCCAATCCGGTCAAATAGCAGGACAGGCCGGCTATGGCACCTGGGCCACACAAATGGAAAACCTACACAACGCGGGCAACAACCCAGACTCTAACGCCGGGCGTGCCGCACATAGTGCAATCATGCAAGACACAATCGACTCCGTTAACCCTGGTTACGCAGTTCATGGAAAACCTTCCAGCGCCCGCGCCCTAGCAAGTGCGCACCGTGAACGTATTCAAAACCTCGTGGCAAGCATGAACAGCGGCGGAGGTTTGATTCCTGATGGTCCAATGTTAAACCCAGCCACTGGTGAGCCTGTCTTAGACAGGAACGGTGAGCAAATACAAACCCTAAGAGCAGCCACCATGGAAGATGTTCAGGCTGCTACTGCCGCCGCGGCTGGTATACTCGATGGCCTGACACAGGCATCGCCGCAAAACGCTTCGGCATTTGCTGAAGAGCTTATGACCGCTGATATAGCCGGGATTACTATCCCGGGCGGTACATCCCAAGTACCAAAATACACTGCCGATGGATCAGTCGAGGTTGATGCAAGCGGTCATCAAGTTTTCGATGTGGTGGCTCGAGCAGATACATCACCAACAAACGTCAGAGAGCTTATTACGGGCTTTGCAAATCAGTCTGTGAGAGATGCGCCTGCCTTCCATGCTCGCCGAAAAGAATACAACTCACTTATCGAAGCAAGCGCCGCAGGGGCGGCGGCTGGTGCGGCTGGTGCGGCTGGTGCTGGTGGGGCACCGGCAGGACCAGGTGGGCCAGGCGGGGTGCCATCCGACCGACGGCTTAAACGAAACATCACACACCTGGACACTGTTCGGGGTGGAATAAAGATTTACAGCTTCAAATACATATGGACTGACCGGATGTATGTGGGTGTCATGGCACAAGACCTTCTGGAGACACACCCAGAAGCAGTCACAACCGGAACAGATGGCTACTACAGAGTCGATTACTCGACCCTTGGACTAGAGATGGTTACCCTTGAACAATGGCAAGACCAAAAGTCGGCACAAGCGCGCAGCAAAAACCAACTAGTTCATTAAGTTAACCCACCTATTGCAATTTTTTACAGCTTATGCTATAATCAAAGAGTAAAGTAGTAGAAATAGTATAGCTATGTCACACGAAGCCTCACCAACCCCCAACCCTATAGACCAGCTCCCCGCTGGATTCGAGAATGCTTTTGATCCTGCAGCCCG
>OFRM01000849.1_pt1 | contig 11466 bp, 21 predicted proteins | sample 1543101 | NCBI WGS metagenome assembly OFRM01 (sample SAMN07774223, study PRJEB24372) | wastewater metagenome | isolation source: Exp Tend VB 0WW | collected 2016-02
TCGCCGGTGACTATTTTAAACAGGTTCTTCTTTTCAATTGTTCACTTTTTCAAATTACAAGATGTTACTATTTGAAACCCGAACCAATTTCTTTCATCAAAATATACTTTTCTTTTTAGTTCATGCGTGAATCAGAAAAATATCCGGTAAAGGTTTTTTTGGGCGGGCGCGATTGCGGCAAAACCACTTTTGCCGTAGGCGATAATAAAATTGGCGTAGTGGGCGATGTGCCTGCCAAAGTAAAAGAACAAAACCTTAAGGGCGTTATTGTAATAGATACCATGCGGGAGCGCACCACCTACGCGCAGGTAAAAAAAATTGAACATCCGCAGCAATACAAGAGTGGCGCGGTGCATTTAATTGTAAATACAAAAAACTGCGATGAACTGGTGCAATGGATTTGTGATAACGTGCGCGATACCTACATTCTTTTTGAAGATGCGGTAAAAATTATTCCGCAGTCAATTCGCGGTACTGCTTACGATGCAATTATTGTTGACAGTAAAAACATTCACTGCCCTATAACTTTCATTTACCATACCTGGATGGACGTGCCGAAAGGTTTTTACAGCAAGGTAGATGTAATTGAAATTTTTAAAGTGCGGCAGCATCCGGTAAGGCGCAAAGAAGATATTTCGAACTACGAAGAAGTGGTAGAAGTATATGAGCGTGTGCTTAAAAACGAAAATCCTTTCTACCACGAATCTGTAAATATTGGTGCATGATGAGCAACGAAGAATTGATAAAACGATTTATGGATTTAAACTTTGTGCCCGGCTGCGATGCGGAAGAGGCGCAACTCGTAGCGTGGGAATCTTTTAAAGAAAGAGGAACAGAAAACAGTTTAAAAACTGCTGATGATTTATACAAAGAATTTGCCCGAAGATACCTGCACCAGGTAAAGCTGGTTTGCCTGCTGCGGCAATACGAAGAATTTAAAGCCAAACAATTAATAGCCCTCAACTAAGCATGAAAACAATTTCTGCCGATAATAAAATGAAATCTGCCGAGCCTGCTGCCGAGCCAACCTTAATTGCGCGCATACGCAATTGGTTTCGTAAAAATGCAGGCGGTACCGGTATTCCTATTGTGGCTATTGATGAAGAAACAAAGCAACCGGTTGAAGTTACCCTATACAAATACAATGTAGATGTAAACACCGGTGCCGGTATATTTAAACTAAGCCAAACCGCCACCAGCGAACAGGATTGCCGCCAACTGGTTATTAACTGGTATGTAAACAAAAAATTGCTGGTAAAGCCAGATTTAATAGGACCGGTAAAAGGTTCGGATAAAGACAACCCTGTTTGGCGATACAAATGCGCCATACAAACCGGCACAGGCACTCTTAAACGCGAAGTAGAGGCAGTAAGTGCCGAAAAAGCAATTGAAGAATGTAAAGTTTGGTTTCTGCGCTTTAAAATGAAGTTGGTAATAAAATTAGTTGGACCGGTAAGAAACAATCCCAATGCCGAAAGCGGTAAAAAACAGTAAAGCATCCTTACAGGCTTATTATAACCGTTCGCGGGCTACGATAAGCGCGTGGTGTAAATCTATGCACGATAACTATAAGCGTTGGGCAGAAGAGCGGAACGACCCCCGCTATTTAAGCTGGGAGCAATACAACCCCGACCAGCAAATTTTAACGCCCCTGCAATACGAAATTTTTGTAGCCCATCATGGCGAAAACGAACCGGTAAAACCTCAACAGAAATGAAAAAACTATTGTTCATGTTGCTATTTTCTAAAAAAGAGATAGAGCTAATTGGCGAAGGATTAATATATGGCGAAGGGCATTGGTTTAGCGAATTTTCTAAAACAGGGTATGAAAAAATTAACCTAAATAATAGGCGATTGGCTTACTATGATTTAAGGAAAAAATTATTTGGTGACGACTTAACCCCGATAAATTCCAAATGAAACTCTACATTATCTCACTCGCCACTTCAACCGACAGGCGGGGACACATGGAGCAGCAACTAAACAAACTCGGCATTACCGATTATGAGTTTGTGTTGGCAGAAACCAAACCCAACCCTGTTGAGGCTTGCATGAAAAGCCATCAAAAGGTTTGGTCACTTATCCGCGATAAGGGCGAAGCTGCCGTAGTGTTAGAAGATGATGCCGTGCTGCACGATAGTTTTTACCACCACCTTAACCAGCGGTTTGCCCGCGCTTACGATATGGCGCATGTTTACCTGTTGGGCTACCAGGTGCATGGCACACCGCTTTGGCACAGTTATATACAAGACTGGCGCACCGCTCAGGTTGCCACCAGCGTAACCTTTAACGGGGCGTATGGCTATGTGGTAAACGGTACCAAGGCTGCCGACCTGCTTTTAAAGCTGAGCGAAAAAGTAAAACACCACCCCGACCTGTTTATTATGGATGCCGCCAACACCGGCAAACTCACTTTGTTTTTCATGAACCACCCTATTATATTGCACGGTGGTTTCCCCAGCACACTTAACCATGAGGGAACGGTAAATGCTGAAACCGAAAAGGAGAAACCGGCTGTTCAATCTAAAATCAAAAATCAAAAATCAAAAATAGTTGCGCCCAAATTAGAGGAACTGAAGAAGTTGAAAATAACCCTTCTCCATCCCAGCCGCGGGCGCGCACAAAAGGCTCAACAAACTTTCGATTTATGGTTAAAGAAGTCGAGCGGCAAATTAGATATTCAACACATAGTTTCGGTTGACGAAAGCGACCCGCAACGCAAAGAATACGAAGATTTATTCCCAACCTCACGGGTTTTGGTGCGCGATAACGATTGCGTAGTAGAAGCCACCAACCGCGCGGCAAGATTTGCCACCGGAGATATTCTAATTTACCTGAGCGATGATTTTACCTGCCCCGAAAACTGGGATTTACTTTTAGCCGCAAAGTTTATCGGCACCAAAAAACCAATGCTGCTGCAGGTACGCGATGGCATTAACGAAGCCGAGGTAGAATGCCTGACCATACCGGTAATGAACAAGCAGCTTTATAAAAAGCTGGGCTATTTCTGGCACCCTGCATACCGCAGCATGTTTGTAGATAACGACATGTACCACACCTGCAAAAACAATGGTTGGCTAAGCCTTACGCCCGAATTGGTTTTTGAACACGAACACTGGATAAACAAAAAAGCCGAAGTGGACGAAACCTATAAAAAAAGCGAAGCCAACTGGAAACAGGGCGAAGCAGTTTTTAATACCCGTAAAGAACAAAATTTTCCGATCAAGTGAAACGCCCGATGCTCTCCATATTAATTTGCTCCCTGCACAGCCGCGCGGCTGCTATGGCTAAATTAGTGGCTCACCTTAACAGGCAAATACTAAACCCTAACGAGGTTGTAATTGACTGGCATATCGATAGCAAAGAAATAAGCACAGGCACCAAGCGCAACCTTTTACTAAACCGCGCCACAGGCAAATACATTGTGTTTATTGATGATGACGACTGGGTACCGAGTTACTATGTAACCGAAATGCTGATAGCCTGCAAAAGCGGAGCCGATTGTTTTGCCATTAACGGCACCATGACTACGGACGGACAAAACGAAGTAAAGTGGACTATCTCAAAAAACTTTGACAATGCCGATATTACCAGCAATGGCGAAAAACTATTGACGCGCAAAACCAACCACATTACCGGAGTAAAGCGCGAACTGGCTTTGTTAGCTGGTTTCCCCGATAAAAGCAATGCAGAAGATAAATATTACAGCGACAGGCTTACACCGCACCTGAAAACAGAGTTTACCATAAGTAAACCAATGTATCATTATCAATTTTCAACTTTAAATAAAGAATACAAATAACTATGGAAAAATCATTAGGCGAAAAAAGAGTAAGAACCGATTTTAATGTAAGTGCAGATGATAACGTTGCGCTTATTAAAAAGCAATCGGCAGAACTGGTAAACATTTGCGAAACGCTAAAAGCCATTAACCCTTCGGGAGAAAAAACAAGATTGTTTTCGCTGGCGCAAACCGCTTTTGAAGAAGCGGCAATGTGGGCGGTAAAAGGAGCAACAACACCATCGGAATAAATGAAAACCTGCCTCGTTTCTTTTTCTTCCAAAGGGCGCGAAGATTACAACCAAAAGTTGTTGCGGTTGATAGATTCTGCCAAAGAACATTGGCAGGGCGATTACCTTATTTACTCGCTTGACCATGAATTAAGCGAATACAAAGGCGTAAAAATAAACCCCGGTTATCCGCGCCCAAGTTTGTTTAAATGTTTCACACATGGAGAAGTGCCTTACCTTTTTAAGATAGCAATAATTGTAGAGGCATTTGAAAAAGGTTACCGGAAAATTGTTTGGCTCGATAGCAGTATGATTTTGCAAAAAGATATTACACCGCTTTTCGAAACAAAAACCGGCATAACGGTTTTTGAAAACCTTGGTCACCCGCTTTACAAATACATTTCGGATGATGCCTGCAAAGTTCTGAAGGTTTCGGAAAAGAAACTTTTAACCATCCCGCAAATTTGGGGCGGTGCTTTGTTTTTCAATTTTGAAAAAAACAATACGTATAAGGTTTTTAAAAAGATTTATTTATCAGCTCGTGCTTTTATTGACGGCACCAGCAACCGCGCGGGCTTTATAGCCCACCGCCACGACCAAGCTGTAATGAGCGTATTGATGCACGGCAAATGTAATATGCTGCCCTACGGTAAAATTAAATGCCCGCCACACGATGTTACGGGCGAATTTGGTAACGATGTTTATTTAATCTGCAAATGAGCCAGCCTATCCTTTCAATTCTTATTGCCACAATACCCGATAGATATAGCCAATCTGTTGCCCTTAACGAAGAATTGGAAAAACAGATAAATGCCTGTAAGCAAAATGTGCAAGTATTGATTCTGCCCGGTCCTACTTTTTTAAATGGTGGTCCATCCATAGGAAAAAAACGCCAACAATTAGTAACCGGTGCCACCGGTCGCTACCTCTGCTTTTTAGACGATGACGATACCATAAGCCCCGATTATATAGAAACACTTTTGCGCCTGTGTAACGAGGGGAAACACGTTTGCAGTTTCCGTGCGCTTTACAAACTGCAAACCTATTGGGGCGTGGTAAACATGAGCCTTGCCAATACTGAAAACGAGCAGGCAACACCCGAGCGCATGATACAACGCCCGCCCTGGCATATTTGCCCGGTCTGGAGCGAGTTTGCAAAGCTTTACCCGTTTAAAGATGCCAATTACAGCGAAGATTTTGAATGGATGAAACAGGTTTTAACCCACTGCCAGAGCGAAGCGCATACCGATAGAATTTTATTTCAATACAACCACGGCCCGCATAGCGAGGCTGATAAAATTACCGTCAGTGAACGACCTTGATAAAGCTAAAGAAACCCGCGAGCAGTGGTGCGACAACTTAAACGCACAGTTAACCGGCACTACGCACCGGTATATTTTAGTGGCAACCATAGATAACGAAGGCGAAATAAGAATGTTCAAGCCCAATAAAATAAGCAACCAGGAAGTAAAGAAGATGATTATTAAAGCCCTTCAAGAATAAAAACAATTGTAATGAATTTATATCTAAATGAATTATGCGAGTTTTTGTGCGATAAGCAAATAAGAATTGAGGTGAAAGTAATTGGGGTTTTATTTTGGGGGCGGTTTGTGGCAATTCCTTTTTTAATTCTGGTAGGGGGAACTTGTTTCTTGTTTTACATTTTGCTTTTCAATCACACTTCTAAAATCTAAAATCCTCAATAATGTATAGCCAAAACGAAGAAGAAAAACACATTCTCGAATTTTTTAAAGATACCACTGGCACCCTGCTCGATATTGGTGCAAACGATGGCAAAACCTTCAGCAATAGCCTTGCGCTTATCGAGAAAGGATGGAAAGCGGTTTTGGTAGAACCCAGCGAAGTTGCCATGCGTCAATTGCGCTTTACACACCAGGGAAATCCCAACGTAATTACTATGTGTATAGCGGTGGGAATCAAAAATGGAGTAGAAACTTTTCATGAAAGCGGAGAGCACCTTGGTAAAGGCGATTTCTCTTTACTAAGCACCCTCAAAGAAGCTGAAAAATTGCGGTGGAATAAGACCACCGAATTTCGAAAAAAAGAAATAAGCGTAATGGACTACGCCACGCTTTGTGCCGAAAGCAAAAATTACCTGTTCGATTTTATAACCATTGATGCAGAGGGAATGGATATTGAAATTTTAAAGCAGATAGACTTAACCCAAACCAAACTGCTCTGTATTGAATGGAACAGCATACAAAAACTGAAAGATGAAATTTTGAACTACACCGCCCTGTTTGACATGGCAAAAATAATTTACGAATCACCCGAAAATTTATTGATAGCAAGATGAAAAAGAAACCCGCACAAACATTGCGCGAAAAGATTAATGAAATTCCAAAAGCTGAAAGAATAGAAAGCGTTGGTAGAATATTTGTTCGCCATCTTTCCGAAAGCGAAAAGGACAGTTTAAAAGAGCAGTTGGTAAATGCCATGATTTTGGAATTGAAAGCAAAAGACGAGGCATATAAACAGTTGTATGATTCACATATAAAATTGATGAATGGGCATGATGTGCTTATGAAGAAGTTTCTGAAACTAAAAAAATCGAAATCAAAAATTAGTAATAGAAAATGAAAAAAGCACTCATAACCGGCATTACCGGACAAAGCGGAAGTTACCTTGCCGAGTTACTTTTAGAAAAAGGTTACGAGGTACACGGTATTGTGCGCAGAATAAGCACCAACCACTACGTAAACATTAAACACCTGCTGGAGCAAAGCAAAATTACCATGCACATGGCAGATATGAGCGATGGAGGCAGCTTGCGAAAAGTAATAAACGAAATACAGCCCGATGAGATTTACAACCTCGCAGGCATGAGCCAGGTGCGCCATAGTTACGATGTGCCCAGTGTTACAATGGAAATTAATGTAATCGGTTTTCTACACATTGTAGAAGCCGTGCGCGATTTAAAACTGGACTGCAAAATTTACCAGGCTTGCTCATCTGAAATGTTTGGCAAGGTGGTAGAAACACCGCAGCGCGAAACCACGCCTTTTCATCCGCGCTCACCTTATGGGGTAAGTAAAGCTGCCGCCTATTACATGGCGCGCACTTACCGCGAAAGCTACGGCATGAAAATTTACTGTGGCATTTTGTTTAACCACGAAAGCCCGCGCAGGGGCGAAGAGTTTTTAAGCCGTAAGGTTTGCAAATATGTGGCGCAGGTAAAAAACGGCACTGCCACCGGTAAATTAAAACTCGGCAACCTCGATAGCAAGCGCGACTGGGGCTACGCTAAAGAATACATGCAATGGGTACACGCTATTATGCAGCACCCCACGCCCGATGATTTTGTAATAGCCACCGGTGAAACCCACAGCGTAAAAGAATTTGTGCAGGTTGCTTTTGCTCACGCGCATTTAGACTGGAAAGAATATGTAGAGTTTGACGAAAACCTAACCCGCCCTGCCGAAGTTGATTTGCTGATTGGCGATGCCACCAAAAGCAAAACCGTGTTGGGCTTTGAGCCGAAAGTAAAATTTGATGAACTTGTAAAAATTATGGTAGATGCTGAACTTAACGCCTGAACACGAAGATGAGCGCAGAAAGCTCTTTAGTTTTCCCGAAGCCAAGGTTTTGGAAGTGAAAGAAGATTGTGTTTTAGGAGAACATTACCACAAATTAAAAACCGAATTATTCATACTTATAAAGGGAAGTTGTAATTTATATCGAAGCAATAATAATAATGAAACAGGATTTTGGGTTTCGATGAAGCGTGGCATTATCTATAAAATAGTGCCCAATACTTACCATATGTTTAAGATTCAAAAAGGCTCCATTCTTATTGGCTTAAACAGCAAACCGTTTGATGCAACGGACGATTATAAACTTTGAATTATGGGAATAATTATCATAACAATTACTGTAGCTGTATTTGCAATAACACTTTATTCAGTAATAAAAACGTATAATAGCCCGGAAGCCAAAAGAAAAAGAGAAGAGTTAAGAATAAGGGATGTTGAAATTGAAAAAGAACGAATTGAAGAACATAAAGCAGCTGAACAGAAGCGAAGAAAGAATTGGAGAATAGAAAAATTTAAGGAAAAAGATATTGTTCCTGAGCATAGTAAATTTCTCAATTCTTATGTGCGCGAATGGACCAGCTATTGTGACTATGGTGGCTCATACCAACATAAAGAAACCTTATTCGTATTTCTTGTACCACCAGATGATTATAAGCCGGAACTATGAATTTTCACCCCATAGAAAACAGCAGCGCAACGGCTGAAATTTACGTGCCAATTTTAATTGATTGGTATAAACCAAAATCTGTTTTAGACCTTGGCTGCAATGTGGGTTGGTGGCTGCATGAGTTTTCTAAGCAAGGTGTTTATGAATTATGTGGTGTTGATGGACATAATATGTTACAGTGTTTTAAGTTACCGGCACATTGTTTCATTCCCCGCGACCTAACCCAACCCGTATTTCTTGATTGTAAATTTGATTTACTGCTTTGCCTCGAAGTTGCAGAACATCTCCCGGCCAATAAAGCCGAGCATCTTGTAAAAACCTGCGCCTCGCATAGCAACACCATATTTTGGAGTGCCGCCACACCAGGACAGGGCGGTTACCACCACGTAAACGAGCAACCGCACGAATACTGGATAGAAAAATTTGCAGCGCATGGTTATAAGCACCGCTTACTTGCCGATGTGTTACCGGTTGCCCCGCACGATTATTACCGTAAAAATGCCATTGAATTTAAACGCGCCTGACCATGTACAGCCAATACGAAGAAGAAAAACACATACTCGAATACTTTGCCTACTATAAGCCCGGCTTATGGGAACGGCTAACCGGCTTGTTTAAAAAGAAAACACCGCCAACCCTGTTAGATATTGGTGCAAACGATGCACAAACCCACAGCAACAGCCTCGCCCTTATTTTAAACGGTTGGGATGCGCTGGTGGTAGAGCCTTGCTTAGTTAGCGTAACCGAAGCCCGAAGAAATTACCAAATGCTCAGCAAAAACGTAACCGTAGTGCCTTGTGCTATTGGTGCGCAAACCGAAACAAAAACATTTTGGGAGTTTACGGCCAGCCACGAAAACAGCCGCTACGGATATTACAGCACCTTCCGTTTTTTAGAACTGCCCGAAAATAAAGTTCGCTCGTTTTTTATTAAAACGAAGGTAGATGTAATGGACTATAAAACCCTCTGCCAAACCTACAACAAACACCAGTTCGATTTTATAACTATTGACACCTGTGGCACCGAGTTAGAAATTTTACAACAAATAGACCTTAGCAAAACAAAGCTGGTATGTGTGGCATATACAGAAGAAAGCAAAGCCGAAATTATTAGCCACTGCGCCCGGTATGGTTTGCGCAAAGTTATTTACCAAAGCCCCGCCAATATTTTAATTGGCAGATAAACCGTGAACGTTCTTTTTATACATAAACGCGAGTTGTAGTTTCACAAGTGCCAAACCCCGTAAGGTTTGGCACACTTTTTTACATTAGCAGTACACAAAAACTAAAACCATGAAAAAAATATCGCTTATCCTTATTCTGTTTTGTTTTTCAGTTTCATCTTTCTGCCAGCTTGCACAGTGGAAAAAGCAGGTTATTAAAGGCTCTGTTATGACCGGTGTGGGGGCAGGTATGATTGGTGCCAGTGGTGGCTTTTTTATACCATACGGTGCAGTATTATTAATTGATCCGATAGATGGCGATGATGTTGTTGCAGGCGGTGCCTTATTAGGTGCTGGCTGTGTTTTGTTGGCTGGCGGTATAGCCTTAGATATAGTTGGACCTATTATGATTGCGCGCGGAGTAAAAAGGCATAAAGATGGTGACGATACTTATTTGCAATTTTCGCCAATGCCTCCTAACTATTTACTGAATAAATACGATTATGCTTTTACCAGTAAACAAAAATTTGCCGCGCTTACCCTTACTTTTTAATTTAGGATTTCTTGCTATTAGAAAAATGCCATTGGTAAACACCGGTGGCATTTTTCTATATTAGTTTACCGGTTGTATCAACTCTTGACTTTTTTATAAAACAGAACTATCTTTTCTGCTCACTAAACCCAACTCGCTTATGAAACCCCAACAACCTAACGAGATTGCCAAAATTGTAGAAGTAGTAACCATACACGGTTATATCCACAAAGAATTAGAAAAATTGTTGCGCCATGTAGGCAAACAAAACCTTGCAGGGCATATTGTAAACAATAACATTCTGCTCGAAGATTACATAAGCAGTACCGATGAAATAAGAGGCGATGCGCTGACCGGTTTAAGTAGTTTGTTTTCGTTTAACCGTACGCTATTAAAAATTGGTTGTAATATTTTAAGATAACTACCCTCACCATTTCCCCAAAACACCGAGCCGCCCCCAAAAGGGCGGTTTTTTTATGCGCATAAACGCGCAAAAGGTAAAGTTTTTTGCACTAAGGTAAACTAAGGTAAACCAAACGCGCACAAGAGCGCAACCGCGCCCTGCGGTGGAGTAAATATTTGTGCTACTCAAATAAAAATTCTAAACCTAAAACCATTTTTATGAAATTCTTCGAAGGTAAAGCAAGCGAACTGTCAGTAGGTAGTTTATTGCTTGTATTCTTTTTAGCCGCAGCAGCCGCATTGGTTGTTTTTTCAATTGCAAAAAACGCGGTAACCACCAAAAATATTGTTGAACTGCCTAACGGACGCAAGTTTATTGCTACCAGTTGGTTTGGTCCTTTGAGCACCAGCTCTTACGACAAATATGCAGGCGACAAGGTAAAGGCTTTAGCCGATGCCGCTAAAAAAGAAACCGCAAAATCTTAATTAAAAAAACCGAAAAAACAAAATAGCCATGACACAGCAAGAAGCATTAAACATTATAGGCGCGGCAAACGGTGGTAACACCAGCCACTTTACCGGCAACGGAGCACTGGAACTTTACACCGGTTGGAACAACCCGACCATGCAATACCAGGGCAACAACGATAACCTTTTGCAGGTTGACCCGGGTTCTGAACCATTTAACATTACGGTAGTAAACACCAGCACAAGTGCGCGTTCGTTCTACCTTGGCCAGGGTTTACTTTATACACGGGGCAGCGAAAGCACAGGGCAGTTGCGCACCGGAACCTTTGCCGCTATTAACGATACCGGCACAGTAACCTCGCTTACGGCAAGCACTACCAATAGTGTACCCATCGAGCAGTTTATTTCTTACTGCCAGTGGAACCCGACCTATATTCCGTTGATTCAGTATACATCAACATCGGCTACAAGCCAGTTGGCAACCAACGTTCAATACTACCGTCAGGGTATGATTAAGAACGATGTAACCACTACTATTCCGTTCCGTAAATATGCGAGTCAAGATGCTTACAACCTGCAATTCCAGGATGTTCGCGAACCGCTATACATTGCTACTGATAACATCGTTATCTTTAGCGTAGCCGGTAGCTCTACTCTTTCTCTCGACCTT
>OFRM01000850.1_pt1 | contig 11453 bp, 10 predicted proteins | sample 1543101 | NCBI WGS metagenome assembly OFRM01 (sample SAMN07774223, study PRJEB24372) | wastewater metagenome | isolation source: Exp Tend VB 0WW | collected 2016-02
ATATCCCGCACGTCTATATTATGTATTTAAAAAATACTAGATACAGTATATTAATTTCATCGTAAACCAACGCAATAGAAACTTCAGTCCAATGATTGCAGATAGTGTTGCAGATCTGTTTCACATAAGTCCCGTGCTTGCCTTCCTTCATGAAAATGTCGATACCAATGCATGCTGCGCATTACTGCGGTAGGTAAATCCCAGCGTGACCGTATGCCCAAGATTTGACGTGCCTTACTGACATCCAGTGCCAACAGCCCCGCCTCATGCGGCCCAGCGATTTGGCTGGCAAACTCCAGCTTGCCGCTGCCATACGCCTGACAAGCCAACTCAACCACTGCGCGCACACTCGCCGCACCTTCTGGGCCAAAATTCCACGCCTGCGCCAGGGCCGAATCGTCATATGCGCGTTGCGCCAAGATTAAATAAGCTGATAGAGGTTCCAGTACATGCTGCCAAGGGCGCACAGCATCTGGGCGACGAATTTGTAAGCTCACGCCATTCTGCCAGGCACGCACAGCGTCTGGCAGCAAACGGTCTTCGGACCAATCACCGCCGCCAATCACATTGCCCGCTCTAGCAACGCACAGCGCCACGCCTTGCTCAGCAAGAAAAGCGGCACGGTAACTGGCAATCACGATTTCTGCAGCGGCTTTGCTGGCGCTGTAGGGATCGTGCCCGCCAAGTTCGGCGCTTTCAGGATAAGGCTGCAATGACTCATGATTACGATAAACCTTGTCGGTAGTCACCATCAAAACCACGCGTACACTACTTACCGACCGCACCGCTTCCAGCAGATTTGCGCTGCCCATGATATTGCTGGCGAATGTGCCAAGCGGGTCTTGATAGCTTGGGCGCACCAATGCTTGGGCAGCTAGGTGTAACACAATTTCTGGTTGACAGGCACGCACTACACGCTGCACCAGATCCGCATCACGGATATCCCCGATCTGGCTGTCAATATCTTTTGTGATTGCCAGCGCATCAAACAAATTGGGCAAGGTAGTGGGCGGCAATGCTAACCCAGTGACCTGTGCCCCCATGCGTTGCAGCCAGTACGCCAACCATGCGCCTTTAAAGCCGGTGTGTCCGGTGAGCAGCACGCGCTTGCCGCGCCAGAGTTTTGGGTCGGGCAAAGGTGGTTGGCTGGATTGTCCAGCTTGTGCAGGATTTACCAGGTTCGCCACGGTGCTGTTCCCGATTGCCATAATTCTTCCAGCAGATTTTTTTCACGTAAAGTATCCATCGGCTGCCAAAAGCCAGCGTGCTCAAAGGACATCAATTGCTGATCCTGCGCCAGTGCATTGAGTGGTTCCGCTTCCCAACTGGTGTCGTCGTCGGTAATAAAATCTAGTACTTGCGGCGACAAGACAAAATAACCGCCGTTGATCCAACCACCATCGCCACGCGGCTTTTCGGTAAAGCCTGCAACCAAATCACCTTCGCGCTGCAAAGCGCCATAACGCCCGGGCGGTAACACGGCGGTCACGGTCGCCAACTTGCCATGCGCACGATGAAAGGCAATCGACGCTGAAATATCCAAATCGGATACGCCGTCGCCATAAGTAAAACAAAATGCATCTTCCCCCTGCACATAACGTGCAACACGTTTTAATCTGCCACCTGTCATGGTATCTGCACCGGTATCAACCAACGTGACTTTCCACGGTTCGGCATGGCGCTCGTGCACTTCCATCGCGTTGTTTTGCAAATCAAAGGTGACATCCGACATGTGTAAAAAGTAATTGGCGAAGTATTCTTTGATTAAATAGCCTTTATAGCCGCAGCAGATCACAAAATCATTGACCCCATGCGCTGAATAGCTTTTCATGATATGCCACAAGATCGGATGACCACCAATTTCTATCATGGGCTTGGGCTTAAGATGGGTTTCTTCCGATATCCGCGTGCCGAGACCACCCGCAAGTATCACCGCTTTCATGGCGCAGGCTCCTCGCAATAATGCTGCCACATCTGACGATAAGCTTTCTCCATCGAGCGGGCAAACGCAGGTTCATCCATCAAGGCTGACGCCTCCATTTCCTGTCGCATGTGTTTGCGCATGTGCACCAAACCGTCAATATCATGCGCCAAAATAAGCGCCTTTTGCGCATATTCCTCTTCCGTGCTGGCAATCCATTCAGTGCGCCCCATGCCGGTCAGTACGCTAGCTCCGATACGTCCCACCGAAGGGCGATCTGTTAGCGTCACAAATGGGATTCCCATATACAGCGTCTCCAACAAAGTAGTACCTGAATTATGCGGGAAACAGTCCAAGCCAATATCAACATGCTTAAGTACTTCCCAAGATGGCGAACTAAAACCAATCTCTAGGCGGGAACGATCAATCCCGTAACGCATGAAACGTGAAGCCATTTCCTCTTGCACTAGCACATCTTTAAAATCACCACTATTAATTATCAGGCGCGAATTCGGCATTGCATCAAGTATGGCCGCCCATAGTTTCACAACCCGATGATTAATCCGCGTAGAGCGCGACAAACTGCCAAAAGTGACGATACCAGTCCGGCCAGCGGGAGATTCTGTTAATTCAGCTCGACGCGTATCTGGACGGTACACAAACGCCGGTCCATCTAGGCACCAGACCTTTTCGGCAAACAAATGAGCGCAGTTGTCGGTCACAGTGGCTTTATCGGTCAGGTAATAATCAATCGCACTCAAGCCGGTGGTATAACCATACTCCAGCCAGTGCAAAGACACCGGAGCCGGTTTTCTGGCAAAGACAGGCAAACGATTATTATTGGTATGCCCAGCTAAATCGATCAACACATCGATCTGATCGGCATAGATGCGATCAGCGAGCTGCCCATCGGTGAGCTCACGGGTGGGAATCCAGTGATCCACCAAGGTCTTGTAATGCTTAGTGGTGTCATCCTCGAATGGCACACCGGCATAAGCGAAAATCTCTACTTGGCTGCGATCATGATGTTCAAGCAGAGGAATCAAAAAATATTTACACACCTGATTATAAAAAACCGGGCCAACATAACCAATTCTGAGTTTCTTGGCGGAATCACGCACATTGTAAAAAGGTCGCCAAGTACTTCTTAATGGCTGACCAAAACGCAAATCAAACTCGTGGTAAGCGTTGTAAATAACTTCGGGGCTTAAATCCGGGTGGTAATTCAGACAAAACAAAAGATTGGTATAGATGCGTCGATTGAACGAAGATTGGCTATCACTCTTGAAACCCAGAGCTCGCACATACGCTTCAATTGCTGCATCCAGATGATTACCTTCCCTTAGCGCGTCGCCAAAGCCGCCCCAATACTCTGGCAATTGGTCGCACTTTTTCATGGCATTCTGGCTGCAATCAATGGCGTCCTGCACTTGTCCGTTTTGTCGCAATGCATCAATTAAATTGGGATAGACCTGAATCAGATCAGGTTGCAATTCTAATGCTTTGTGAAAATTTTCAATCGCCACCGCACTCATATTGTTCTCGCGGTAGGCAAGCCCAATATTGTTATATAGGTAGGCAATACTTGGATCTATGCCGATGGCGATCTTGATACTTTCAATCGCGCCCTTTGGGTCACCGATAAAACGCAAGGCATTACCGAGATTATTGTGTGCCACCACCATATTTGGTGCAAGACTAATCGCTTTGCGCAAGATGGGTACCGCCTCACCACAGCGCTCCAGCGAAATCAAGGCGTTACCCAAATTACATAAAATATGCGGATTATTCGGCAATAACGCAATCGCCTTCGAAAGTGCTGCATGCGCCTCAGGATAACGCGCCTGTTCGATCAGACTCAGGCCGAGATAATCCCAAGAAATACCATCTTTCGGCATAAATTTCGTCAGCCAGAGACTAGCTTTCTCTAACAAATCATATTGTTTAGCGAATAAATACTTATTTAATACATTATAGTAAGCCTGCTTATTCACGGGCATATTGGCCGAACTGGCAAAAGCCGCCTGCAAATATTTCAGTGAATCTTGATACTGCCCTTCATCAAAGCTGATCTGCGCTAAGAGATAATTGGTCTCCTGATGCAACGGGAAATGCTGCAAGATACGGCCACAAATTGTCTGGGCTTCAAGCACCTTGCCGGATTTCAGTACCAACTTCGCCTGACGCAATGTCTCCCGCGGATTAAAGCTGGTTTTACCACTTGCCTTATTCATCGATTTATTCATCGCTTCTCTTTCTGTTGATACTTTTTATTCTTGATTGTATCGGAGGGTACTCAGATACAAATTAAACAGGCTAAACCTACAAGTAGCCCATCATTATCTCAGTCAACTTGTTTGCCAACTTGTATATATGTCTCAACCATCATATTTGATTACAGTCAGACCCTGCGCTACTATGAATAGGATTCAATCTAACAGATTATCAATCAGAGCTGATGACCGTAAATCTAAAATCCCACGTACTCAGGTCAAGATTTTTCATTTTTGATCATTTTAGAAGTTAATTTTGTCCGAGTATCGTTCAAAAAGAACTGTGATTTTTAGCTAAATTAACCCTTAAGTATTTTAAAAATCTGCCGTATAGCGGAAATACGTGGGTTTCTTGAGTAAAAAATTTAATATTTATTTGCAGCAATTCGCTAATATTTTTGATGTCTTGTCCGTTACCAGATTCAACGGCGGTCCACTAGTCATCAAGACAGACCAAAGTTTAAGGCCAACTCGCCAAAATTGAATAACTTAGGTAAGGAGTAACAACATGACTGTCATTAATACCAATATTGCGTCTCTCAACGCACAACGTAACTTAACTACGTCTCAAGCATCACTCAATACTTCTTTGCAACGTTTGTCTTCAGGTCTTCGTATTAACAGCGCACGTGACGATGCCGCGGGTTTGGCGATTTCTGAACGTCTCTCTTCACAAATTGGCGGTTTGAATCAAGCGGTACGTAATGCAAACGACGGTATTTCTTTAGCGCAAACCGCTGAAGGTGCATTACAACAGATTGGCTCAAACTTGCAGCGGATTCGTGATCTTGCTGTTCAATCTGCTAACGGTACCAACAGTGTTTCTGATCGTGCTGCGTTGAATAATGAAGCTAGCCAGCTGATTTCTGAAATTAACCGTGTTGCTAGTGCCACTAACTTCAACGGCGTCAATCTTCTGGACGGTAGCTTCACTGCACAAACATTCCAAGTTGGTGCAAACGGTACTTCAAACGATCAAATTACCATTTCTTCGATTACAAGTGCCAGAGCAAATGCTTTAGGTGTTGGCTCTTCTTCTGGTTATTCAACCACAGTAGCGGGTGCTGGTGCAGTTACGACTACAGCACTGGCTTCTGGCGATCTGTCTATTAACGGCTTCCAAGTTGGCGCATCGTCGACTGACGGCGTTTCTTTCTCTAACTCAACTGGTAGTGGCATTGCAAAAGCCAATGCGATTAATGCGATTAGCGGCAGTACAGGCGTTACTGCAACGGTTGGAACAACGTCTGTTGCAGGTACAGCAAGTACATCAGCAACAGCGATTGCTTCAGGCGACATTACCATTAACGGTGTAAATTTAGGCGCCTTGAGCGCATCTACCTCAGGTGCACAGCGTGGCGCGCAGGTTGCTGCTGCGGTTAATGCAATTAGTACACAAACCGGCGTTACCGCAACATTTAACACTACAACTGGTGCCGTCGCCCTATCGGCTGCTGATGGCCGTAACATTACTGTAACTGCGAGTACCAATGCTGCTGCTGCCGCTGCCAATACAGGCATTACTGTCTCGGCAACTGGCGCAACCGACGTCGCTACATCAACGTTATCTTTAAGCTCGACAAGTTCTGCTGGTATTACTCTAGCAAACGGTACGGGTACTGGTTTAACTGCTGCCAACTTAACAGGTGGTTTCACTTCAGCGACTGTTACGGTTGGCGCGGGAGTATCATCACTCAATCTAGGTACGGCGGCCGGGGCCACCTCGGCGTTAGCGACCATTGATGCTGCGCTGCAATCAATTAATACCTCTCGTGCGTCATTGGGTGCTTTCCAAAACCGTTTCTCTTCTGCGGTTTCGAGCTTACAAACCACTTCTGAGAACTTGAGTGCATCACGTAGCCGTATTCGTGACGCCGACTTCGCGCAAGAAACTGCCAATTTAACTCGTGGTCAGGTATTGCAACAAGCAGGTACAGCGATTTTGGCTCAGGCTAATGCATTACCACAAGGTGTATTGGCTCTGTTACGTTAATAAAAAATGGAAATACAATGAAAGAGGATTAGTTCTTCATTGAAAAAGTTAAACCCTTGGTCATTTTCTGGCCAAGGGTATTTTGCTTAAAGGACTTAAGCTATGGCTACCATTTCAAATGTGAATCAAGCGCCAATCAGCCCCTTGATTTCAGATCGAGCTTTAAGTACGTCACTACCGCCATCGGCGACAAGAAATACCACACCTGCACAATCAGCGAATCCAGTTAACACGACCGGTAAATCATCAGGCACGTCCGATGCGTCTAACCGTGATCAGGTGAATAGCGCGGTGGATAAAATTAATAAATTTGTTCAGGCTTCCGCACAAGGGGTTGAGTTTAGCCTTAATAATGATTTCAATAAATTGGTGGTCAAAGTGGTTGATCAACAGACCAATGAAGTCATACGCCAGATTCCATCTGAAGAAGCACTCGAAATTGCGCGCTCGCTTGATAAGCTACAGGGATTACTGATACGGCAAACTGCTTGATTTGGATTTTGTCTTAAATTTAAATAGCTGGACAAATCCCCTTCTAAAGTTTGATTTGCCTTTGCCGTTAATCTAGTAAAGTGCTGATAAGGAAAAGGGGAATCACGTGTCAATTCAATCAACAGGTATCGGCTCTGGTTTAGATGTGAATAGTCTTATTTCAGGACTTATTCAAGTTGAAAGCCGCCCTCTGACTACGCTAAATACACGCGAAGCGAGTTTTCAAGCGAAACTATCTGCTTACGGTACTTTAAACAGTGGTTTGGCCTCTTTCCAAAGTGCACTATCTTCTCTAAACAGTGCATCGACATTTCAAACGCTGACCGCAACCGCAAGTGATAGCACAGTACTTAATGCCTCTGCGACAAGTGTCGCTACTGCGGGTAGTTACAATATTAACGTCACAAGAATCGCCCAGGCACAAAGCATTTCGAGTGTTGGTCAGGTGAGCAGTTCTGCCGCAATTGGCAGCGGAGCCAGCACTACTATTAGCTTTCAGTTTGGCACTATTGCTGGCACACCATCAAACGGCACATATCCGCCCACACCTGCTACCACATTCACACAAGATGCAACCCAAGCAACTGGCACGGTCACGATCGATAGCAGCAATAACTCTTTGCAAGGTATCCGAGACGCGATCAATGCAGCCAATGTTGGCGTCACCGCATCGATTGTAGGCGATGGTAGTGCGGCGCCCTTTCATCTGGTATTAAGTTCAAGTAAAACTGGCGCGAATTCAAGCTTAAAAATTACCGCCACCGGCGACGCCGCTCTTCAGAATCTCTTAAATTATGACCCTGAAGGAACGCAAAATTTTACTGAAGTTGTTTCAGCGCAAAATGCAGCGCTAACAGTCAATGGTATTACCATTTCAAGCGCCAGCAATAGCGTGACCGGTGCTATTCAAGGCGTCACGATTAATGCAACAAAAATTGGAACTAGTTCACTTTCGGTGGCTGCCAGTACATCTAGTATTCAAGCAAGTATCAATAGTTTTGTGTCTGCCTATAACGATCTTAATTCTGGGATTCGTACTTTAACTGCTTATGACCCTAGCACCCGAAGGGGGGGGTTATTACTTGGTGACTCGACCACCCAGAATATTCAAAATCAGATCCGCAATGCACTCTCTTCAGCGGTTAGCGGATTAAGTGGTGGCTTTACCAACCTATCACAAGTTGGCATTACGTTTCAGCGTGATGGCTCGCTTGCGGTTGATTCAAGTAAATTAAGCAGCGCCTTGTCCACGAATTTAAAAGATGTTAGTGGTTTGTTTGCTGCGGTTGGACAAGCGAGTGACAGTCTAGTTACCGTTGCTGGTTCGAGCAGCGCAACCAAAGGCGGCTCATATGCCTTGAATGTCACGCAAATTGCGACGCAAGGCGGCTTGACGGGTGATCTTGCTCTCGGTGCAACCACCACTATTGACCCCAATACGACGCTGAATGTGACATTAGATGGCGTTTCTGCATCTGTCTCATTGGCTGCGGGTAGCTATACACAAACCCAATTGGCGTCACTCATACAATCATCGATTAATGGTATTACCGCATTCTCCTCGGTTGGCTCCAGTATTTCCGCTTCGGTAGATGCCTCCAATCATCTGGTTTTGTTATCGACCAAATATGGCGCTAGTTCCAACATTAATATTGCTGATGGCACAGGTACTACAGCGAGCAGTTTGACCGGAACAGTTTTAAATGGCACAGCCGGGCAAGATGTTAAAGGTACTTTGGGCGGATTTGCCTTAATTGGTAATGGGCAAACACTCAGTGGCACAACTGGTACAGATATCGAAGGGATTCAAGTGATTGTGTCTGGCGGTTCAGTTGGGTCACGCGGCACTATTAACTTTTCTCGTGGCTATGCTGACCGACTAAATACGATTTTAGGCGGATTTTTAGGTTCTACGGGACTCATTGCAAGTTCAACGAATGGCATTAATAGCAGCATTGCCGATATTGGACGCCAGCGAACTATTCTCAATGAACGCTTGCTTGACTCCGAAGCGCGTTACCGTGCGCAATTTACGGCGCTCGATGCAACCATTAGCAGTTTAAACAGTACCAGCGCATTTTTAACACAACAGCTAGCCGCGCTGACTGGTACCAATACTAGGTAAGAGATTTTACTTTCGGATTATTTATCGATTTCGCTTAATAGGAAAAAACTATGTTTGGCTCATCTCAGTCGTATGGTGCAAACGCCTACTCAAAAGTTGGTATGGAAACTGGCGTCATTTCTGCTAGCCCACATAAATTAATCATTATGTTATATGAAGGTGCTTTAGAAGCGTTAACACTAGCTATACAACAAATGAAAGATGGTGAAATCGCGGCCAAAGGTCGTTCTATTTCAAAGGCAATCTCGATTATCGAAAATGGCCTGCGCGCCAGCCTAGACAAGAAATCCGGTGGTGACATTGCTGATAGCCTTGATTCACTGTACGAATATATGAACGGACGCTTGATATTAGCCAATCTACATAACAAAGAAGACTATCTATCGGAAGTCCAAACCTTGTTACGGGACTTAAAGACCTCTTGGGAAGCAATTTCGCCAGAAAACGCTGTCGTGCCTGCGTTACCGACCAAACCGAATGATCCTCTGGCACCGCGTTCTACAAATTATGTTGAGGCATAAAAATAATGAATAATAATGATTTAATTTCTTTGTATGAAAAAGTTGCTGAAATTACGGGGGACATGCTCAATGCGGCCCGAACCGGTAACTGGGATCTTTTAAACGAACTTGAACACTCCTGCAATCACCAGGTTGAAGCAATCCGTGAACATGACTTGACATCAATGGTGAGTATTTCAGAAGAAACTCGACATAAAAAAGTGCTTCTAATCAAAAAAATCTTAGCTGATGACCGTGAGATTCGTGCCTTGACGGAGCCGTGGATGCAACATTTGGCCAGCTTGATGAAAAACTCCAGTACCACTAGAAAACTCACCCAAGCATACGGCAGCAATCACGCCTTTTAAAACCTTTTTTAAGCCTTTTTTAATACCTTTTAAATTATCCGCATTAGTGATGTAAAAATATGGCGCCACCAGTTGACCCTATAGATCGCGCAACTATTGGTCGCGATCTAAAAGGTGGCGGCGTTGTAGAGTCCTTAGTTCAATCAAACACCAGCGACAAATTAAGTCAGCTAAGCACTGGACAAAAAATTCAGGCGCAGGTTTTGGCAAAATTTGCTGATCAAAGTTTTTTGGTTGATGTTGCTGACACTCATGTACGCATTAGTTTGCCGAGCGGGACAAAGATTGGGGACAAACTACAATTAAGCTTCATCTCACTGCTCCCAAGACCAACATTTCTGTTAGAGAGCCAGCAAGGTGAGGTCGGCTCCACGCAAGGAAAAGTACAATTTTCGGTCGCACAGCAAATTGATGGCGAAGCAAGCGATGTCCTCACAAAAAATTCATTCCTTAGCGAGACTTTTACAGATACACCAACGACATTCAGCACTACCGCCAAATTAATTACACAATTTTTACAACAAAATCGACCTGCGATTAACTTAGGTGATTTGATTCAATTAAAACCTATCGTCCAATCAGTAGACGACATAGCTCAACCAGAGCAACTCGCTCAGCAATTGCAATCGGCTATCAAATCAAGCGGCTTATTTTACGAGTCGCACATTGCGCAATGGCTGAATAAAAAATTACCTCTATCAAACCTGCAGTCGGAGCCGCAAGCCAGATTGAATGCAATTGGCACAGGAAACACCGAGGTGGAAAATAGCGATAAAAATACCGACAAATTATCTGCGCTTGCTCAACTTGTTGAGCAACAGTTAGACACCTTAGATCAACAAACAATTAACTGGCGCGGTGAGCTTTTGCCCGATCTGCCTTTTCATTGGCAAATTTCGCGCCAGGCCAAACAACCATCGTCCCCGTATATTGACACTTCTCCCGAACAAACTTGGCAAACCACAGTCAAATTTGAATTACCACACTTGGGTGAAATTACCGCAGTAATTGGCCTAAAAAACCAACAGCTACAATTTTCGATTGAAGGAGCTTCAGAAGATGTCGCACAAGTATTACGCAATAATGTTCTACAATTAAGCGAGGCATTAAGTAATGCGGGGGCTCAATTAGCGGGGTTCAAGGTGAAGTCGCATGAATAAAACCAATCCACGCATTCAGAACGCGGTTGCCCTCGCCTATCATGAAGGAATTTCGGCACCGAAAGTGGTCGCCAAAGGAAAAGGCGTTATTGCGGAACAAATTATTGCCAAAGCTAAAGAGCACGGCGTGTACGTGCATGAATCAAAAGAACTCGTTTCTCTGTTAATGCAAGTAGATTTAGACGATAGCATTCCTCCTTTGTTGTACGTCGCTGTCGCTGAACTTCTGGCTTGGCTTTATCGCCTTGAAGCCGACAATCCCAATCCAATAAAAAAAACGGTAGAAACAGGAAAAGGTTTGTAAATTTGACTTCAATACTCTACACAAGACCGCTTTAATCGACATGCAGCGTCATCTTCACTGCCATTCAATAGTCAATTATGCTAATCTACTAACGATTATCGATTTGCTCCATACAGTTTTAAGACTGACACAAAATCGTTTCGACAAGGGATCGATTAAAAGACGGTATTTTAAGTACGACGATACTCCATGACGATGTGTAGGTTTTTTGTAAGTCTTAAATTTAACCCAGATTTTCCGTTAGGATTTGTGAAGATGACGGATGCATTTTTCGAGGCAGTTTTGCTGCTCTTCGTTGTCAATAGCGAGCTATTGAC
>OFRM01000851.1_pt1 | contig 11440 bp, 21 predicted proteins | sample 1543101 | NCBI WGS metagenome assembly OFRM01 (sample SAMN07774223, study PRJEB24372) | wastewater metagenome | isolation source: Exp Tend VB 0WW | collected 2016-02
CACGACGAGGCGATCTGCCTCGGCGGTGGTGCCGACCATGTAGGCCGACGGAGTGATGCTGAGCACGCCGGTTGTTGCGTCGGCGTACACCTTCAGGCCAGCGGCGATGCCACTGAGACCGACGCACTCGCCGCCGGTCATGACATCGACGATGTCGCCTGCCTTCTTGTCCATCGTCAGGACGAGCACTCCCAGGACGCCGGTGGTACCGGCTCCAGGGACCACAAGGCCCGACGAGTTCAACCCGACGCCGATCGGATTCCCTGCGCTGGTCTTCGTCTTGTCCGCAGCCAGCGCAGCACGGAACCCTCCGACCTTCGGGTCGTACTTGTCGTAGTACGTACCCATGGATCACCTTCCTCTGAGGGCGGGGAACTTCTGCTCCAGGACTTCCTTGTCGCCCGGCTTCGGCTGCTTGCCGTTGGCCGGACGTCCAGACGTCCCGGTGGATCCGGCGGATCCTTCACCTTCGGTCTTGCCGAGGTACGGCTTCCTCTTGAGAAGTGCCTCGCACTCGGATGCGAGTTTCTTCAGGTCGAGGTCTCCGTCCTCCGTCTTCACCTTCGAGATGTCGATCTCCCGGAGTGCGTCGGCAGGGTCGTGGAACAGCCTGGCCTGGTCGGCCTTGAAGAACGCCAGTTCGGCCTTCACCGAATCGACTTCCTGTCGGAGAGGCTCCACCTCGTCCTTCAGTTCCTTCAGGTCACGCTGTGCCTTCTCCAGTTCCGACTTGTCCTTGTCGTCGATCTCTCGGAGGCGCTTCTCCGCATCGGCCAGTTTCTGCTCCGCATCCTTCGCTCGGTTGCGGTGCCTCGCTGCCTCGTCGGAGAGTTCCTTGATGCGTGGGTTCTTGGTCTCGGCCTCGGACCCTTCGGGCTTGTTGCCCTCGTCGCCCTTGCCCTCTTCCTCGCTCCCACTTTCGGAACCGCCGGTTCCTTCCTTGCCTTCTGCTCCATCGCCGGAGCCACCCTTGTTCTCTTCACCCTCGCCACCCTCTGCGGGGAAGCGGAGGACCGTGCGGAACGAAGTCCGGAGGTCCATCCATGGGTCGAAGAGTCCTGTGGTGGTTTCCGTGAGCCGCTGGCTGTTGATGGACACCTTGTTCTCCTTCCCGGCCACCGGCCGGATTGGCTGCATGTGTAGCACGGCACTCGTCGCCATGCAATCACCGACGCAACTTGCGTCAGTCCGTGATGATCACGTCCGACTTCTTGAACGTGATCCCATGGTCTCCAGGAAACGACTCCGTGTGATTGAAGTCGCCCTTCAAGATCTCGTTGGGGATCCCTTGCGGGAACGCTGTGCAGTTGCGGATGGATGTGCGGTGGACGCACATATGGCATATCCCCACCAATACAGGGCGCATCGGCTCTGCCAGGGGCCGGTCCAGCCCCTCATCCTCGTTGCTGAAGTCATCTTCTTCCATTAGACAATCTCCACGTCGATGATCACACGTCTACCTCTTGAGCCCGGTTCGTCCGACACCTTGGTGACCAGCATGGAACGGTCACGAGCCAAGATCAACTCACGCTCGCCGGGGTTGGCGCTCAGTCCGGCGTCTACGTATCGTCCTGGTGTCCCCTTCGGCACCTGGATGCGCAGCCTGAACGCCTGGTGACTGAAGGTGCCTTGCTCTCGCTCCACAGCGGTGCTCAGGTAGCCGGGGTCCTTGAACACCTTCCCCAAGAGTTCGTGAGCCTCGCTTGGGCCGCTGATCCCCATGCTGCGAAACGTGTCTGCTCCGGTGTTCCGGATGACCATGATGTCAGTGGGAACCGGGCGCATCGCACTGTCCAGGTTCCTGAGGTGCTGAGTGGACCTTCCGGTGCGGAGCGAGTTGTTGATCGTGTGATATCCGGACCCGGTGTACGAGCGGATGGAGTTCATCTCACCAGAACTGAGGTCGTTGCCGAGACTACGAGCCCAGTCGGACATCTCACGATGTGAAGCCAGTTGGAAGTCGTATCCCTGCTGGCCGACGTCCTGCTGAAGGATGGATGTCTTCGGAGGCTGCGGAGGCGGGTCCGGGATAATGGGCTTCGCACCGGCTGACGTAGGGATGGACCACGTATCGCTCTGGATTGCCTGGACCACGGTCTTCGGGATGCCGGTTGCGTCTGCGATCTGCGCATCCGTGAGCGACGCCTTCTTCGCCTCGTGGACAAGGTTCTTGACAGCGTCGCCTCCGGTCTTGGAGGTGGCCTTGGACTCGTACGCCTTCCAGACGTCTCCTCCGTGATCCTCGAGCGTCTTCTGCCACACGATGCGGTCAATGTCAGGGATGGGAAGCCCAGTGTCCTGAGCAATCGCTGTGTAGCCCTTTCCTTGGCTGGCTTGCAGACGCACCTTCGCAACGTCGTCCGGACCGTAGGCGTTGATGAGGACGTTGCGCTGGTCGTCAAGTGCCTCCTTGGACACCTTGCCGAACTTCTCCTTCATCGCTGCGTTAGCCTTCTCGCCCTTGCCGATCACTTGGCCCTTGACACCGGCTCCAGGCTTCTTGATCGCAGCCTGCACTGACTTGACAGCGAAGTTCGCCGCTACCTCCCCGGCGTCGTCAAGGAATCCGATCTGCTTCGCAATGGACCGGATTGCCTGGCCCTTGGTCTTGTAGTCGGAGATGCCAGTGATCTTCGTGAACGTCTTCCGTGCGGTGGACGGGCTGCCCAGCCCCAGGTCGTCTCCGATGTCCTTCCACGAGCGCCCCTGCACCCTCATGTCGATGATCTGCTTGCCCAGCCCCGGCAGATCGTTGGACACGAGGCAAGCGCCCATGCTGTGCGAGGGCATCAGCAGGTCACACCCTTGGCGGACATCCAGTCGTCGTACTTGCCGTTGACGAGGTCGTTCATGAACTCATCTTCGTCCTGCTGCACGTGGGTCACGTAACAGAAGCACTGTGGATGAGGCTTGCGGGGAACGTTCTGCTTCGTGAACACACCCTCCCCGAGCCCCTCGTCATGCGCTGCGTACTGATCGCACTCGTCGGGCTTCGGGTGGCTGCTGGAGATGTTCCACTTCATGGCTGTGATCCAGGGCTTGTCCTGGGCCAGCCGGACGGTCGTGGTGTGGTGAGCATTGTTGATCTCTGTGCGCCCCAGCCGCATCGCTGCGTAGGAGGTGCCTCCGGGAGTGTTCGGGCTGATGTGATCCCGGACGGCTCGTGCGATGTCCTTGGCACTGCGTTGCAGGATGAGGTTCTTCTCAACGATGCGCCCCACCTGTTGCACCGTCTGCTTCGACCCTTGGTACACACCGTCCGCCAACTTGAAGCCCTCGGTGCGCCTGCTGATGACGTCGTTCACAGCCTGCGCTGCGTCGAAGTGGATCTGCTTGGCGTACTGAAGGATCCCCATCGCTGGCATGCCGAGCACGAGGTCTAGGTCCAACGCCTGGTCCGCTGCGAGTTGCGCCTGGTGGTACATCCCAGCCTGAGTGATCTTGCCCACGCCAGTCCACAGTTCCGTGGACATCTGACCGATGCCTGCGGTGGCGGTGCGGAGTTGCGCAGCGGTCATCCGCCCACTGAACGTCTGCTTCGCCAGGTTGGCTGTGATCATCGCCTCAGCGTCAGCGGCTGCTTCCTTCAGCAGGATCGCCATCTGTCTTGACGTGATGCCGTCGGTGATGAGGAGCGGATGCTTGAGCCCCAGCGCCTTCCCGACTGCCTCGGGAGATGCCATGCGTTACGCTCCGGCGTCCGGTGCTGGCTGGTCCGGGTTCAGCGGGTCCGTCTGGTTGAGTTCGTTCTGCATCCGGAAGGCGGTGGCGTCCTGCTGCTGCTGCGTCTCCGCCTGGATCGCTGAGGCCACCTCGGCTTCCGTCGGCAGGTCCTCGTAGCCGAGCGCACGGAGGCGCTGGCGGATGTACGACATAGGCACGACACCGGGAACGCCGGCGAGACTGATGAGGTTCGTAATCTCCTGGTCCCGGTTGACCGGGATCTTGTCTCCGTACTGCGGAACCCATCGTGTCGTCTCGATGAGGGAGTTGAACACCGTTCCCTCATAGGCCACCTGCCACTTCGGAAGGTTGAACAGCAGGTTGTTCATGACGTCCGTGACGATGACCTCCTTCTCCTCCACGTGCGCCAGCATCGGGGCCAGCCGCAGGAACAGTGCGATGCCGGACTCGGCGGTCTGCACGTCCACGTCGCCCCTCGCCACTGGGTTCGCAGACGTCGCCTCCTGCATCCACTTCTCGAGGTACTCCATGTGCTTGATGTTCGGGTCCACGGACTGAATGCCCTGGAGCCGTGTCATGGTCTTGCCCTCGGGGAGTTCCACGACACGACCGGGAGCGATGGACCACGGCACCTCGTTGCCGTCCTCGTCCACCGGCGTACCAGCGTCCGTGATGTAGACGCCCAGCCCCTCCAGCGTGAGCGCAAGTTGCTCGTCGCTCATGGTCTGATTCATCGCCAGCATGAGCGTCTCGAGCCCACGCATCTCCGAGGAGCCCCACGGACTGTGAGGTTCCTGAAAGTTCGGGATGTGGTAGATGGGAAGGTCATCGATGGGAGCCGGAAGGATGCGCACTCCGGGGTTCTCCTTGTCCCAGTCCCGGACCGGGATGTTCGCCTCTCGGTCCATGCCCGGACCTCCCCACTTGTCCATCAGGTACACCTCGTCGGTCACCTCGATGGGGCTGGGACCCTGCGCCCTGGTCTGCTTCATGTACGTGAGCCGACGCACCTTCACCTGTCCGTCCGTGTCCTTGAACGGCTCGGCGATGTCGTAGCCGATGATCACGTCCACGTTGTCCGGCAGCGTGATGACGAACACCTTCCTCGGGTCCAGCGGGAAGATGGACACCCGGCTTCCTGCGGGGAGAAGCGGGTCGGCGTACAACTGGAACATCCAGTCGCCACGGATGATGCCGTACCGCTTGTTGAAGTTGAACTTGGAGTACGCACGCTCACGACGGACGAAGTCCTGCATGACCTGGTCGGCCAGAGCCTTCTCGGTGTCACTCCCACGCTCCGGGTCCGTCAAGAACTGGACGTCGTTCGCCAGGTAGCGATGGAGCGTCTCCACGATCGTGCGCCCTGACGGCAAGTAGATGGGGTCGGACTCGCTCCCACGCTGCTTGATCTTGAACGTGTCCTTGAAGCCCCAGTAGATCGCTTCGTACAGATCGTAGGAACCGATCCGTGCCTGCTCCGCTTCGTCTGCGATCCACGGTTCCTTCGTGGTCAAGAGCGGCCGAGCGTTCGTCCACTGGTCGATGGTCGGTGGCATGTTAGAACCTTTCCAGTCCGTGTTGTAGGAGTCCGGTCTCCACGTGAGCCAGCATGTGCTCGCTACCTGACTTCGTGAGGAAGTTGTTTCCGTCCTTGTCTGTCCATGACATCACGCATACCCAGTCACCAAGGAAGAACGGAGGCTCCGCCACCGGCCCTTCGTCGTCACCATAGTCGTCAGGCTCGGTGCTGGGTCCGAGTCCTTCAGACCTGCTCTGGATCGCATCGTGCAACCCATCACGATCACGCTTCTGTGCTTCGTTCAGTTGAGACTCTTCCCACCTCATCCGAGGTTCGCCTTGCTCACCCTGGCCCTGTTGCCGCCTGGCGCTGGCGGTGGCCCGTAGTAGCCCCGGAAGAAGCGCCCGAGCGCCTCGGGTCCGTGGTCATCCTTGTCGAGGGGCTGCTCGGTGTTGGAGCGCAACTGCTCCGGCTTGGTCTCGGGGTAGCGGTAGTCGCCCATCTCCCGGATCAGTTCCGTGCAGGAGCGGTCGATGAAGAGGCTGGGCATGCGTGCCTCCTCCACCACCGTGTCCGGACCGACCTTCAGTTTCTGCCGGATCATCTCCAGCCGCCACTTGAGTTCCCCTCCGGTGCTGGTGGATGCGGGGACGTGCAACGCCTTGGACAGCACAGCCGTGTCGCCTGGCTCCGCCGGGTCCGGGTAGAACATCTTCAGTTTCCTGTTGATGGGGTAGCCCTTCAGGTCGCCGGCGATGTCGTTGATGTCCTTCTGCTGCGCACGGTACTCAGCCAGGACGTACACGTTGTCCCACACGTCCACCTGGATGATCAGCCACACGAACGGGTTCGTCCATCCGTAGTCACACGCTGCGTAGACCGGGTATCGCACATCCAGTTCGCAGTCGGTGACGTGCAGTTCCTCGTCGAAGTCCTTGAACACCCGGCCAACGAACTCCGTGAACGACGCACCGATCTCCTGCTCGAAACGTTCGCTGCTCATGTCGGCAGCCATATCGGCAATCTCGGAGTCGAGACGCCCGTCGGGGAACACGAGGTTGTTCACCCACGACGGCATCTTCCAGGACGCCCAGTTGGGGTCGTTGGGATCCTGTCCACGACGCCACAGTTGATAGAACCAGTTCTTACCCTCAGGCGTCGATAGAAACAGGGACCATCCACGAAGGTCAGCGAGCGTGGGGCGCACGTACTTGGTCCAGATGGACTGCTTCATCTTGGCAGCCTCACACATCAGGACACCGGCCAGCCCCTCCCCGACGAGGCGCTCCGGATGCTTCCCGGACTTGGCCTCAAAGAGGAACGCACCGTCCCAGAGGCTCACGACCATATCGCCGCTGTCCGGGTTGTTGTACGTGCCCGGTCTGTCGAACGGCAGTTCCAGTCGCTTGGCTGCGTTGTAGAAGACCCGGAACTCCTTCTCGCTGTCCGAGTACTCCGGGCCGACCGCCCAGAACTCTCTGCGCTTGCCAGCCTCGTGCAGCATCTGTGCGTTGTTGAATGTGACCAGAGCCTCGGGGATCAGTTCGTGTCCACCCGCTGTGGACTTGCCGAACCGTCGTCCGCATGACGCCAGCCGATGCCGTGCAGTGGACGCATGGATCTTGACCTGGCCTTCGTGCGGCTCGTACTTGAGCGAAGGCCAGATCAGTTCCCTCGCAATGGCCTGTCGAGGTGGAGCGGTGGCGGTCACGGTGCGATGGGGTCCCCGGCTGTGCTCGGCCTGGTGAAGCCCACGTGTGCCCAGCCGTCCGTCTCGTGTAGCACCGTCATCACGAAGCCCTCCTTCATGGCGAGGAGATCCAGCGTGGGCACGAGCGCTTCATGCACCATCTCCGTGGTCGCCATGAGGTGCTCGTTGTCCAACTTGCTCATCAGCATGCCGAACTGGATGCCGGACACGAAGGAGTCATCGTCGAACGGTCCGCCCTTGGACTGCACGCACAGGAACGGAAGGGCCAGTTCCAGTTCCCGGTCATCGTACTCCTCGTCGCTCATGCCCAGCCGATCCGCTCCAGCAAGGACTCCAGCCATGCGGCCAGCACCGCACAGCCCAGCCACAGCGCCCCGAGGAAGGTCCAGAACATCACTGGCGGTGCTTCCGCTTGGACGGGTACCTCTGAGGGCGCATGTGCTGGTCTTCCTCATGCGTCTCCATCGTGCCGTTCGGGTGCAGCACGAGCCGACCGAACTCCGTGTGGAACACCTTGTCCTTCGGCTTCTCTTCGTCGTCAGCCACGTGCCCTGTCCTTGAGCGCCTGCTTCACTGCATCCTGCTTGGTCATCAGGTCCTCGTACGCCTGGCTCTCGTCCGAGCGCAGTTGCTCGATGGTCTTGTTCGCCTTGCGGAAGTTGCGGTCGATGCGCCGTTCTGCTCGTCGCTGCTTCCTGCGCTTGCTACTCGGGCTCTTCGCCATAAGCGTCTTCCTCCTCATCAGTGACCACTGCCGGGTCGTTGACCGTCACGATGCCGTTCTGCATGGCGATCTGCCACTTGGGCGTCTCACCAACGTGCTCCACCTTCTCAGGCGTCTTGCCCATCACACGGTCCATGACCATGCCGATCGCCTTGATCTTGTCCTTGTCCTCGGTGTCCTGCCCCTTCACCACCTCGATGAGCATCTCCACTGCCACCGTGAGGTTCTCCTGGAGCAACTTGCCAGCACCGGCGATGGTGCGACGCACGAGTTCATCGTGGATGCGCTTCGGCACGATGACGGGAGCCCTGCCCTGGAACCTGCCGTTCTTGTCTCGGCGCTGGCCCCTGCGCAGTTCCTCATCGTCCCACTCCGAGAGGTCGTCCTCTCCGGTCAGGACCTTCGTGTTGGCTGGACCCACCCGCACCAGCGCACGCTCGTCTCCGTGGCTGCGCCCCTCTTCCGCCTTCTTCTTGAGCGCACCGATGGTGACTCCAGCACGCTTGGCTCGGATGGTCGGGTTGGACGTGTCGTGGCTCTTGCGCTTCTTGATCCCCGGCTGCGCTGTGCGAGGCCTGGTGCGCTTGCGTGCGTTCGGCCCCGGCTTGAGCCCGTCAGACATCGGGGCTGCGGAGAGCCTCGACTTCGCTCTCGCCCTCGCCCTGCATCCGGTCCCACTCCTCGCCCTTCTTGAGCACGCCTTCCGCCTCACGGATCTGCGTCTGGCGCTCCAGCGGCAGCAGCCCACTGAAGTTCTCACCGTCATCCGGATCCTTCAGCCCGGACTCATCTCCAGTCCGGTACATCAGGCTCAGACGCTCGGAGGCTGTGGGGACGTGGGGCGGAGGCTGGACACCGTGACGCTTCTCGACGCCACCGCCGAACTCTGATGGTGCTCCACGGTCAGGCATGGCTCGGCAGGGTACACGCAATCGCCGCCGACGCCAATGCCAGCCCGCTCCCGCACGTGTGTGTCAGCAGAACTCACAATGAAGAGTGCAACGTCACAAAGAGAAGGGGCCGAGCCCTGTTGGACCCGACCCCTTCCTTCTTCACGTACACAAACGAAGTTCGTTCAGCGAAGCATCCGTATGCCTACGTCATGACGTTACATGGTTCCCCTCCCGGCCACGCTCGCCACCTTGCGAGGGTGCGAGCCCTGCATCATCGGACCTTATGCGGTCTCGATGATGACTTCTGCACCCTCGACTGCGTCCCGCACTTGGAACGAGTCGCTGATGCGGCGGATGCCCTTCCCGGTGGGCTCCTCGAACTGTGTCGGTGTGCTGATGAGGACGATTGCCTCTTGCGGCATGCCCTCCAGCAACTCGATGAGCCTGCTGACCTTCATGTGCTGCTCCTTGCTGCCTGGTGCGCCCCGTCGACGCACGTGCCTGCACGCTAGCGCCCCGTAGCGGTCAGCACCAGCGCCAGACCGACGGCTAGGCCCAGGGCAACCAGACCCCAGAACAGCGTCACTGTGACGCACTGACGAGTGCTCTTGAACAGCGGTGGCATCACAGCCTCCGGAGATAGAGAACGAGATGCCGGACAGCATCACGAGCGTGCTTGCCGTCCACGTAAAGGTTCCACTTCTTGAGCCGTGCATCTGTGACCACGGACTTCGCATCGCTCGGCTGCTGGTAGTCCAGCGTGACACGTCCGCCCCAGTTGAAGAGTTCCTGAACCAGCCCCGAGGTGACTCTCACGGGACTCACGAGACTCTTGTCCATGGTCCTTTCTCGGACCAGGAAGTCTTCGATCACCACGTCCGTGATTCCATTGACCGCCCCGGCGCTTGCTCGGCGGACCATTTCGTCGTACGCCACGAGCACACAGAACAGCCTCGCAATCCCCTGAGCCTCCGTGTCATCCCTGGACCACGGACCGATGTCCACTTGCCCAGTTGCGAACCTCGTGTCCCCGAGCATGTATCCGGACTTGTGCCTGCGAGCAGCAGCGAGGGCGTCGGTGATTCCCTTCTGCTCCAGTTCCTTCCACGCCACACAGCAGTAGGCCCAGCCCGTCACCTCTCCGGGGTCCACTGCGAAGACACCGATGCCCTTGCCCTGGTCTCGCACCGGAATGATCATCCTGGAACGATCTCGAGCCACTGACGTGCGTACTTCATGGGAGTGACGGTGCCGTCCCACACGACCATGACGCAGCCCTGCCAGTTGTACCCGGACCGGCACAGCGCCACACAGGTACCGAGGGCGTCCTTCTTGGTGTAGTGCTGCACGCCAGCCCGCACCGCAGCATCCGAGAGGCGTACCCGATGCCCCTTGTTGATGTCGAAGCACGTGAGCGACGGCATCACACCACGTCCACGATGAGCCACACGACGAAGGCCACGCCAATGAGCATCATCAGCGAGAAGACGTAGAGGCAGCACCCCGTGATCAGTTCCTTCATGACAGCACCGCCACAGCCTTCGCCACGTGCAGGATGTTGGACCAGTCCAGCACCGTCTCCCCTTCACGCAACAGCACCACCGCCAGCACCCTGACGTGAGGGTCCACCACACCGGGCCACAGCCGTGCGCCAGCCGGAGACGGCTTGTGCGTCGGTCCTTCCACCCGCCCGTAGCACAGCGCTCCGGTCCCCGGCTCCGGCACCTCCACGAAGGCCATGCCACGCTCCTGGAGTTGCTCCATGATGCGCCCGAAGATCTCCACCTCATCCCCACCGTCCACGAACTCGATCACGTAGTCGATGCGGTCACCCTCCTCCGCCACCGGAAACGTGATGATGTTCTCCCCGTTCAGCGTGAGGACGTGAACGTGGATGCCCTCCCGCTCGGGGTGCGCTCCGGGGCATGGCTGCACCAGCGGCACCAACGGCACATCGTCCTCCGGCGTCCAGTACGACGGTTGCATCACAACCTCCCGTCCACCGTGAGGATCGCCACCGTGACGTCCTCACCGAACTTGACCTGCATCTCCCGCTCCACGTTGGCCCGGAGCGTCTCCCGGTCCCGCTCCTTCCCGAAGCCCCGCACCACCACCGCCAGCCCCAGCGTGAAGGCCACGTCCTTGTCACCCCACGGATGCGGAGAGGCCTCCGCCTTGTCCATCGCCAGCAGCCGCACCTCATCCGCTTCGGCCTGTTCCGCTTCGTCCACGATGGGCGGAGCCACCTGACGGGACGCCACGAACTTGTCCACGGACTCCTGTGGCGTCAAGCCCTCCTGCCACACCGCATGGTCTTCCGGCTCTCTTCCGAACTCGCTCATGATGCTCCTCGCTCACGTGTGTAACGCAGCACGCACCTACATAGCGTGCCACTCCGGCCTAGGGACTCTGTAGATCTCCTGACACACAACGCACGTACACGTGTGTACGTACCTTTACGTGCATCGTCTGTCAGTCTTCTCGTCCAACTACAACTTGAGGTTCGGTGAGCGCCCAAGTGAGAGCACGTTCGTGAATGTGAGCGCACACGTACACCACGCACACGTGTGTAACCGATATTCACCGAACGACCAGCCCGCTGAGCATGTTGGACAGCGATGCGTTCTCCGCCTCCAGCACAGCCACCCGCTCCCGAAGCACCTCCCGCTCCGCCACGGCTGCGGCCAGGGCAATGCGGAGTCGGATCTCCGTGCCCACACGAGGACGCTTCTTGTGAACGACGGTCCGTGTCTTTGGCGTGGACTTCTGCACCCACGTACATCCACACTCCTTGAACCCACCGTTCGGAGGTGTCATCAGCGCAGTGCATCGGCCCTTGTGCCGACGGTGTCCACACGCCTTGCACTTGACCACCGGCTTGTTGTCAGCCATCATCCTCCCCATCCTTC
>OFRM01000852.1_pt1 | contig 11436 bp, 12 predicted proteins | sample 1543101 | NCBI WGS metagenome assembly OFRM01 (sample SAMN07774223, study PRJEB24372) | wastewater metagenome | isolation source: Exp Tend VB 0WW | collected 2016-02
GATGGCGAAGGCCGACCCGCAGGGTGTGGCGCTGGCGCGGCAGGCTTCCAAGCGACCGGCCAACCCGGCGCGGGCGCAGTTCAGGAAGCAGAACCCGCTCTTCGGGAAGTTCTACACGAACGCGATTGAGCCGTAAGCCACGCCGTTTGGTTGACAGGCAACGACGTTCCGTCGTCAACTAGGCGGGATGGACCAGGAGACCGCGACACCGCCAGTCATCGACGCCCCGGCACCTGAGGCGACCGCGCCCGTAGCAGAAACTGCGGCCCCGGCAGAGCCCAGGTCGACCGAGGAGCGGATGGCAGAGGCGTTCGCCGCGGCAGAAACGGCCGCCAAGCAGGATCCCCCCAAGGCCCCGGAGTCCAAGACTCCCGCGCCGAAGGAACCCGAGCAGCCCGCCGGCACCTCCCAGGAACCGCCGCAGACAAACCGCAACCGCACTCCGGAAGAAGGCGCGCTTGACCGTGCGCTGAGCCTGCGAAGGCAGGGCCGGGAGAGCGAGCTTTCACCCCGCGCGCAGCGAGCCCTCGCCGACTACGACGGCGAGATTCGCGGCAAGGCGATCGAAGAGTACCGAACCACCCAGGCGACCGAGGCGCGTATGCGCCAGGTCTTTCTCACGCTCGAATCCGAGCGGATGACGGACCCCGTGGCGTTCAGCCAGAAAGTGTTGGAGAACCCCGACATCGGAGTTTTCCACCGCAGCTACCGGCAGGAACACCCGGACGTTTCGCTTGAGAACCCCTCCGCCCCCCGGCAGCGCACCGAGCAAGAGATTGCCCGCGAACTGACGGAGGCCTACGGCAAGGGGTTCGAATCCACCTTCGACCGCATCGCGGATGATGCCGGACTGAGTGACGAGGCAATCGCCTCGCTGAAAGCGGAGTTCAAATTCGGAGCACACCCGGACAGCGCGAAGCTGGGGACCTACTTGGGGAAGCTGGTCACCGAAGCGGTGAAGACAGCGACCAAGGAATCCCGTGCCCGCGTGACCGAAGTGGAGACCGAGAACACCGCGCTCAAACAGGAAGTTACGGCGTTGAAGACTCGCGGACTCCAGACCCCCAGCCACATCCCAGGAAGCCTGAGCGCACCCGGTTCGTCCAGCGGCCCAACCCGAGGCACGGTCAATGACCGGATGCTGGCTGCCGCTGCCGAAGCTCGCGAGAGAGTCGGCGCAGCCTAAGTCCGTTTCGTTGGCCCTCAACCCGTGAGGACAACCGATGGCTGGGAACCCGAACTACCTGACCACGCTCCTGACGACGACTCTCGAGATTTTTCTCGACAAGACGCCGAAGGACGCGATCTTCAACTCGATTCCTCTTCTCGACCAGCTCCAGAAGCGCGGCAAGAAGATGAACGAGGGCGGGACGACTTGGCTCGTTCCGATCATGTACGACGACAACGACACCGGCGGGAGCTACTCCGGCTGGGATACGTTGAACATCTCGCCCCAGGAAGGCTTCACCAACATGCAGGTGGGGCCGCGCTACTACCATTGGGCGCTCGCGATCGACGGCCAAAGCCTGAGTGAGAACGACGGGCCGGCGCGGATGGTGAACATCCTCTCCACCAAGTGGATGCAGCTCGAAAAGAGCGCGCGCAACGACATCAACACGGCCCTGTACGGCGACGGCACCGGCAACAACTCGAAGGACCTCCAGGGTCTCGCGCTTCTGGTTGACGCGGCCGGCACCTACGGCAACATCGCCCGGGCCTCCAACTCGTGGTGGAGCGCGGTGGAGACGGCGGTCGGCGGATCGCTCCAGATCACCGGCCAGTACGGACTCCGGCGCCTCTACAACGACGTTTCGAGCGGGCAGGGGTCGGAGACCCCGGACATGTACCTGACGACCAGCGTCATCCACGAGGCCTACGAGGCCCTGATGGACCCGTACATGCGATACACCAACCGCGGGACGATGGACGTCGGCTACGACTCGACCGCCCTCATCTTCAAGGGCAAGCCCATGTATTGGGACGACGCCTGCACCAGCGGCGTCCTCTACGCCCTGAACCTCGACTACCTGTCGCTGTACGTGCGAAGCGGACGCGACTTCAACCACACCGAGTTCCAAAAGCCGATCAACCAGGACGGCCAGGTCGCGCACGTCTTCTGGGCCGGGAATCTGGTTTGCCAGAACTGCCGCCACCAGGGCAAGCAGACCGGCATCACGAACAGCTAAGGGAGGGTCGAAATGGTCGCTCACGCGCAGTACACCGGCCCGCTCACGGCGGGCATCAATCTGGAGCAGGTCGACGCGACCCCGCTCTACAATCTTGGCCAGGTGGTGGAGGGCAAGACCGCCCTCGGCCATTGGGCGAAGTACCGCTACGTCAAGTTCGAAGACGCGGTGACCTACGTCGCCGGGCACTTCGTCAACCTCGGCGCCGGCGAGACCACGTGGGAAGTCACCAACGACATCTCGAATGCGATGGCGGGCTACGTGCCTGTTGGAGTCGTGTTCCAGGTGACGGTGCCGACCGAGGGCACCTACGGCTGGGTGCAGATCGCGGGCATCGCGACTGTCCTCATCGGCAGCGCCTCTGTCATCGCCGGCGACTTCTTGAAGAACGACGGCACCACGGACGGCGCGCTCGACGAGGCGACGATGGGCGGGACCGACGTGATTGTCGCCCAGGCCATCGCCACCATCGCGGACACCGCGACCGGCCTTGCTCTCCTGACGATGGGGGTCTAGCCAATGGCCGCTGGACGTGGACACGCTTATTTCCAGTGGGAAGCTGGCTCTGGCGATCTCGTCTTCTACGACGCGGCCGCTACCGAGATCATGCGGATCGACAACGCCACGGCGGCGTTCGTGCTGGCGGCGGGAGCCGCGCTCACGCTCGTTGCCGATGACGTGAAGTTCAACCTCGGCACGGACGGCGACATTGCCGCCGTGCTGCGGTCGACCGTCCTCAACGCCAACACCGCCCTGACGGGCGCAATCGTGGGCACGCCGGTCACCCCGGCGCAGGCCGCGAACAGCTTCATCCTCGCCAACAAGACCGCGGACGGCGACATGCTGTTCGTCACCCAGACGGGCGGCAACTCGCACGCCTTCATGTGGTACGACTCGAGCGCCGCGATCCTGCGGCTCTATTCGGGCGCCGGGGTGGAAGTCGCGAAGTTCGATTCCGCGGCGGTGACGATCACGGGCACGCTCGCGGTCACGGGCAAGACCACCCTCACGGGCGGCCTCAACCTTGGCGCGGCGGAAGCCGTCACCATCTCCGGCGGGGTCGCGACCGTTACCAAGTCGTTCGTTTCGCTCGCGGGCGAAGGGGCCACGACCGACACGCTCGACTCCATCTCCAAATCCGGCCAGGCAGAGGGCGACATCCTCATCCTCCGCTGCGCCGGCAACTACACGATCACCGCGGACAACAGCGCGACCATGCTCCTCGGGGCCGGCACGCGAGCGCTTGCACAAGGCGCGGTCCTTATCCTCATTGCGACGTCCGCCACCATCTGGTCCGAACTCGCATTCCTGACGGCAGCGGCCTAAACCGATGCCGCGCTACGACTTCACCTGTGGCGGCTGTGGCGAGGGGGCAACCCTTCGCCGCAGCTTCGCCCAGATGGACGACCCCGCGGCCTGTGGGCACTGTGGAGAGGCCATGTCGAGGCAGTTCACCCCGAACGGCGCCATCCACATCCCCATCCACTTCAAGCAGTGGCAGACCGGCGGGGCCCGCGGCGGAGGCAATCTCCGGTTCGAGGACATCCACGGCGTGACGAGCGAGCGCGAGCTGGCCCGCACCCAACCGGACCTTGAGCCCTACAACCGGGTAGCGAGCCGCGCCGGAGTCGGCACCCGGAAAGTCCAGAACCGCGAGCCGGCCATCGCGGAAGCGTTCTTGGAGGCGAAAGCGAGAACAGATGCCATCTATAGCAATTCCTGAGGCAGACCTCGGCGACGTTGTCGTCAGCCCCAACTGTCAGCGGCACAGCCTGATGGCCGACCGACCCGGCACCTTCGAAGAGAAGAAGGCCGCCCTCTTGCAGCGCCACATCGACTACGGCGTGGGCTACGACGAGCGCGCGATCTACGTGGCCGCCGGGCTGGACGCGCCGAAGAACCCACGCTACTTCGAGCCGGCAAAGGGCGTGAAGCAGGCCATCCGCGCGGACGAACGCGTCTACCGGGCCGAGCTTGCAAAGAACGCGCTGGCGGCGAAGGGCGTGGCCCAAGCAGAGAACGACCAGGCCCGCGACATCGCCGAACTCCGCGCCCAAAACGAACGGCTTGAGGCGCAACTTACCCAGCTCCTCGCCGCGGTGGGGCAGGCGCCGGCGGAAGTCCTGAACGCGGTCCCGCCACCCGCGCTTAGCGTTGTCCAGAGCACGCCGGACCCGCTCCCCGTCGCCGGCACGAACGACGGACTCCCGCAGGCAAGTTGGGATCGCGAGCGCGTGTCGCGCTGGCTGGAGGCCTACGGCTACCAGCAGCTCCCGAGGAAAGGCGTCGGCATGAGCAAGATCGCGATGGCCGACTTCGCCATCGAACAGCACCGCAAGGCGAGCGGCGAAAGCCCGCAGCCGCGCACGGAGGCGTAAATGCAGAACAGCGTCAGCTTCGCAATCGGCGCCAGCGGGACGGTCGCCTATGCCACGGTGCCGGACGGCTGGCGGCTGCACTCACTCGAAGTGCCGGCAGCCGTGGACAGCACGGAGCTGACGCTGGCCCTTTCCAGTTCGGCCGAGGCCACAGCAGATGCGAGCAAGACGTGGCTGACGCCCTACGCCGCGAACAGCAGCCTCGCGGCCGTCAACGGAGCAGCGTTCACGGCCGCGCGCATCTGCGCTCTGGTGGAGCTTCTGAGTCGCATGACCGAGGGGAAGCGCGTCCGCCTCACCGTGAGCACCCAGACCTTGGCCGTGACCATCACCGGGCATCTCGTCCGGACAGGAGCGTAGACGCCATGCCCTTCACCGACCCCGACCTGCAAGCGTTCGAGGACGCGCGCAGCAACCGCGCCCTCAGGACGGACTACGACGGCCACGGCGAGATCCTCATCGACGAGAAGGGGGGCGCCCGCGTTTCCGATGACTCGAAACATCGCGAACGTGTCCGCCACGAAGGCACCGCAGCCGAACTCGCCCGCGCCTACGTCGACAAGCATTTCGATGAGCTGCAACTCAAGTGGGGCCGCTTCGGCATCGCACGACTGGTGCAGCTGGTCGACTCCGCCCGCGACCGCGGGGACCTCGAGACCGTTGCTGAGATCGACGCCTGGTTGATGGCGCGGTTCAAGCCGCAGGTCATCGGCGCAGACGTGGCGTTCGCCATGAGCCCGGACGACATTCGGAGGTTGATGGGATGAGCGCAAACGTGACGACTCTTCAGTTTCCGAACATCGCGGCACGGGAAGCCTATCGCCGGCAGATGGGCATCCCCGAGTGGGGCACAGGCACACAGCGCGACCGGGGAATGCACGCCCGGGCCATCCACGCGCAGATGCGGGCCCAGCCGTGGGTCAAGCGCTGGGCGGAGCGGCTTCAAGGAGTGCCGGTCCTGGGCGGCATCCTCATGGCGCTGGCCTTCCGAATCACGGCGGCCGTGGCTTCGGCGATGGCGAACGCCTTCACGACGGCCAACGACGCCGGCACGGCAGCGGTCATCCAGATCTACACGGCCTCGCAGCCTGCCACCCCGGAGACGGCGGTCGGAGCACAGACGTTGCTCGGCACGCTCACCATGTCGGCTACGAGTTTCCCTGCGGCATCCTCGGGAGTTTTGACGGCCAACGCCATCACGGACGACACGAGCGCGGACGCGACAGGTACGGCGGCTTGGTTCCGAATGAGCACCCAATCGGGCGGGACCGCGATCTGCGACGGGTCGGTGGGCACGGCCACCTGCGACATGATCGTCAACACCACGGCGTTCACCTCGGGCAGCACGATTAGCTGCACGAGCTGCGTCATCACGATGCCGGTGGCCTAAAAAAGGGGTTGCCCGTGGCCCTCGGCGTAAGTGGATTGTCGGCCTCCGGCGGCATCCTGCAGGCGGCCTAAGGCCTCGAGGGGTTGATCCGTGGCCTACAAGAACTTCACCGCGATCGCGACGGGTGACGCCTCGGAGATGTACACCGTCTCCGGCGCTAACATCACCTATCCATCGTCGTCCCCGTCGCCCCCAAGCGGGTTCACCTATTGCATCGGCGCGGGCGCCAGCAGCTTATGGCAATTCGGGCCGCTCGACGCGAGCGGCGCACAGGTCACCAACAGCGACATTGGTGCCGCGTACGTTTCGTTCTACCTGCAGATTTCGGGCACGCCCGCCAACACCATGCGGTTCAGGTGCTCCGACAAATTCGGCAGCACCATAATCGACCTAACGATTGACTCGTCGCGCAATCTCGGCCTAGTGGGCGCAACGTCCAGCTCAACCACGACTCTCACAGCGAGCACGTGGTACCTGATCGAACTCCAAAACGTCGGCAATGGAACTACGGCCACGCTGAAGGTCAATGGTTCGACCATCGGCACGGCCACATGCCAAAGTCCCGGCAACGGGTTCGGATACCTCAGCTGCAACTCATTCGGGTTCGCAACCACCCGCTACGTCACAGGGATCGTGATCGCGGACGCTGCGTTCACCTACCCCTCGTTCGGCGTCCTGAAACCGCGCGCCGCAGGCAACGCCTCCGCCTGGACTGGGGGCACGGGCTCGACGTTCGCCGAGGTGGACGAGATCCCCCCTGACTCAGACACGACCTACCTCAAGGATTCAACGTCCGGCAATGCCTCTTCCTTCGCGATGGAGTCGACAACGACGGGCGGATTCAGCGGGAAGACCGTTTACGCGGTGAAGACGCTGGCGGTGGTGCGTGACGAGGGCGGCGGCAGCGAGAGCGTGAAGGTCCGCTGCCGGAACGGCTCCACAAACAACGATACGACAGGCGCCGACCCAGGATCGTCCTACGTCGGACTCGCCCGAATCGACGCAACGGACCCGAACACGGGCAGTGCCTGGGCGACGAGCGGAATCGACACAGCCGAAGCCGGGGTTGTGAACAATGCCAGCGTGGCGGTCCGCTGCACGCTGCTGATGTTCACAGTGATCTACCAAGCGCAGATCAACATCACGGGCACGATCGCCAGTTCCTTCCCGAAACTGACGGCTGCCTTGTCGGTCAAGCAGAAGCACAAGGGAACTATCACTGCGTCCTTCCCGAAGATGACAGCAGCCCTCGCCGCAAAGCAGAAGCACGTCGCGGCGATCGCGGCATCGTTCATCCACATAGGCGCGGTCGTGCAGGTTAAGCAGAAGCACGTCGCCACGATCGCGAGCAGCTTCACGAAGATGGCCGCGGCGCTCGTTGGCCGCCATCAGCACGCTGGCAGCATCATCGGCAACTTCACCCACCTCGGAGCGGTGCTCAGCGCGTTCGAGCATCCGCGCGGGGCGATTGCTGCGGCTCTACCCCGAATGACTGCGGCGCTCGCGGTGACCCAGAAGCACGTCGGGGCTATCGCCTCCAGCCTGCCCCGTATGACAGCTGCCATCGCAATCGCGCAGAAGTACCCGACTGCGATCGGCGCCAGCTTCCCAATGCTTGGGGCGGCACTGGTAGGCGCGCAGAAGTACCCGACTGCCATCGCAGCCAGCTTCCCGCGAATGGCGGCCGCCCTCGCGGTGACGCAGAAGCACAGCGCTGCGATCGCCAGCTCCTTCCCCCGGATGACCGCTGCAATCGCCGTGAAGCTCGCGTTCGGAACCACCATATCGGCCTCGTTCCCGAGGATGACGGCGGCGATCCAAGGGCACATGGACGCGACCGGCACCATGGCCTCCAACTTCGGGCGGATGACTGCCGCCATCGCCGGCATGTTTGTCAACCTAACCGGGGCCGGGCCTCGCCCGCGGCGGGGCTTCTCGACGATGATTAGCCCGCGTGCTGGCGTTAGTATGATGGCAAAGCCGGTGCAGGGCGTTGCCCGCTTCTTCCGGCCGCGCCAGGGGGGCAGCAGATGACCGCAGTGCTTGGGTGGGAAGTCACCGCGCCCGTACCCGACGTGGACGACGTTATCGCCCTCGGCTACACCGAGGTTCGCTTCTACTACGCCTCCAGCGAGGCCGGCTCCTATTCCCAGGGAACCCCCGCAACCCTCGTCTCCGGCACGCTCAGCTACTCCTACAACCGCACAACGGGCCTCCTCACGGATTGGTGGCAGTGGTGTTACTACGGCGCGACCCCCGGCGAGAGCACGCGCACGGATCCCCAGCCGGTCACCGTGGGCGGGCTCACCACCCGCAAAGCCATCCGGCAGGCAGTCGGCGTCGCCCTCCACCTCTGCGACGTGTTCACCCTCGCCTCAGTCACCGACGCCGACACGGCCGTCATCTCCGAGACGATCGACGCCGACGCCCAGGCCGCGAAGTACGCGCGCCGCTTCGTCCGCGTCTCCGGTGGGACCGCCATCGGCCAGACGCGCCGCATCAACGCCGCCAGCAACGCCGCCGCCGGCTATGTCCCCGCGAGCGGCACCTTCAACATCAACCGGGCGACGAGTCCGGCATGGGTCGCGGGCGACGAGGTAGAGCTTTGGGTCGCGCGCGGAGACGCCGACCTGTCCGCCATGATCGACACGGCGATGCAGTACGCCCGTCGGAACATCTGGATCGACGACGAGTACATCCTCGTCACCGAGGACAGCCAGAGCGAGTTCCCCATGCCCCAGGGGATGAGCGAGGACCACGCCGGCGCCCCCGAAGTGTGCTGGGGCACCTACCCCGACGACCCGGACTGGCAGCAAGTTGGCTGGCACCGGCCCTACACCCAGGGCGGACAGACGTGGATGACGATCCGTCCCGCGGCCGTGGGCATCAACAGCTACGGCGCCGACCGGATCATCCGCATTCCCTACTCGCACCAAGTCGACGAGATGGACAGCGACACGGACACCTGGCCGATCGACCTGCGCTGGGCGGTCGCCGAGGTTGGCGTGGAGTTCCTGCGGATGCTCTTCGGCCCGGGCGGCGGGGCTGAGGACGTTGCCGACATCGGCCGCGCCTACGGCGTGTGGAAGGATCAAGCCGCGACCTACCGGGCCATGTTCAACCCCGCCGCCAAGCCGGTTGAGGTGCCCATCCGATGACGATGCAGGAGTCCACCGGCTCCGCGGTCGTCTATGTCGCCGGCGAACCGCTCTTTCTGGCGAAGGACCAGGGCGGCAAAGGCAAGCCGCTGATCCAGTACCGCCAGGTGCCGACGCAGGAAGGCGACCCGACAAAGCCCCAGCGCCGGCGGATCAACGATTGGAGCCGCGGCCTCGGCGACTCGCGCGGGGTGTACCAGGGGGCCGTGGAGCACTGTGAGTACGCCTTTCTCGGCAGGATGGGGCGGATACTCCCGAGCCACCTGATCAACAGCGTGACGAGCTTCGTGGCGCACTCCGCGGACATTACCTGCATCGAAGAGGTAACCGCGCCCGCGAACCGGATCCTCGTCGGCGGCGGGACCAAGGTCTCGGAGATCAACCCGAGCACGCACACTCTCGCGACGTCGCACACCGTCACCGGCGGCGGCGTCCTTTCCATGTGCCTCTACATCGACGTGATGGCGATCGCCCTCGGTGATTCCCAGGACTTCGAGTACCGGAACAACGCCGGCACGTACGCGGTCAACAGCCTCGGCAAGAAGGCGCGGTGCTTCGGGATAAGCGGCGAGGGTGATCTCGCGCGCGGGGCCTCCTACAACTGGTCGAAATGCACCGAAGCCAACTTCTACAGCGTCGACAACTGGTCGACGGACTACGCCATCGGGGACAAGTCGCACCTCGTCAACCAGGTCTTCGGGCACAACCAGAACGACTACGTGCTCAAAGACGAGGGCCTCTACACCTTCGTCCAGGCCAACAGCAAAGAGGCAAACGTCCTCACGGACCTTGTGGCCTTCGCGAGCAGCGAGAACCGCGCCTACGGCCGCTGGAGCGACTGGATTTTCGTGTGTTCGCGCGCCGGCCTCTGGCGCGTCATCCAGCAGGGAGCGGCCCGTCCTGTCGGCGCCGAGTGCCACACGCTGAGCGAGAGCGCGCTGCAGAACACCTACCCCACCGCGTTCCAGGCGAACGGCGTCTGGGCCTACGAGGCGCGCTACGACGCCGTGAACGACCTCACGTACCTGTGCATGTTGCGGCGGGCCGAAGACGGCGACGCCTCGATGCTCGCGAACCCCGTCACCACGGTCAGCATCCTCGACAAGTTCACCGGCAAATGCCGCGCGATGCACATCTCTTCGTTGAGCGGGACGCCGGAACTCTACTACGCCAAGGCGACGAGCGTCGCCTACATCAAGCTCACCCCGGACGGGAAGCCGAGCGAGTTCCAGACAGCGAACACGACCAAGGTGTGGATGCCGCCGACCGACCTCGGAAGCCCGATGACCGTCAAGTATTTCCGCAGCATCGAAGCCATCGGACGGAACTTCGGGAGCGTCCAGTTCAAGGCGGCGATGGACGGCGGCAGCTACAACAACGTCGGGACCGCCCTCAGCTCACTCAGCTCGAGCTACGGCCAGAAGTTTTGGACGCTCGCCTCCAACGACCACGGCCGAGTGATGCAGCTTGAGGCCGACCTCACGAACGCCAGCAGCTCCGCGCCGGCAGAGATCCGAGACATCTTCGTGGGCTACGAGGAGCGCCCGGTGATGACGGACGGCGCGGTCTACACCTTCCGCTGTCGGGACGGAGACGCCGAGCAGGGAGTCTCCGCGCCGCTCGACGCACTCGGCACGCGCCAGCGCATCGAGGCCCTCATCGACGGCGCCCCGTTCACCTTCGTCGACGAGAACGGCCAGAGCTTCACGGCCGCGTTCACCGCCGCCCGGGGCGAGGTGGACTACCAGCGGTTCGGCCTGACGCCGCAGACCGCCATCCAGGTCGTCATGCGAAAGCTGAGCTATGCCTGACGCCGCGCTGATGGAGGCCGTGCGCGAGGTGCTCGCGAGCCCGGAGTTCCGGAGCCGCAGCTTCTCCGTGGACTACCAGGACCTCGTGGACAAGCACGACGCGCAGCTCCAGGGGCTTCTCAGCGACCGGAACATCGGCATGTCCCAGAACGGGCCGGTGTGGATGGATGGCGTCAGCGTCATCGACGGCACGATCACCGCGGACAAGCTGATCGTCAACTCGCTGGAGGCAATCACAACCTCTACCGGCAGCCTCAACGTGACCGGGACCGCCACCCTCGCTGCCAGCTTCCCCGCGACGGGACAGCGCATCGAACTCAATAGCGCCGGAGTGAAGGGCTACAACTCCAGCCTCGTAAACACGTTCAAACTCAACACGGACGGCAGCGGCTTCGTCGGAGTCGGTGCGACCGCGATGTCGTGGACGACCGCCGGAGTGGTCACTATCCCGGTCGCGTCCATCGGCAGCCTGACCATCGCCGCGGTGGGCGGCGGCGTGCTGGGCGGGACCTA
>OFRM01000853.1_pt1 | contig 11430 bp, 11 predicted proteins | sample 1543101 | NCBI WGS metagenome assembly OFRM01 (sample SAMN07774223, study PRJEB24372) | wastewater metagenome | isolation source: Exp Tend VB 0WW | collected 2016-02
GAAGAAACCGGCCTGAGTCTCAGCCCCGACGACATCACCCACTTCTGCACCCTTCGTTTTACGACGCACGGTGAGCCCGGCGAATGTTGGTTCTATTGCACCGAAACCGATATCGCCAGCGCCAAGACTCAGGAAGAGGAGTGCATCTTCGTCGCCCCGGTGTCGTCGGTGCTACAGGGCGAAGTCACCTACACGACGACGGTACGACATCCCTGCGTCACGACGACATCGACGTACACGCTGCCGACGATGCCGAATCTGCCTTGGTTGTGCGCGGCTGCGCGGCAGTGTCTGCGCGGCGAAGACACCCAAGCGTGGCCGTTGTTTATTGTCGAGGGCAGTCAGCAAAAACCGCCAGCTATTGTCGTCGCGCCCGAAGTGGTCAACCATGCACTAAGTTGCAACCTTCAACGCGCCGTCGGACCTTGTGCTGTCGAGTGTGAGCATGGCTACGATGTGTGTCCGAAGTGCGATCTATGTACTTGCGGTGTGAAGTAGATGGCCCAGCCAGAAACAATCAGAGCGCCAATTGATTGGTCCCGTCTAGGTCGTGCTACCGACTTCTATCGACGGCTGGGTTTCGTCAGTATTGAGACACCTTGGCGAGTGCATCGCAGTGTCGTTGATGCCACGATACCAAAGTGCGCACACCCCTTTCGATGTGACCTCGATCCCACTCGTCCCAACTACCTCGTTGGCAGTGCCGAACAGGGTTTCCTTTCGATCATGTCAACATTGACGCCAGGTCCATATCAGTCACTGTCGCCTTGTTTTCGCGACAATGAAATCGACGAACTACACTTCAGCGACTTCATGAAGCTTGAGATTTGCGTTGTTGGTGGTAGAGATGACGCAGCAGCGATGCTCGGTCTCGCCGCTGAGTTGTTCGCTCAATCTGAAGGACTTCGTGTCCACCAAATGTCAACTGATATTGGCTTTGACCTAGTCAACGATGAAGACATAGAAGTCGGCAGCTATGGGTGGCGACGTGTCGTTGTTGATGGCATCGAGCATACATGGGCCTACGGCACTGGACTTGCTGAACCTCGCTTTTCACAAGCAATACGGGGGATCAAATGAACACCATGCTACCCATTGCACAACACCAGAATGGCTTTCTAAAAGTCGCTTTACCACTTGGCGGACGTTTGCACGTTTGGTCGCCATGGAATCCGCCAGTCGCAGCAACGATCGCTGAGGTGCATGACCACCCGTTCAGCTTCGATTCGTTGGTGCTGGCTGGCGAAATGGTCAACGTGCTGCTACGCCCCGAAGAGACCGGTGACGGTGATTACGTCGAGCATTCTGCTGCTTGCGTCACCAGCTTCGCTCCGCAACCGCCGCTTGTACGGACAGGCCGTCGCGTTCGCTTCGTTGAGGAGCGGATCGATTTTGTGCGTCGTGGTGAGCTTTACAGCATGCCACCCTGGCAGCTTCACCGCACCGACGCCGTCTTCGCGCTGACGCTGTTTCGCAAAGGCAAGCAGGAAGAGGGCCACTCACACGTCTACAGCAGCCGCAACGAACAGGTTGTTGAGTTCGTGTCAGCCCATGAAGACCTGCTGCGACTCAGCCTCGACCGCGCCCTCTCATCAGCGAAGCTGACACTTGACGACATCGTCGCCATCGAGGCAGCACAGCAAAATTCAAGTGCTGCACTTGGCGACATGCGGGTGAAAGCACAACCACATCTCGCTGCGCCGGGGTATCATCTGCGCGACATCCCACGTAGCCCGCACGGCACCGCAGGCAAGGTCGTCGAGGAAGCGATGGAACTTGCCGAAGCCGCTGAGCAGAGTGTCAGCATCATGGAACTGTGTGAATGTGCCGATGTTGTCTCAGCGTTACGTGGCTACCTGAGAGCACAGCACCCGCACGTCAGCTTTGGTGATATCGTCAAGATGGCCGATGTCACAGAGCGCGCATTTGCGTCGGGGCGCCGTCGATGAAACGTAGTAGCCTCATCGTCGAGCTGTACGCAGGCCCTAGCAGCGGCAAATCCACCTTCGCTGCTGCCCTCTACGCCCAACTCAAAGAAGCACAAGTCCCCGTCGAGCTGGCGCGCGAGTACGTCAAGCGGTGGGCATGGGAGGGTCGAGCCATCGGCCCATTCGATGAATACTACGTCCTCGGTAAACAAATTCACGAGGAGTCGTCGTTACTTGGCAAAGTCGCCGTCATCGTGACGGACAGGCCAGTGTTGCTAAGCACGGTCTACGCTTCCCTGTACGCACCTGCGCGCATTGCACAGGGCATCCGTCAAGCCGTGTCTAGCTACTACGACGCCGCCGCTGAGGCTGGGCATCGACGTATTGCGGTGCGTATGAAGCGGCGTCGCGACTACGACCCACGCGGACGCTTTGAAGACGCCGACCAGGCTGCTGTTGTCGATGGCGTCGTCGATACTGAGCTGGGTGGTATGCTGTTCTGGCCACCTCGCTTCGGCGCGCCACCCGGCTTCATCGGGCTCTACAACGACCTGGCCACAGGCCACCTCGTCGAAGACATCATCGCGCTAACTAAGTCTTGACATCACCAACAAGTCGCGATAGTATCGACGTAGAAAGGGCATCACATGAACACCAGCAAACCCAACAGCAAGCTCACCAAGCGTCAACAGATCGTCCTCTCGGGCCGCTTCAACCAGACCGAGACGGCGCGTAAGTCCATCTATCGTCCCGGTCAGTGGGTCACTGCGGCTGGCTACACATCAGCGGCGTTGCTGTACCGTCTCGCTGACTCGGGCCTCATCGGCTTCGGCGTCGAAAGTGGCAGCAGTGCTCACTGTTACTACGCCGCGCCGACGGCGGAAGGTGAGCGCATTCGCGAACTGACGCAGGGCGTGGCCTTGTCGCGACGACAGCAGGAGTTGTTGGTTGCGATGTACAAATCGGAGCAAAGCCTAAAAAATCAATGTATTAAGTATGCAAGTGGTCTACCTGGCAATGATGCTGGTCTCTGGTTTGCGTGGTCGGACTTATCAAACTTTGGGGCCTCTACCGTCTACGCTTTGGCTAGTTTCGGTCTGTTGTCATTTGTCAATGACAGCCTCGCACAGCTCACCCCCGACGGCGAGGAGCTTGCCACGCTGCTATCGCAGGTGCGTTAATGCGCGGGCCAAACTGCGTCGTCGAGATCAAGCGGCTGTATCCCGACGCGAAGCTGCCGCTGTATGCGACTGACGACGCGGCAGGAATGGATCTGTTCGCGCGCACTTGGGATATCGCCGCAACCGATGGTGTAGCGACGACATGTCAGGACACGTTGGGTTGTATTCGGCTTGACTTGCTACCGGGGCACCGCATTTTGGTCCCGACTGGCATCGCCATCTCGCTGCCACCTGGCTACGAGGCCCAGATCCGGCCACGCTCAGGTCTCGCCGTCAAGCACGGGCTGGCGGTCCTCAATGCGCCCGGCACCATCGACGCCGACTACCGCGGCGAAATCAAGGTGTTGCTGATCAACCTGGGCCGTGACACCGTGACCATTGCGCACGGTGACCGTATCGCCCAACTTGTCGTCGCCCCGGTGGCGCGGGTGGGTTGGCAGCTTGTTGACGATCTGGGCCGAGGCTATATTTGAACTGCCCGAGTTATCGGCAGAGGAGATCGCCAGCGCAGCCGCATCCCATTTCGATAAACGCTGCTTTTTCTAGCCGTCGTTTACCGCCATGTCCCACACCCCACGCCCCTACCAGCTCGACGCCGTCGAGGCCGTCAAGTCGCATTGGCGACAAGGTCGTCGTCGCGTCATCCTGACGATGCCTGTAGGGGCGGGTAAGACGTTCTGCGCGGAACGTATCATCGTGCCCACATTGAACACCGAATGGGCACAAGTCTTCTACATCGCACACACCGAAGCACTTATCGATCAACCAGCGTTCCGTTTCGCGGACGCACGCATCCAGCACGCCTTTATCAAAGCGGGCCGGGCCGCGAACGCAACGTCGCCCCTGCAGTTCTGCTCAGCCGCAACCCTAGTACGCCGCGCCGTGGTGCCAGCTTGCAAACGGGACGGGACGCCGCATATGCGGGTGCTTGTTGTCGTCGATGAGATGCATAGGTGTAAGTCCTCGCAGTACATCTCAATACTTGAGAAACTAAAAGCTACATACACGCACGCCTACATGCTGTTGCTGACCGCGACGCCGTATCGCCTCGACGGTCGCGGCTTCGCTGACATCGCCGACGCCATCGTCGAGGCGACGACGCCACGTCAGCTCATGGACATGGGCGTGCTGATCAAGCCGCGCTACTTCGCTCAGCAGGTAGCTATCGCCGACGGTGACAACGTCGAAGCCACGCTGTCACGTCCCGCTGTTGTCGGCGATGTCGTCAAGACATGGCAGCAGCGCAGCCCAGTCGTCGCCCCCGCCGCGCCGAAGACGATTTGCCGTGCCTACAGCATCGCGCACAGCAAGTTGCTGACGCAACGATTTCTCGACGCTGGTATGCAGGCCGCGCACATCGACGGCGACATGACGACGGCGCAGCGACGGCGTCTACTCGTCGGCTTGGCTGTGGCTGGGCATCCGCTGGCGATCGACGTACTGTGCGCAGGTAGCAACATCTTCGACGAAGGCTTCGACAGCAGGGCATCGTATGAGATGCTTCTGCCGCGTGGCGCCGAAGCGACGACGGCTTGGTTGACACTCAACGATCCAACCGTACAGCTTAGTGCCGCCGAATCGCGCACGTTACGTGCCCTAGTCCTATCAGGCGTCCTGCCCGAGCTGCGCGATTTCTGGCCCGCGATTGACAGCGGCGCCTCAATGCTGCCGCCTGTCTATGCCCCTTTGTGCATCCTCAGCGACGCCGCGCCAACGGCAAGTTGTGGGGCTTGGATGCAGCGTCAGGGCCGCGTCGTGCGGTCATGGCGTGGCGACGACGATGCCACGATAGCGGCGCGGTCCTGGCAGGGCGTAGCCATGTCTTGGCCCAAGTCCACCGCGCTTGTGCTGTGTCACGGCGGCAGCTTGACGAGACACGGGCCGCTCATCTTCCACGACGCCGCGCACATGCCGCATCTGTTTGGACTTCGCGACGACTCGGCGTGGGCGCCAAAGCTGCGCAGAGGTGATGACATCAGAGGGCTCAACGTCCCGACGCTTCGCACCTGCGCCGGCTGTCTCGCTGTCGATGTCGAGGGTAACGAGCGATGCCAGTACTGTGGCACGGTTCTTGCAGAAGCTAAACTGCCCGATGAAGATCGCACCGTCGAGCTTGTCGAAGTCGAAGCCCCCGTCGTGGCCTCAACACCCGGCATACAAGAGGCTTTTCTGCGCGCCCGTTACAGCGAAATGGTCAAGGCAAATCGTGCCCGAGTGGCAGTCGGGAAGCCACCATACAAGCCAGGCTGGCCGCTGGTGCGTTTCAAAGCTCGCTTCGGCTTCTGGCCGGGGCGCGAGCTGATCGGACGCATGAAGGCGGAATTTGGTTTGTGGGATTGATTCGACGCGGCAGGTGTGATAGGCTTGTTGAATGCCGGACATGCCTGTTGATTTTAGTCAGAGCGGCGTCGTTGCGGTGCCTAGTACTGGCGCAGTGACTACTGCAAAACTTGTGTCACCTGCCATATCACTTGGCGACCTCGTCGTCGATGTAACTGCGGGAAATGTTGGAGCTGTGGTTGGTCTGCGGGATGGCATAGCCCAGCTCAACGGCAATGGTGTAAACGACACTAGGCTGTCGTACTTACGACACCTGCATCAATTCCAGGGCTGCAGTGTAAGCAGCCGCGGAACTGGGCGAAGTGGTGTCTTCCTCGGTGTCACTCTTCATAAGACAGCACATGTGCAAGTTGCTGGCGTCGTCGAGGAGTGGCGAATACCAGATTTGGACTTTCCGGGGTACGTGCTGCAGAAAGCGCGCGATGGGGAAGCACCCGCGCCGCAGCTACCCCCACTCACAGATATTCGCGTCGGCGACGACGTGATCTTGTGGCCGTATGTCGCACAAGTAGGTGAGTTTGAGTGTCCACCAAACTGGATGCCGAAGCAAGGAAAGCTACTTAGTGACAACGCAGGGTCAAAATTCGTAGGGACTACTGCGCACGCACAGTGGCCTCGGCGTGCAGTGACCCGACCGCTTCGTGTAGGCGACGAGGTGGTGACGCGGGAATATGAATCGGATACAGTTGGAAAACCTTGTTTTCAACCACACATGATGTTGTCCTTTGTCGGTAAATCCGGCAAGATTACGCATATTTTCAGCAATGGTTACTCTGTTCACGGGTGGTATTGGCCACTTCACGCCATCACACCAGCTTACATGCTGACTGCCACCGTCAAGCCCTCTGCCGATGAAGTCCCCTTCGTCAAAGGTCTGCCCTGTCACGACGTCAAAGGTCTGCCCTGTCACGACGACACCCGACGCGCGCTGCGCGAATTGGTTGAGAAGCTTGGTATGGACTACGAGACGGTGAAGCGGAAGGGTGAGGCGATTGGTGCTACGGGTCGAGGTGACTCGGAATTTACCGCGGGTGGTTACGTGACGTACTCTGGAGCACAGCTAGACAATTTTGCCTTGATCTGGTTCGACCTTTCTCGAATGCCTGGCGAAACGGATCAAACTCTGCGAGTTCGCTGTCGTCAGAAATATCTTGACTTCGTTAAATCGCCCGTGGTACAAACTACATCGGAAGGAGCCACCATGTCCAACGAAACTAAACCAGTCTCCGCCACCCCCGCCACCCCCGCCACCCCTACCCGCACCCGCCGCGCTCTGAACAAAGCCGTACGCCGTGTTCCGGTCGTCATCGCTGTGCGTCGAGTGCATACGCATATCGTTGACCACATCATCAACAACTTCGCCGATGGCGAGACGGCGCGAACAAGAACTGCGGTACGTCGAGTACTAGAGCGCGCGCTGGCCAGCGACTACGGCAAGGCTGGTATCGCCCTCGCCGCCGGGTCGCTGCTACCTGTCGCGGCGCCGTATCTTGGCAAGGCTGAAGGGCCGATCAATGCTGCCGCAGACGAGCTGATGGCGCACGGTTTCGAGGTCGCGGGCGTCGCGGCAGGCGAAGCTGTGCTCGACGCCGTCAAGCCGACGCTGTCGATTCTAGGTGGTCTCGTGGATTCGCTGGCGAATGCCGAGACGGAGGAAGAAAACGAGGTGGCGCCGCAATTGCCGCCAGCGCGACCCAACGACCTCGACAAGCTTAACAAGCTCTGTGCCGACGAGGTCGTCGAGACTAATCGACGTTAGCTCAGCGCGACGCCGTCGTTGGCAACGACAACCCACCGCCGCGACCCACCGACCGTCACAGCCTTGAGCACGATGCAGTCGCGAACAGCACCGAACGTCATGATGGTGTTGCCGGCTTGGTTGATTGCTTGCGCGCTCGTGATCACGATGTTCCCAATATAGGTGTCGCAGTTGATGGTCAGTTCCTGACCGATGAAGGTCGGAATCGCCAGCGTGCGCGTCTCAGCACCAGCCGAAGTCAGGTTGCAGACGCCGCTGACAGTCACCGGAATCGCGCCACCGTTGCCCGGATCTGCAATCGACAACGCCGACGCCGTCGCGGCGAAGCTGCCACCTAGCGTCAGGTTGCTGTTCAGGGCCAGTGCCTGGCCGGTACGTCCCAGCGTGATCGAAGTCGTGCCACTAGACCCGATCGTCATCGTCGAGGCGTTGCGGATGTCAACCGTTCCGGTCCCGCTACCCACAAGCGATAGGTTCTTGTTTGCTGCGCCAGTCCAACTCAGCACACCAGTCGGCAGGGCACTGTCACCCGTCATGTTGCCGAAGTCGAGCCCGCCTGCGCCCGCAGCGCCGCTGTAGCTGATGCCCGCAGCCACCGTCAGCTTCGTCGCGCTGGTGGCGCCCACGTCAGCGAGCACGGCGCCATTCAGCCGCAGATTGATGCCAGCGAAGCCGGACAAATTCAGGGCACCCGCGGTCGTTGACCACGTCGAAGCCGCGCCAGCGGTCAGCGTAATCGCAGCGGCCGACGACGTCGCGCTGATGGCAGCCGCGCCACCGCCGATCGTCACCGCGCCCGTGCTGGTTGCAAACGTGCCCGTACTACCACTGAAGTTGATATTTCCACTCGCTGAGGTCAGGCCGTTGATCACAGGCGCCGTCAGCGTCTTCGCCGTCAGCGTCTGCGTGGCGCCAGCCAAAACGAACGTGTCACCGTTCACCGACGGAACAGAGTTCTGATGCGTCGAATCCGCACCGAACGTACCGCAGAAGACACCCGGCGTCACGTCGCCGACGTTGCCGGGGCTGCCCAGAAGATCATCAGCCGCGCCCGACAAGTGCGTCGAGGCGTGCGCCACCAGCGCCGTCGAAGTCGCAGGGTCAACGAGGCCCGACAGCCACGCCGAGCAAGCCGCGCTGCCGCCGTTGGCGACGACATGGTACTGCGTCGCTGAAGCAGCGTTGTTGAAGGTCAAGGTCGCGACCTCGTCGCCCTTGTTCGCAAGCGACGACAGGACGAGCTGACCACCTGGAACGTAAGCCCAGTTCCCGCCTTCGGTCTTGGTGATAAGGTCAAGGGTAGCCGTGCCACCGCTGGTCAGGGCGGCAGTCAGACGGCCCTTGGTGTTGCTGATCGTGACGGTGCCTACCGGAGTAGACCCCGCGGCGGGGAGCGCTGAAAGTGGCGTGATTGCGGACATGTGGTATAGTTCCTTTGGCTGAGGTACGGCGCAACCGCGCCTTGGTGGTAAGGTGCGGTGGCTATTGACTTGGCGTGGTCGCCGTAGTAACATCGTCGCCATGTCTACTGATAGCCGCGTCTTTGTCGTTCAGGTCAAGAACATCCACAAACACCCCAACGCTGACACTCTCAGCATCGTCGATGTCTTTGGAGGCTACCCGTGCATCATCCGAACGGGTGATTTCGTCGATGGTGACTTGGCCGCCTACGTGCCGGTCGATATGTTTTTGCGCTACGGCGTGGACAGGCTGCGGCTCATCGGTATCAAAGGGAAGTAGTTCTATGCTCAAGCGCACCCTCCTCGACGCCGTCGCAGCCGCGTCCATTGGCGATTTCATCCGCATCGAAGTTCGTGACAACCTCACAGTCACTGGCTGGGACCCCGACGGCGTCCTCGTCTCGACGGAACTGCGTGACGACGCCACCGCGCCCGCGCCCACCACCATCACCGTCCCGACCAAGCAGCTACAGGCCGCACTGAAATCGATGGGCGATGACATTACCGTCGAAATGTCGTCCGCGTCGCAGCTTCGTCTTCGCTCAAGTCGTGGCCGCGCCGACGTTTCCGCGTCGGGACGTATGCCAGTGCTGCCCACGATTGCGGAATGGTTCCCGGCACCCGCGAGCATCGCTGACGCGCTCGGCTACGCCGCCGTGGCCGCGTCCGACATGTCGCGTCCATCGGCTGCCGGGGTGCGGTTGGAGCTGAGTAACACCACTGGCACGCTAATTGCATGCGACGCAGCTAGGCTACATTTAGCTACGTTTCCATGCAGCGACGCCATCACGCCGACATCGGCGACGCTTAGCCCACCTGTGATCAAACCATTGCTAGAAGTCCTAGCTTCGCCCACTATCACACACAAAGCAACCAAAGTAAAAGGAGGTGTCACAATATCGCCCACCGTGCGACTATCTGTTACACCTCACTACGTCGCCGCCGATGTAGCATACAGTAGCGACATGGCGCCATTTGTGCGTCGTGTAGTCATCGGTAAGCGACTTCCTGACCCGTGGGTTGACTGGCGCCGACTACATGCGAGCCTGTGCGAGACTGTATCGGAATGTAGTAGCATCGTAGTCAACGCACCTACACTGTCACAGCTTCTGCGCGGCTGCCCCGGCGACGTCGTGTCGTTGTCGGTACGGGACGGTGGGCTTGTGTGTAGCTATGTCGTCATGGACGACACGCGGACGCGGGTACTGGGGACGGGCGAGCTGGTTGGGGTGGGGGTTAGTGGTGAGGTCGTTGACGGCGATTTGACAAAGATATCGGTACGTTACCTGCTAGACGCGCTTAGTGACCATGATGGTGACGTCGTCCTGACGTCGGGGCCTAGTCGTCCGCTGCGTGTCGCCGGGGCCGGCGCTGGCGAGCGTGAGGCTTTCGTTTTGTTCGTTCGCTGACTCAAACCAAGGAAATTAAACATGATAGAACCAACTCCAGACCAATGCAGTGAACAGGTTATCGTCGAGAATACGGCGGACACCGTATCTTTTGCTGTGTGGCACCCACAGTGGGGCGGTCACTGCTCTCACGCTCTTGTAGTCTTTGACAAATTCACCAACAACGACAACGACCCTGGCTGTTTCGACGTCGCTAATTTCCACGACGGAGAGTTTCCATCCGGGACGCCAGACCGCAAGCACTACTGTTCGGCTGAGCAACTAGTAGACTTCGGCTTGTCGGTGCTAGAGAAACAGTTAGCGCACCAGCTTGACAGCACAGGCAATTCGGTTGCTCTTGATGCCGCCTGGGTTGAGAGCACACTTGCGCGACTCCAGAGACTGCCGCGCCGCGACTAGTCCCGTCTACACCTCGCCGCTACCACCGCCCCACGGCCCGTTCAAAGCGTCCGCTTTCTACGTAGTCTCACCTACATCACCCACGATTGCACCATTTCGATTTTAAGGCCACCTCAAATCGCTGCCATAGCGGAGTAGCCACCCCACCCCGCAACGCAACCTAGCGTGCAAGCTAGGGGCCTTAGCGTGAAGATGACGGCATGGGCTGCGCGTGGCAGTGGGCTAAATTGGTTTGGTTAGGATTGGCTTCACGCAACCAGGCCCAGAGGTCAGAGCGGGACACGTGCAGTCTCAATGCCCGCCGGTGTAGTTCGGGTGACGTTTCGGGTGTAGTCTCAGCGACATCGCCGATGTAGTCACGACAACGACACCAAATGTCGTACAGTGTATGCAAATGTGGTTGGCACGGTTCTTGCTCTTCGCGTGCGCGCACGCGCGCAAACCCCCTAGAAAGTCAAGTAAAAAAGCCTATCAAGAAGGGGGGTAGTTAAAATATAATGGATAAATGGTTGAACCACTTTAAGGTCGGTAAGTGGTTCGACCATTAAACCTTTGAGCTGAATTTTGAAGGGCTGAGCTTGGCGGGTGTAGTGTGTGTAGTATTTTTCGGAGGTCGCGGCTGCGAGGTCGCGAAACTCACCAGGCGGATGAGCGAAAAATACTACACACACTACACCAGGCGACGAAATCGCCGTGATGTCGCGGAGTTATGTCGAGCGAGAAACTACACCGTCAACTACACCAGATGTCACCAGCGCGGCGACGAAGTCTAGCGGTTTCGTGGTGTTGTGCATTGTCGGCAAGGTAGCACGGCGTCGTGGTGGAGTCAAGTGGTGTGCGGTACAACGTCCCGCTGCGGCTCGTGCCGCTGCCAATCGTTCCGCAAATAAACTCTTGACCATGGCGACGTCCCGGTGTATGCTACGAAGCATGATCGAAGTACCCGGCGCTGAT
>OFRM01000856.1_pt1 | contig 11421 bp, 9 predicted proteins | sample 1543101 | NCBI WGS metagenome assembly OFRM01 (sample SAMN07774223, study PRJEB24372) | wastewater metagenome | isolation source: Exp Tend VB 0WW | collected 2016-02
TTCAATCACTTTCTTCGCATCACCAAACACCATCATGGTTTTATCCATGTAGAACAGCTCGTTGTCCAAGCCAGCGTAGCCCGATGCCATTGAGCGTTTATTGACGATGATGGTTTTGGCTTTGTAGGCTTCTAGAATCGGCATGCCGGCAATCGCTGATTTGGGGTCTTTCGCGGCGGGGTTCACCACATCGTTTGCACCGAGTACCAGAACCACATCGGCTTGACCAAATTCGCTATTAATATCTTCCATCTCGAACACTTGATCATAGGGTACTTCGGCTTCCGCCAATAACACATTCATGTGACCCGGCATACGCCCTGCGACCGGGTGAATCGCGTATTTGACGCTAACGCCTTTGTGCGTGAGTTTTTCGGTGAGCTCTTTTAAGGCATGCTGCGCACGTGCAACCGCCAAGCCATAGCCGGGGACGATAATCACGGTTTCAGCATTGCCCAGCAAGAATGCGACGTCATCTGCCGAACCTGACTTTACGGTACGCTGTACCTGAGCACCAGCCATCGCTTCCGCTGGTGCGCCGCCAAAGCCGCCTAGAATTACATTAAAAAATGAACGGTTCATGGCCTTACACATGATGTAAGACAAAATCGCACCGGATGAGCCCACCAGTGAACCAGCGATAATCAGCATGGCGTTATTTAAAGAAAAACCAATGCCAGCGGCTGCCCAGCCAGAATAACTGTTCAACATCGATACCACTACTGGCATATCGGCACCACCAATTGGAATGATGATCAGCACACCCAAAATGAAAGCAATCGCCGCCATCAAGATAAATGGAATCCACGCAGGTTGTGCTGATGACGAAAAGCAAAAAACCAAGCCTAATGCGACCATCAGCACAGCCAACACCAAATTCAATATATGTTGGCCAGCAAAGCTGACCGGGGCACCTTGAAATAGACGAAATTTATATTTACCCGATAATTTGCCAAACGCGATCACCGAGCCTGAAAAGGTAATTGCACCGACAAAAGTGCCGATAAATAACTCCAGCCGATTACCAAACGGGATTGCCGCGTCGCGTGTAGTGATGTTGAAGATCCAAGGTTCGGCCACCACCGAGACTGCAATGCACACGGCGGCCAAGCCAATGAGTGAATGCATCGCCGCCACCAGTTCTGGCATCTTGGTCATTTCTACGCGACGTGCCATGGTGGCACCGATACCACCACCCACCACGATGCCAAATACTACCAGACCATAGCCCAAGCCAGAACCTGCAGCTTCGTTTTTCAGACGCACAATCAGCGCCACCGTAGTAGCGACTGCAATCAACATACCAACCATACCAAAGGTATTGCCGCGCCGTGCCGTGGAGGGATGTGATAAGCCCTTTAGCGCTTGAATAAAGCAAACTGATGCAATCAGATAAAGCAGCGTGACTAAATTCATACTCATCACTTGCCCTCCTTCATACTGCCTTCAGACATCTTGGCATCCTTAGACATTTTTGGCTCTTTTTTCTTGAACATTTCCAGCATTCTTTGGGTGACCAAAAATCCGCCGAACACATTCACTGCCGCCAAAATCACCGCTAGGGTACCCATCACCTGTGCCAATATGCCTTCTGTTAAACCAGCGGCCAACATAGCACCAACGATGATGATGGCCGAAATCGCATTGGTGACCGCCATCAGTGGCGTATGTAGAGCCGGCGTCACCGTCCAAACCACGTGATAACCGACATAAATTGCCAAGACAAAAATAATGAGATTTGTAATTGTGTGACTGACTTCCATCATGTTCCCTTTTTGATATGAACCTGCATGAATTATTCGCCGCGTTTTGCCAAATTTTAATGAGTTTAGTTTTTTCTCAGCACCTCACCACCGCTACAAACCAAGGTCGCAGCGATGATTTCATCATCACGATTGATCGTGAGTGTGGCTTCTTTGTCGATGATCAGTTTTAAAAAATCCAGCACATTGCGTGAATAAAGTGCCGACGCATCAGCGGCGACCAACGTAGCCAAATTGGGTTCGCCAATGATATGCACGCCATATTTAGTCACCGTTTTACCTAATTCAGACAGCGGGCAATTGCCGCCCTGCTCGACCGCCATATCCACAATCACAGAACCCGGCTTCATGCTCTTCACGGTTTCTTCAGAAATTAGAATAGGTGCTTTACGACCGGGAATTAAGGCCGTGGTAATGATAATGTCGGCTTGCTTGGCACGCTCGTGCACCAGCGCCGCTTGGCGCGCCATCCAAGCGGCTGGCATTGGCCGTGCATAGCCGCCCACGCCTTGCGCGATTTCACGTTCTTCATCGGTTTCATACGGCACATCAATGAATTTCGCACCCAAGGATTCGACCTGTTCTTTTACTGGCGGACGCACGTCCGATGCTTCGATTACTGCACCTAAGCGTTTTGCGGTGGCAATCGCCTGCAAGCCTGCTACGCCAACCCCCATAATCAGTACACGCGCTGCCTTCACTGTGCCAGCAGCGGTCATGAGCATTGGCATGAAACGTTGGTAAGTATTAGTCGCCAACATCACCGCTTTGTAACCTGCAATATTGGCTTGCGAAGACAGCACATCCAGCGACTGGGCGCGTGTGATGCGAGGCGCTGCTTCTAAGGCAAATGCGGTAATCCCACCGGCTGCCATCGCTGCAATATTTTCGGTATCAAACGGATTTAACATGCCGACCAGCACCGTGCCATTGGCCATCATGGCGCGCTCTGACTCGCTCGGTGCGCGCACCTTCAAGACAATTTCAGCGCCAAACGCATCAGCCGCTGAACCTATTTGCGCACCTGCCGCCAAATAAGCTTCATCAGTGATGCTGGAGGCGATGCCAGCACCTGCTTGCACGATCACCTGGTTTTTTGCTGCAATATATTTTTTGATGGTTTCCGGTGTTGCCGCAACACGGGTTTCACCCGCCCTGCTTTCGGCGGGGATGCCGATTTTCATAGAGTTGCTCCTTGGTTAGGATACAGATTGAATTACATTCAAAAACAAAAAAACTATGAAGCTTGCTGAAAACTTACAGCAAAATGATGCAAGGATATTACACGCAAAACGATTTTCCGCACATTTGTTGTCGCAGACATGAAACAGGTTCGGGCTGGGAACTATTGACCTACATGGCAAAACTAGATCGATAAAAGCAGTTAGGTTTTTCCATCTTCTTATTTTATTGACAAAACCAAGAAAAACCGGTGTAGGCGCGCACGAATCGACGCGAACCAGTAAAATGCCGGACTAGAAAGAAGAACCTATGCCCTCAATTTGGAAGCCCTCTGTGACTGTAGCAGCAATCATTGCGCGTTCTGGCAATGATGAGATCGAATTCTTCGTGATCGAAGAGGAAACCGATGAAGGCGTGCGCATTAATCAACCTGCCGGTCATCTTGATCCTAATGAAAGCTTGATACAGGCAGTGGTGCGAGAAACGCTAGAGGAAACCGCGCACGACTTTACGCCCACGGCTTTGTTAGGCACCTATTTATCGCGTTACGTTTCGCCCACCACTGGGCAAGAGGTCACTTATCTGCGTTTCGCCATTTGTGGTGAATTGGGCGCAAAACAGGATCGCGCATTGGATCATGGCATTTTGCGTTGTTTTTGGATGAGTGTCAGCGCATTGCGTGCGTCACAGTCGATTCATCGCAGTCCCTTGGTATTGCAGTGCGTGGAAGACTATCTAGATGGCCGTCGAGCGCCGCTATCGTTGTTATATACACACCCTAGCGCATTAAAATAAAACGGCAGTAAAACAAAAGTGAAGTAAAAATAAAGTAAAAACTGGGCGGAAATTTGTATCATGAGTAAAAAAAGAGTCGTGATTGGTATGTCAGGTGGAGTCGATTCCTCGGTATCGGCATGGCTACTGAAACAGCAAGGTTATGAAGTCATTGGCTTGTTCATGAAGAACTGGGAAGACGATGACGATTCCGAATATTGCTCCACCCGCGAAGACTGGATCGATGCGGTGAGTGTTGCCGATGTGGTTGGCGTAGATATAGAAGCCGTGAATTTCGCTAACGAATATAAAGAGCGGGTTTTTGCCGAATTTTTACGCGAGTATCAAGCTGGACGTACACCAAACCCTGATGTGCTATGCAATGCCGAGATTAAATTCAAAGCTTTTTTAGATCATGCCATGAAGCTCGGCGCAGACTATATCGCTACTGGTCATTATGCACGGGTACGCGAAGTGAATGGTCAATTTCAGTTACTCAAAGCGATTGATGCGAGCAAAGATCAAAGCTATTTTTTACACCGACTAAGTCAATCGCAATTGGCAAATACCTTGTTCCCACTGGGTGAGATACACAAAACCGAGGTGCGTAAAATTGCTGAACAATTACAACTACCAAACGCCAAGAAAAAAGACTCTACCGGTATCTGTTTTATCGGCGAACGTCCTTTCCGTGAATTTTTGAACCGTTATTTATCGTACCAACCCGGTGACATCAAAACCCCTGAAGGCGAAATCATTGGTCAACATGTGGGTCTGAGTTTTTATACGTTAGGGCAACGCAAAGGCATCGGCATTGGCGGCATCAAGTCACACCAAAATACCGAAGGCCATAGCGATGCCTGGTATGTCGCCCGTAAAGATGTAGTGAATAACACGCTATACGTAGTACAAGGACACGATCATTCTTGGCTGCTAGCGTCTAGGCTAGAGGCTAGTCAATGTAGTTGGGTGGCCGGTGCAGCACCACAACAATCACAATTGTCGGCTAAAACGCGCTATCGGCAAGCCGACATGGCATGCCAATTCGAAGCAAACGATGCTGCATTTCGATTAAATTTTGAGCAGGTACAATGGGCAGTTACACCGGGTCAATCGGCTGTACTTTACGACGGTGATATTTGTTTGGGTGGCGGTATTATCCTAGAAACGGCAGTTGACCGCTAAAATTTGCCAATAAGGTCTTGTTTTGAATCATCAATGTCGTGTTCTAAACGTTCGCCGTTTTGGTGACAGCGCTACAAGCGTGATTGCCCATTTTTGCGGCTCCCTGCCGTTGTTGCTCCTCCTAGCAGAATGCAGTCTGCGTCGTCGTCGCGCCTAGGCAGGAAACCGCAAAAACGCACACTCACGCTCGTCCAACCGCCGTTTCTAGGATTATCCGAAATCAAAATAATTTTTTTGAGCGGCTGACATCTTCAGCAATTAAAAAAGCGCTTGCCATTTTCTATGGCAAACGCTTTTATTTTATTACCGGTGATTCTTAGTGACGCTTTGCGTTCACTGCAACAACATTGCAGATTCCATCCCAGACGACATCGCTGGCTCAACCCGATGCACGCGACGATCATCGGCCTGATTTAAAATGAATATCGCCGCCGTTTGCACTAACTCCTGCGCCTGTGTCGATAAATGTGATGCGGCAGCAGCCATTTGCTCTACCAAAGCGGAATTTTGCTGAGTCGCATCATCGATCTGGCTGATTGACTGCAAAATTTTAGCAACTTCACTGCGCTGCGCATCGCTGGCCATGCTGATGTCGCCAATTAATTCGGTCACACGGCGAATTGATTCCACCACATTTGCCATTGTGGCACCCGCCTTATCGACTTGCGCAGTTCCTTTTTCGACCCGTTCCACGCTGGCACTGACCAGATTTTTAATATCCTTGGCAGCCGACGCAGAGCGACTGGCGAGATTGCGTACCTCGGAGGCCACCACCGCAAAACCACGCCCCTGCTCACCAGCACGCGCCGCCTCTACCGCCGCATTCAAGGCCAAAATATTGGTTTGAAACGCGATACTGTCGATGATGCTAACGATGTCAAAAATCTTCTTTGAGCTATCATTAATCTCACGCATGGTATCCACTACTTGTGCCACGACCTTACCACCATCGATTGCGACAGCCGAAGCATCTGCAGAAAACTGACTGGCTTGGCGTGCGCCATCGGCATTTTGATTCAAGGTTTCTTTCAATTGCTCAATCGAATCAGCAGTGTCGCGCAAGGCCGACGCCTGCTGCCCAGTGCGATTGGCTAAATCAATATTACCCTGATCAATTTCACTGCTAGCCAGTGCAATATGGTCAGCGCGCGATCTCACTTCTTTCACAATTTTCGCGATGCCATTGCGCATATTGCGAATGCTGGCCAGCAAACTGCTATCGTCATTACTGTGCAGATCAATATCGACATACAGCTTGCCCTCGGCAATTTCTGAGGTTAATTGGCTTGCATAGCGCGGCTCGCCACCCAATTGTTTTAACAAGCTGCGTGTAATGATGGTCGCCAAAAAGGTGCCAACCACCACTGCGACAATCAGTAAGATTATGGTGAGGTGGCGCGCACCGTTATAACTTGCATTGGCTTGTTCGGCGGCGCGTTGCGCGCCTTTAAAATTGTACGCGGTGAGTTTGTCGATGGCGCTAATCACATCATCAATATTCGATTTGCTGGCACCGTCGGCGATATCTTTGGCGTCATCCGGCTTGCCCGCGCGCCCAAAGCCGATCACGCGCTGGTTTGATTCCAGATATGCGCTCCACGCCTTGCTCGCTACCTCATATAGTTTTTTATTTTCTTCATCATTCACGCGCGCTTGATAGGCGCGATTATTTTCCTGCACCGCCGCCAGGCTGGCTTTCATTTTTTCTTCATATTCATCCATGTAGCCAATATCGGCGGCATTCGCGTGTTTGACTTCCAGCTCACGCACTTCCAGCGCCAGACTGCGAAATGTCGTGGTATTGCCGATATTTGGCATCCAGCGCGATGCCAAATCACCGGACACATGGTTAACTTGTGCCAATTCATAAATCGAAAAACATCCAATCACGAAAGTCAACGCCAATAAAATACTGAACGACGCGCCTAATTTTCTGGCCAAGCGAATACCTGAAATCCAGCTTACTACTTGATGAAATCGTTTCATTGCTTTTCGATCGAAAAATGATGACTAACGCTCGCCAAAACCGCGCCTGGCAAGCGTCATAAAATATGAAGTGGGAACGCTGCCTTTTATTTTTTGAAGCCGATATAGGTCACACCGATAATCTTGCCAGCCTTATCCTTGATGGGGTTGTAGCAGGCATCAAATGCGGTACCGAGTACATCGACATCACCACAAAATTGCTCGCCCTTGATCACCGCAGCATACGCTTTGGCACGCGCCAATGGGGTACCGACACCGCGTTTGCCTTCCGGGGTTAATACGTTGGTGCTCACCCGGATAAACTCGTCATCGCTTTTCACAAACACGGTTGCGGTCGCCCCTGTGGCCTTTTTAATATCGTCCACGATATCGTAGTTATTGTTGATTTTTCTGCTGCCAAAATAAATGCCGGGCGCGGTAATGCTGCCAGCACGTTCGCTGCCTTCCAGTTTTGGTTCACCCAACTTGGCCAGACGCGCATCCAGCGTTGCGATGGTTTCTTTCGGACTATTCGCGTGCGCCAGCCCTGTCACCAGCGACAACGCGGTCAGCGCGGCCAATCCAGCCAATGCAGCAAAATTGAAACGAACCACTGTTTTCATAGAGTATTCCTCGACTAATTGGGTTTGATAAATGTCTAATAAGAATGGCGACCAAGCATTGATCGCCATGTGGGGAGCTGTGCCGAGAACAAGATATAAACTCTTTTATAGGACTAACGCAAAACAGACGTTGGCGTTGTTGCTTCGCCTCTCCGTACTACTTGTACTATTTGTACTGTCTGCGGCTTCGCGCCTAGCCAACGCAATTTTGCGTAAGTCCTAATGTTTCTCAATAGCAAGTACAAATATACCTGATTTATTGTTGTTTTGTCTTGTTTATTTAAAAAATTAACACCCTTTAACATCATAAAATCAAAAATGCACGCAGATCATTCACGTTGGTGCGTGTCGGTCCAGTCACGATGAGCTGACCTAAGGCAGAGAAAAAACTGTATGCATCATTATTGCCGAGAGATGCTTTGGCCGATAATTGCAGGGCTTGGGCTTGCTGCAGCGTGTCAGGTGTGCAGAATGCGCCTGCATTATTTTCCGAGCCGTCAATTCCATCGGTATCGCAGGCCAGTGCATAAATATTGGGGTGTCCATTCAAAGCAATCGTGGCACTCAGTAAAAATTCCGCATTACGCCCGCCACGGCCTTTGCCTTGTACCGTCACCGTGGTTTCGCCACCAGACAGAATCACACAAGGGGGTTGAAATGGTTGCTGATGCTTGCCAACCTGTTTTGCCAGAGCCGCCAATACTTTACCGACTTCTCGCGCTTCACCTTCGATACTGTCAGACAGGATGTGTGCTGCGATGCCCCTCGTGTTAGCAAACGCTGCAGCGGCTTGCAGCGCTGTTTGGGCGCTTGCAATGATGTAATGCTGGTGACCGGCAAAGCGCTGATCGCCTGGCTTGGGCGTTTCATCGGCGGCATGTTGCAGATGCGCGGTGATATGCGCAGGCACCTCAATTGCATATTTTTTCAATACGGCCAACGCATCAGCGCAGGTGCTGGCATCTGGCAAAGTCGGGCCGCTGGCAATCACGCTGGCATCATCTTCGGGCACATCGGAAATTAATAAAGTCAGTACCCGTGCGGGTGCACAGGCTAAGCCAAGACGCCCGCCCTTGATGGCAGACAAGTGTTTGCGCACGCAATTCATTTCATCAATTGCGGCACCGCTTTTCAGCAAGGCCTTATTGATGGCGCGTTTTTCGTCCAGCGTAATCCCTTCCGCGGGCAAAGCCAGTAGAGAAGAGCCACCACCAGAAATCAGGCAGATCACCAGATCATTTTCATCTAACCCTTGCACCATCTGCAAAATACGTTGCGCGGCAATTTGCCCGGCTGCGTCAGGCACCGGATGTGCCGCTTCGACCACTTCGATCATCCTACAAGTGGTGCCATGCGCATACGGCGTGACCACCAAACCACTCAGTTGTGTGTGTTGTGCATCGGCCTTATGGCTAATTTGCGCACGCCATTGCTGTTCCAAGGTCTGCGCCATCGCTGCTGCCGCCTTGCCAGCACCGATCACCACGGTACGTTTGCCCCATTGCACATCGGCCAGAAACGGCGGCAAACATTTTTCGGCGCTCACACTAGCGACCGCCGCCTGAAACAGGTCACGTAAAAATTGAGAAGGATCTTCGATAGACATACGATTTCCTGAAAGAGATTAAGAGGCGATCTTGCTGGCCAACAAACAGTTAAAATAGGGTCTTCACATTGAATACCACGCACCCCGTTCACCATGATAAAAACTAGCGCCTTTGACTTTAGTCCGATTCGACCTGCCATGCAACGCTATGTCGATCAGCAGATTTTATCCGGTGTTTCGTCCGCGCTGCTGGTCGGACAGGATTTGGTGTATCAAGATTATGTCGGATGGGCAGATATTGAAAATCAGATTGCTTTGCGCCCCGATCATTTATTCCGCGTGTTTTCCAACACTAAATTAGTCACTTCGATCGCCGTTTTGATGTTGATGGAAGAAAAAAAACTGGCGCTAGATGATGTGATTGAAAATTATCTGCCGCAGTTGGGGCGGCGCAGGGTTTTGCTTGCTGGCGCTAAAAATATTGACGAAACTGAACCAGCGCACTCGTCGATCACGATCCGCCAGCTACTTTGCCATACCTCTGGCCTAAGTTACGGTTTGCTCGATCATGGCAGTACCATGTACAAAGCCTATGTCGAAAACAAGGTGTTGTACGCCTATACGCCGTTGACAGAATTGATCAATGTTTTAGAAAATCTGCCACTCAGTTTTCATCCGGGCACGGCCTGGGAATATTCGATTGCCAGCGATGTGCTGGGGCGCTTGGTGGAAGTGGTGAGTGGTATGGCCTTTGACCAATTTTTGCAGCAACGCATTTTTCAACCGCTTAACATGCACGACACCGGCTTTGTGGTGCCTAGCGCGCAGCAGGACCGGCTCACCGCTTACTACGCCGGTAGCGACCCGCAAAATGCTTTGCAACGCCCCCTCAAACGTCTGGAAAAATCACCGTATCAAGATGCGTTTATCAAACCCGTTGCACGTCTCTCCGGCGGTGGTGGCCTAGTTTCAAGCCTGCCCGACATGCTCAATTTGTTGCGCAGTCTGATGCACGATACCAACCACAGCACACGTCACACCGACCAACTCCTGCAACCCAGCACCATCACCATGATGATGCAAAACCAATTGCCCAACGGCACCGGTATTGCCTTTCCCGGCGTCGGCCAGGTACCGGGCAAAGGTTTTGGCTTGGGTGGCGCGGTTACATTGCGCCCTTCAGCCAGTGACCCGGCAGGCTCAACCGGCGAATTTGAATGGGGCGGCATCGCCGGTACCCATTGGTGGATTTCACCACGCCACCAGATTGCAGGCGTGCTGATGACACAACGCCAAATGAGTTTTTGGCATCCCTTCTCTTTTGAATTTAAAAATCTGGCATACCGTGCACTCGGCGTAAAATAATGCGTCGCTTTCGACAAAAAACAAAGTACGCGGCGACCGCTCACAGTAACCACCGCGGATGATCAGGATTTTTCTGTACTTTTGTTATTTTTTCTCACCAATTCAGCCCCCATCATGAGATCGCCCCTATTTCGCCAAGCATTATCGCTACTTGCTGCCGTCATATGTGCGGCTAGCCTCACTGCCTGCAGCACAGCGCCGCTAGTTTCTACCGCAAAAGAGTCGCCAATCCAATCGGCTTGGGTAGTACTGGGCGAGCATGCGCAAGCGATTGCACGGGTGGTAACTAGCGATACCGTTTGCCCGTTGCTGGAGCAAGACGGGCAAGCCGCAATCATGCAAGTACGCGTCGCCGCCGCAACACCCGCCTTGCGCCCGACAGCCAGTAAACCAGAAGATTCCAAGCCGTCTGCTTTTCCGGTATTGATTTGCGAGGCGCAACTGCACACGCCGCTGATTTCGGCCAGTGTGGCGGGCATTGCACTACCGATTCCCAAAGCCACGATACAAAAAATTGTGGTGATTGGCGACACCGGATGCCGTCTGCAAAGCAGCAGCAAATATTTTCAACCTTGCAATGATGGTGCTGGCTGGGCGTTTCAAAGTACGGCAAAAGCGGCGGCAGCTTTTCAGCCAGATCTGGTGATTCATGTCGGCGACTATCACTATCGCGAAAACGCCTGCCCGCAGGGCTTGGCGTCTTGCGCCGGCAGCCCCTGGGGATATGGTTGGGATACCTGGCGCGCTGATTTTTTCACGCCGGCGCAAGCGCTGCTGCGCGCCGCACCGTGGGTAGTGGTACGAGGCAACCATGAGTCGTGCCGGCGTGGTGGGCAAGGCTGGTGGCGACTGATGGACCCGCGCCCATTCCGCTCCGAACAAAGCTGCGATCTGGCACAATTTGACCAGATTGGCGATTTCAGCGCGCCTTACGCCATACCATTAGGAAAAATCGGCGATGAACAGGCACAACTGATCGTGTTTGATAGCTCACATGTGCCGAACTCTGCACTCAAAA
>OFRM01000858.1_pt1 | contig 11412 bp, 31 predicted proteins | sample 1543101 | NCBI WGS metagenome assembly OFRM01 (sample SAMN07774223, study PRJEB24372) | wastewater metagenome | isolation source: Exp Tend VB 0WW | collected 2016-02
CCGCCGCCGCCGCCGCCTACTACGCCGCCAACGCCGCCTACTACGCCGCCAACGCCGCCTACGACGCTCGGGACAAGTCCCTCGCGGACTTCGCAGAAGATGTCGTCCGAATCCTGATCGATATGAAGGCCCCCGGCTGTGAGTGGCTTCCGCTCACCGAAGCCGTCGCCGCCTGATCCCAACCCTTCACGAACAGGAGCAGGCCCGATGGCGCCCGCACACGCAGAGACAAAGCAGGAGCCGACCGCAGTCCCGCATCTTGCTGTGACTGACTTGTTCAAGGTGTCCGCAGACATGCCGGCCGCCGATCTCGAAGTGCTCACCGAATATCTGAGCAGCTTCGCGAAGCCCACCAACGCGGACAGCAAGTTCGCCTGCATCAACTGCCACGAAGTGATGGACGGCTACATGCAGGCGTTCGGTTTCGGCGCTGCCTATCGATGGGGCCTCACCCACGGCGAAGCGAACTGCTCAGGCTGCGGATGGCCGGCGCGGGGTATGCACTACATCACGGGCAAGGATGGCAGCGAAGTCCTGTCCCTCCGCAACGTGTTCCTTCCGTACCATCCCGATTTCGTGGAGCAGCGCGCCGCCAAGGCGGAGGGCCGCTAGATGGCCGCTCATGCACCCCGCGAAGACTACCTGATCATCCACTTCGGTCGCAAAGGCGAGGAGGAGACGTTCATGCGTTCTTCCACTCACGACTCCGTCCAGAACTGGATCGACGGGCACCTTGGCTTCAATGCCAAATACGAGGTTCGGCGCGTGACCCTGGGCGAGCGCGTCGAGGATGTGTCGGACGATTTCCGCCCTCCTGTCGATGACGACTACTGGCCCGGTGCTGATGCCCGCGCTGCTGCATCTGACCGCGCCTACCGGCTGGCGAAGGAGGGCGTGTGATGCGTCGGCGAACCTTCGACCCAAAGTGCTACGATCTGGCTGTCCATTTCCTCGCCGATCACCCCGAGAAGGACACGCCAAAAGTTCGCGACTATCTCGCGTCCGAAATTCAGCAGGCGATTGAAGATTGCCTGATCTTGGCTGTCGATGACTCGACGCAGACGAAGGCGTCAGCCCCATGAACCACGCGCTCGACCACCTCACCAACTGGGCTGCTCGTCACCAGCGATACACCTGCGTGTTCGTGTGCGGGCTGGCCTTCACCCTTTGCTGGATCGCGGAGAATGCGCTGTGAGGACAACCCTAATCGGTTACTGCGGAAAGTGTGGCGGCGAGGTTCGAGTGCCGACCGTATGGCACGGGGTGAACCCTCCGAAGGCGAGATGCGATGCCTGTGGTCTAACGGCGCGCGACCCCAGCAAGCCCGTCCTTCCCATGCAGGACAGCAGGCCATGACCTCCACCAACAGGACGGAGCAGGACGCCCCTCGCCTCGTGAATGGCGTTCCGGAAGGGATGCTTGAGCACGACATGCGGGCGGCAATCCGCTCCTACGCTCAGACCTATGGCCGCGATGCGATGCGCGATGTTGTCGCTGGCATGGTCAACGACGAATACAACCGGAGGAAGCCCGATGGCAACCGTGCGTTTTGACTTCGCCGAGTTTTGCGAACGCTCTGACCTTCCGACCGAAGAGATCAATCGTGTCATGTCGGCAGTCAAGGGTGACGCTTGGTGTGCCGGGGGCGCAATCCGTCGCACGCTTATTCGGCAAGCACTCGACAGCGATTTCGACTTTTTCTTCCGCAGTGCCGATCATTTGGCCGCTTGGGAAAAGTCTCTGCCCTCAACTTTGGCGCTGGTCCGCGAGACTGAGCACCATAAGCACTGGAAGGGCATCGTAGGCGGCTCTGGCTTGCCGATTGATATCCAAGCAATTCGGTTTCGGTTCTACGACACCGCAGACGAGGTAATCGACAGCTTCGACTACACGATAACGCAGTTCGCGCTTGATGGCGCACAACTGGTCACGACGCCCCACGCTCTTTGGGATTTAGGGCGGCGCAAACTCGCTATTCACAAGATCACCTATCCCGTCGCCACCATGCGACGGATGCTCAAATACACCGCACAGGGCTTCACGGCCTGTGGCGGGTGTCTCGCGCAAATCCTGCGCGACACGGCTCGCAGCCCAGACGCGATGGGCCAACTCGACCTCCAATATGTGGACTAAGCGATGAGCAGTGAGAACACCAAGCTGTGGGACATGCTGGGCAAGACCGACCCGGCGCACACCAAGGGCTTCACGCGTGGCGGCGGCTTCAAGGGCACGGCCATCAGGCCGATCTGGTCCTTCCGCCGCATGACGGAGCAGTTCGGCGCATGCGGGATGGGCTGGGGCGTCGGCGAGCCGGTGTTCCAAGTGGTTCCAGGGTCTGAAGGCGAAGTGCTTGTCTATTGCACGGCCTCGATCTGGTACGCGGATGGCGACGCCGTCTCGCGCACGGTCTACGGCGTCGGCGGCGACAAGGTTGTTGGCAAAAACAAGCACGGCCTGAACAGCGACGATGAGGCCTTCAAGAAGGCCTACACCGACGCACTCACCAACGCGCTCAAGCTGATCGGCGTCGGCGCTGACGTGCACATGGGTCTGTTCGAGGACAACAAATACGTCGCCGACCTGAAGCAGGAGTTTGCTGAAGAGCCCGCGCCGAAGCCCAAGCGCGAGCCCGGTTTCAATGCCAACGGCAATCGCTCCGCCCGCTCCCTGAAGCAGGAAGGCGTCTGGCAGGAGTTCGAGCGCGAGCTGCTGGAATGCAGCACCGTCAACATGCTGACGAAGCTGGCGCTGGCGTGGTCCACGAAGGCCGAAGCCGACAAGTGGCCTGAAGCATGGAAGGACGCAGCGCGCGAGGAAATCAACAAGCGAAAGACCGTCATCCAGAAGGCGGTCGAAGACGCGGCCGAGGATGCCGACGACTTCCCCGGCGACCGCCCGCTTCGCCCCGGCGACAACGCCATGGCCGACAGTCTGATGGGCGGCTGATCCATGTCGCGCGCGCTCATCATCATAGCCTCGCAGGCGGATCGCCATAAGGCGCACCGCTGGATCGAGAAGGCACCGTGGAACACGCGCGTCGAGTTCAAGGCCGCGAAGCGCACGCTCGACCAGAACAGCCACCTGTGGGCGCTGCTGACTGACGTGGCGACCCAGGTTGAGCACATGGGCCAGCGCTACACGCCGGACCAGTGGAAGATCCTCTTCATGCATGCGTGCGGCAGGGAGGTGCAGTTCCTGCCCGGCCTCGACGGAAAGACCTTCCTGCCGTGGGGCCAGTCGTCATCGGACCTCTCCAAGCAGGAAATGACCGATTTGATTGACTTCGTCATGTGCTGGGGCGCCGAGCACGGCGTCACCTTCAACGAACCGGGAGACGGCGCACACCGTCCTAAACCCGAGCGGGCTGATGGTCAGCCTGTGGCGTCGTCTCCCGAACCTCATGGGAGGGCAGCGTGAAGCTCCATTCAGTCAAGGCGCACATGCGCCGCTCCCCGGCCAAGTCACCGGCATACGTCGCGAAGCACAAGCAGCTCGCGCGCGAAATCAACCGCGTCCGCGTGAAGGCAGGCCGCTCTCTGGCGGGGAAGGGTGCGTGATGGCGCTCGTCTCCGTCAGATGCGCTCACTGCACGATTGAGGCCCGCAAAGAGACTGGCGCGGCCAACCGTGCCCGTCGGAAAGGCGCCCCGATCTACTGCGGCTGGGAATGCGCAGGCCTCGCCCGCCGCGCATGGAAATCGCCAGAGCAGAAGATCGCAGAGAAGGCGGCTTACGACGCCCAGCGCCGCCGCCTACTGGCGGACGAGATCAGGGCGACCAAGCGCGAATACCACAAGCGCACCTATGACCCCGTGAAGGCGGCAGTCGAGCGCAAGGCGCGCATGCCGCATCACGTCGAATACTGCCGCCGGCCTGAGTACCGCGCGTGGAAGCGGCAGTACGACCGTCAATATCGAGCGACGAAGGAATACGGCGATTTCGCCGATTGCTTCCTGCTCCTGACGGACATCCGAGCCGAGTGCCTGAGCCAGATGACGGACTACGAAATCCGGCTCTCGAAAGGCACGCTCAACAAGCGACAGCAAAGGAAGCGAGACGATGAAAGACTCCGACCTCTCGGCCAAGAGCCTCAAGGCGGCTCTGTGGGAAACCTTGAACGCGGTAAAGGTTGGCAAAATGGAGGCCTCGCAAGCGGACTCCGTCGCCTCTCAAGCTCGCGAGATTCTTCGCACGACCAACACCCAGCTGCGGGTAGCGCAGCAGGCCAAGCGTCCGGTCGCAACGGACGTGATCGCCTTCGCGGAGAACTGACCACAGGCAACGGCGGCGGGGGATCGGCCTGATGCCCCGCCCCGCGATGACCACCAAGCGCAAGGCCCTGATCTTCGCGGCTCATGCAGGCGTCTGCCACCTGTGCGGCGGCAAGATCAACGTCGGGGAATCCTGGGATGCCGAGCACCTGATCCCGTGGGAAATCAGCCGCGACGACACAGACGCCAACCTCCGCCCGGCGCACGCCCGCTGCCACAAGGTGAAGACGGCACGCGACCGGCGCGACATCGCGAAGGTCCACCGCATCGCAGCCAAGCACAACGGCTCATGGGCCAAGTCGAAACGGCCTCTGCGCTCGCGCGGGTTTGAGCCTACGCGCGGACGCCTCTGGCAGCGGGGCGAACTGTCTCGTCCTTCACATGCAACTGATGGGGAAAACGAATGAGCGCTAACCGCGAACTGAACCACAATCATGTGGCCCTGCCGACGCTGGCCAGCCTGAAGCGCAAGAAGTGCGCGGTCGAGGTTTGGAACGATACGCCTGCCGAGGGCGAGCCTCCGCATATCGTCTTAGGCATCGAAGCCGCCGAGACTGAGTACGTCGATCTCTTGCCGGCAGAAGCGAGGGCTGTTGCGGCGCTACTGGTTGCTGCTGCCGAGGCTCAGGAGCGCGCCTCCAAAGCGGAGTCCAGCCATGTCTGAGGCTCCTGGCGCAGATACATTGGAACCGACCCCCGGCCAGCGACTGATCGAAGGCGCGAAGGAACCATCAACGGCCATGCCTACGTTCCCGAAGCCGAGGCCGCATCATTCCTTTTCGGCTTTCGCCCGCGCCTCATCCCGCTCCCTGCGCAGTTATCTTCGCGAGGCTGGCGCGCATTTTGCTTCCCTTACGAAGGAGCCAGACAACGATCCGGTAGGCTCCGACACCTGCATCGACTGCATGGGCGACGGACGTTATCCGAGCGGGGCGACGTGCAAATCCTGCCGAGGAAGCGGCCACGTCATCGCTGGCGATGGCATATCGCCGAAGGTGCCGCGATGACCAGCATGGTAGCCGGCGACGTTGCACGAATGGCTGCATGGAAGGTCCACGGCGTCACGCCTGCGGCCATTTACACCCTGTCCTTCAAGGCACCCAAGGATCGCGTCGGCGTGTTCCTCTTGCTGGGTGATGAAGCGAAGGACGGCACAGAATCCCTCGATGTCGAGAAGCGCCTGAACGAACTCGGGTGGTTCCGTCAACCCCACACCAAGGACACCGTTAATGACTGACGCACGCAAGGCAGCATCGAATGCCGAGGTGGAGTCGGCGGCTCTGGTTGATGGGCTTCCTGAGCAGGAGAGCGTCAGCCGCACCCCAGCCCCGCAAGGCGATGGGGTGGTGGAGGCGCTGCGGAGCGCACGCGAAGAAATCGAACAGGCTCGCGCGAGCGTATCAGGCGATGACGGCTACAATTACGCGAGCGGCGAAGAATACGGTCTCCGGCGCGCGGTCATCATTTTGGACAAGGCCCTCGCCGCCCTCTCCGCTAAGGGGGAGGCAAGCCCGGCCGAGGCTGCGGGCGCGGACCCAAGGATGATAGCGCGTATCCGTGAACTATCGACGCCGCCCAAGGACGACTACGACCGCGCGGTTCATCTGCTCATCGAATCTTATGAAGGGCAAGAAGCGGCTCATCAAGCATTCCGACTGCAAAACGACCGGGAGTGGCGCGCAAAACTTGACCACGCCAAGCCCGTCGCCGCCCCGCCAGTAGAGGGCTGGCGGCCGAGAGAAACGGCGCCGAAGCAAACGGGCGCACGCTTCCTTGTCTGGGTCACCGACGCTTACAACGATGACGGCAGCCGAGGAAAGCATGCGTTCGCGAGCGTCAGCGCTGGTGGCGCAATAACGGTCGAGGGGTATTCCCAAGGCTACAAGATTAGCGGCTGGCAGCCTCTCCCCACCCAGCCTGATAGCCAGGGAGGGGAAGATGCGTGAAGACGCCCGCAATCTGCTGCACGCCATCTCGCTGCGCCCCAACGGCGCGGTCATACGCGATCACGGCGACAAGGCCCTCGTGCACGCCCTGACGCACACAGACTTTGTGTCCGACGTGTACGAGTTGCACGATGGCAGCCTGACGGCGCGCATCACCGAAGCTGGGCGCCGCGCTCTCCAAGCCGAGGGAGGCGCGGAATGACCACCGCCCGCCTCGATGCCGAGCACCCACTCTCGACCCTCAGCCGCGCTGAAGTCATCCGGCAGGCTGAAACACTGGACGAGGCCCTTCGGGGCCTCTGAGGGAGAAACGCATATGACCAATCTGCCAGATCAGATCTACGCGCATGAGGGCAACAAGCGCATAGCCTATGTCCGCTCCGACCTCGTTCCGAGGGAACATGCATCGAACGAACCCGGAAACTTCGGAAAAGGTTTGCCGAATGTCCCTGAAAATGACCCTGAAAAGGAGAACATTGCGAACCGATGGTCTTACTCTATCAACTACGGGCCTGATGGTGAGGATGGCTGGGCGAACCTGACCTCGCCGGAATGCGACCATGTCGCCAACATCAGGACGCATCATGCGAAGACGATCGTAGCCGGGCTTAACCGCGCCGCAGATATCGCGCCGCCTGTCTCCAACTGGGTGGGATGGAGGTCTATCGATACCGCGCCGGAAGATCAGCATGTGATCCTCTGCACGTCAGGCGGCCACGTCGGTGAGGCGATCATGTTGATCGACGAAGATACCGGACAGCAGAAATGGGCATGGGCACTCGGCCCAGTCCATCCGAGCCATACACCCTACGGATGGCAGCCCCTCCCTGCGGCGTTGAATGCGCCTGTGGCCTCTGACCTTCGGCCGTGCGGCTTTGACGGTCCTACGGGGGCGGAGTGACATGAGCGTCTCAACCGTTACCCGCCATGCCAGCACCGACGAGATCGCCGCAGAAATGGATCGGCGCGGTTCTGTCATCGAGGCGCTGGAGGAGCGCATGGCAAACGCGCAGACCATGCTGCAGCAAGCCATGCGGCTTCTATCCCGATGCCACAGCCGCATCCACTGCCTGCCTCGGACCTCAGACACCGAACTGGCGGCAGAGATCGACCGGATGATTGGCGCTATCCGGCGAGGGGCTGAACTATGACCACATGCCACCTCTGCGGCGGCGAGCGCACCAACCCGCATCTGTCGCTCGAAGCGGCACAGGCTGCTGCGCAGGCGGATCACGACGCTTACATCCGCTCCGCTCTTTCCGGTGCAGCACCGCAAGCGGGGGAGGACGTTGCCAAATTCGCGACCGCAATCCTGCACGGCGATGACCAGGGAGGGGAAGATGCGTAAGCTGACAGAGTCGATGAAGGCAGACGCCCGCGAGGCGCTGAAGCAGATCGACGCCATTCTGACACTCGCGGAAGCGAACTTCCCGCGCACCCGCGACATCAGAATAGAGACGGCTGGTACCGATCCGCAAGGCCGGATGACGCTGCCTTACGCGGTGCTCGCGGCGATTATTGAAGCCGGCCGCCGCGCTCTTTCGCAAGCCGAGGGAGGCGCGGAATGAGCGGGCGGGAACGGGAGCCGGCACCGGAGCGCATCTGGATTGATCGCGGCCCGCGCGGTGGATGGATGCATCGCGACGACCAGAAGATGCCGGACAGCGAGCGCGAGTATGTCCGCGCCGACCTGATGAAGGCCGCCCTCACCGCCGCCGGCTACCGCCTCATAGGGCCGGGTGAAGTCGATCCGGTGACGGTGGAGCGATGCGCCGAGATCGCTCGCGCCGCCCACATCTCTCACGCGCCGGGCCTTGACGGATACAACATCGACGTAGCCACCGCCCTTCGTTCTCTCACCGAGGCAAAGCCATGAGCGGGCTGCGCGTGCTCATCGGTGGCGAGCGCTTCGGCACCATCCCGAACAGAGGGCCGCTGCATGACCTCTAGCTATGGAGAGATAGTGGAACGGGCCGACGATGACGTGCAGGGGGCAAGCGTACCCGAGCACGACTGGTTCGTTCCCGGCTTCATCAAATACGAGTGCTGCCGCCTGTGCGGCATAATCCGACGCCGCGATGGGAAGAACAAGCCATGCCGTGGTCCTGTGCGTCTCGGATTGCGGGACGGCGTACTGTGACGCTCGGGGAACTCATCGGCATCGCGCGAGAGTGCAAGGGGTGGACGCTTCGCGAGCTTGAGCGCGCGAGTGGCGTATCGAATGCGCTGATTTCGCAGATCGAGACGGGCAAGGTCCGCGATCCGGGCTTCTCGACCGTCGTCAAGCTCGCCGATGCGTTAGGCCTCAAAGTTGAGCGTGTCGCCAAGACCTTCCGAGCACTCACGGTGAACGAGAATGGCTGAGCGCGGGAGCCTGGACGTCGGCGACGACTTGGCGGACGATTGGCCTAGAATACCGCTGATCCGCTGCAAGAAGGCGCTGGCGATGAAAGAGCGCGTCGTGGCGGCCGGCGTCGATGCCATCGTGGTATGGGACCGGTCGCGCACCCGTCGCATCTGGAATGGGATCAGCAATGAAGCCGCGCGCTATCGAAGTCGGAAAGGCCTACCGAATGCGCTTTGTAGCCGCGTTCGGCTGCCGAGGTCGCGAGATTGAGCGAGCCGTCTGCGCTGCTTTGCGTGCCCGCCCATTCGCAGAGGCTGACGAGCCGGCCGCCGCAGCCGCCTGACCCCATAGGTTCCACAGGAAAAGACACCTGCCAAGGGCGCTAGGGAGAATGAAGAATGAGCCGGAAGCAGAAAGAGCCGAATCTGGAAACCGCCTCGCGCGAGGAGTTGGTTGACTATGTCCGCCGACTAAAGCTGAGCCGCGACCAGATGCAGACCAACAACAAAGCGCTTTCCGCGTGGATGGGCCGCTTGAACAGCGGCATCGCGCTACTGTCCTCGGAGGGTTCCTTGGCGTTCCAGGCGATGGCCGAGCGCGCCGGCGTGAGAGGACACCCTTCTGTTACGGCGGTTGTCCAGCTTTTCGACTCGCTGGTGGGCTTGCAGTGGGGGCGCGATGACGTTCCGAAGATCATCTTTCCCGATGAGTGGAATTTTGACGGGCCGGTAGATTCTGATTGGTCTGGCGACGCCGACATGCAGTTGAATGCACCTATAGCAGACCTCATCGATATTATCGAGAGTTGCCGTTTCGGGGCGAAGCTGCCGGAGGGCCTGTGGAAGGCTCTTACCGAAGCCGTGGGGCGCGTCCAGCAAGCGATGCGAACTCACATAGAGGGCATCAAGAGTAACCACGGTTTCATCGCGAAGACCGTCAACGTTAAGGATGCCCCGCACGGATTGGGATGGGCATTGCTCGATCTGGCACAGGACATGCATTTCGCCAATCACATGCTGAGACGCGATCTGCGCGCGGCAGTGTATCGCCGTGTTTGCAGTGATCTGTATGCCCTATCGCATGCAGAAGACGCCGAAGGACCGTCGAATTTCGACATCAAAGTTTTGGGCGGCGAGAGCCAGCCGTTTTAGGAGCGCATGACATGGATACTTTCCCAACGCCGCACGCGAGCGAGATGGTGGAGCGCGTAGCGACGGCCATGGCGTCGAAGCGCATGGAGCTTATCGCTCAGCCGCTCTCTCGCATCTGGGACGAGCTTGCGGCAGCCGCGATCAAGGAGATGCGCGAGCCGACGCCGTACATGATGGCAGCGACGCTCCCCATAGGCCCTATCAAGGTGGATCGACCTACGATGATCCTGTGCGAGCGGACGCTGGGCCTATTGGAGCCATCCGGCTTCCCGGCAGAAGCGCACGCTGGCGGTATGGATTCGGCTCAGCGTCTGGTTGCCGACTGGCGCGCCATGATCGATGCGGCTTTGAAGGGATGATCCGTGATGACTGATGAACGCACGAAGCGCGCCGCGCGCAGCTTAGTCCGGCGGGCGGTCGAAACAGGCGAATTGATCGTCCCCAACTGCTGCCAAGAGTGCGGGATTGCCCCTGTTTCAGGCAGCGACGGAAGGCGTACACTTCAGGCGCATCACTACGCCGGCTACACCTTCGCGAAGGCTGTTCGATGGCTGTGCCCGAAATGCCACTTCAAGCACGATCCTCGACCTCAGGGGATCGCAAATGGCCGCGCCAAGATTTCTGAGGAGGTGGCTCGCCATATACGCGAGACTTATAGACCCGGCGGGTTTGGATGTCGCGGTCGCCCAGGCCCGGCCTCCTCCGCGCGAGTCCTTGCTCGCCAGTTCGGCATCTCAGCCCGAACGGTGCGTCGGATCGCTAACGGCGAGATTTGGGTCGACGCCGCACTTTCGGAGCCCCAGCCATGAAGCCGGAAACGCTGCGCACGCACCCGTGCCGATGCATCAAATGCGACAAGGAGATGGACAACTACCTTGGAGCGCGCGGTTATCAACCGGGAGACGGGCTGGCCTTCTACACACAGGGACACTACGGCTCGACGTACTTCGACCCGATGGACGGCACGTCGCTCCACATTGCGGTTTGCGATGACTGCATCGCCGCCGCTGAGGCGCGCGGAATCGTGCGGCGCGTGGAGACCCACCCATGAAGCCGGGCTGCGAACCCGAAAGTCTCTTGGACGTTCGCGTGGTCTCAAATGCGACCTTCGCTGCGCAAAGGCAGACAGGGGCACGCCCGTTCATCGGAACGGTAGTTGGAACCAGTTCTATGGATGGATGCTGGAAAGTTCTCTGGGATCATCGCAGGACAGCGTATGCTTTGCATCGGTCCTTTTTCGACGTCATCGAAGAAAGCCCCCACCCATGACAGAGGACATGCCGGAGGACGTGAAGGCGCACGCGCGCGAGCTATGGTCGCAAGTCGGCGCAATCGACGCCGACCCGCCTCATGTGATCGCCCACGCCATCCTTGCCGAGCGCCGTCGCTGCGCGCAGATTGCCGAGGCTGAGCAAGAGGCAATGGAGCGCGCCGCTTATTCCTACCGGGTGCCGGCTAGCGAGGCCAACGTTCGCCTTGCCTATCTACACGACCAAGGCGCAACGGTTGCAGGGCGTATCGCCGCCGCCATCAGAGGAGATGGAAATGGAGAAGGGTGAGCCCTTGGAGTTGCGCGAAGAGCGCGTCTCGCTCGGCGACTATCTGAAGGGCTTGGAAGGGGTCGAGACAGGCCGGCGCGCCCCGGTCGGCGAGGCTGTCTATATTAGGATCGACGGCAACCGCTTCTCGAAGTTCACG
>OFRM01000859.1_pt1 | contig 11411 bp, 10 predicted proteins | sample 1543101 | NCBI WGS metagenome assembly OFRM01 (sample SAMN07774223, study PRJEB24372) | wastewater metagenome | isolation source: Exp Tend VB 0WW | collected 2016-02
GGAATCGTTGTGACTCCGGTAACGTTAGCAACCTTGCTAACGTGCGTCAAGCGGTTTTGACGGATTCCCGAAAGAATTTCTCAGGGGAAAATCCAAGGGCGACGACGATCTTTTCGCAGACGGATAGAGACGGGTCCATTTCCCGGCTAAGAATCCGATTGATCGTAACGAAGTGGACGCCGGACAGTCGCGCAAGCTCCCGCTGGCTCATGCTCTTTTTATTGAGAACGGCCTGAAGATTGTCGGCAAAGTTGTCGGCTAGAGGCACTTCTTTCATGCCCTTATGTTAGCAATCTTGCAAACAAGAAGCAACCAGTGTATAAAAATAGGCTGCCCGTTCGGTTGTCTGTCACAACGATCCGGCCTAAGCCGAACGCCGAACGGGCAGCTTTCTATTGGTGATCCGATGTCCTTAGAGCGATTCTTCGCTAAGGTCGCTGTATCTAGCGACGGCTGTTGGGAATGGTTGGCTGCCAAAAACAAAGACGGCTACGGTTTGTTTTATTGGGAGGGGCGCATGAGGCCCGCGCACGTCGCCTCCTATTTGATTCACACCGGCCCCATACCTAGCGGCATTCTTGTCTGTCACACCTGCGATAATCCGTCGTGCGTTAGACCGGATCATTTGTGGCTTGGCAGTCATACCGATAATGCCCGTGATCGGGAACGTAAGGGCCGTGGCCTTGAAGGCAAAAGACACCCGCACGTTTCGAGGTGGGTAACTCCTGATATGCTAAAAGACATTATTGAACTGGCGGATGCCGGGCATTCGCTGCGATCCACGGCGGGCCGCGTCGGCATTTCCCGGCGAACCGTTAAATCCCATTTGCGTAAGTCGGGGTGACAAGATTCGAACTTGCGACCTCTACGTCCCGAACGTAGTGGCGCGGGTCCGGTCGTATCAGTTAAAACGGGTTACAAAACATCAAAGGCCGGTGATCGGCCACGGACACCCACGGACGGCGAACTAGTTTTTGTTCGCCATGATTACGCTTTCCGGTTTCTCCCGTCAGTACGTCGCGGCACGCAAGGTGTGCCCCGAGTACGCCGCCAACGTCCAGCGCCGAGCGGCGGCCATCGAACGGCACGCCCGAGAAACGGCCATCGACCGCGTGTTGCGGGAGCCGGTCGTCAATAAGTTCCTGTGCTCGCTCGATCGCAGCCCGTTCACGATCCGCAGCTACCGCAGCGACCTCCTATCGCTCTGGAATGCGGCGGCCGATCAAGACCTAGTGCCCTACCCCATCGCCCGAAGAATCCACCAGCCCGCAGTCCCTTCGCTCCTGATCGACTGCTATACGGTGGACGAAGTGCGGGCGTTAGTCGCAGCGGCCAAGTCGCTCGCCGGGAAGTACCGCAACGGCGTCGCGCGGCGGCTCTATTGGGCGGCGGCAATCGCCCTGGCATGGGATGCGGGGTTTCGACGCGGCGACGTATGGCTGTTTCGCCGGCAAGCCGTGCGGCCTGACGGCACGCTGCGGATCGTTCAGCACAAGACGCAGCAGATAGCCGCGGTGAAGCTGCGGCCCTCGACCCTGGAAGCCATCGACGCCATCGGCCTAGATATGCCGTTCCGCTGGATGCTCGACAGGGGGTACTTCGGCCGGCATTTCAAGCGGCTGGTTAAAGCGGCCGGCGTGAACCGGGGAACCTTCAAATGGCTGCGGCGGTCGAGCGGCAGTTATGTCGAGGCCCAGCAGCCGGGGGCGGGTCATAAGCACTTGGGCCACGCCAATCCGGGGGTTTTCACGAAACACTATGACGCGAGGTTGGGATGTGCTAATCTTCCACAGCCCCCCGAGTTGTGACCTTTTCTTAGGAGAACGCGATGAGAACTCTATTGCTATTAGCCGCGCTGCTCGCTTGCGAATCCGCTCACGCCCAAGGTATGTGGCAAATGAACGCCGCCTTCCAGAACCAGTTCAATCAGGCGTATGCGGCGGCGTACCGGCCCTACTATTACGCGCCGGCGTACTATCCGCGTTATGCGCCGGCCTATTCGTCGTACACGCCAAACTACGGGTACACGTCGCCGAGCGGCTACAACTTCTGGGCGCAAGAAGCGGCGAACCAAGAGGCGTTCCAGTTGCGGCAGATGAACTTCACGCTTCAGAACATTGAGTTCAATCAGCGGCGGGCGCGGTAGCTACTTCTTTTTCTTCGCGTAGTTCTGCAAGCCTTCGCCGAAGAATGCCAGTAGAGAGAGGGCGGCTCCGTCCTTGAATCCCTGTGTTCTGAGGGCGTCGTACATATCGCCCCAGGTGATCGGGCCAGCCATCGACAGCGCCTCGCCGCCAAGCGTGGATTTCGTGCCGTCCAGCTTCTTGTGCGTCAGCCAGTTGGTAATCGCAGCGGGGACCGGGTGGAGCTTGCTGCGCATGAACCGCTTCATCACTTCGTCCCACGATCCATATTCGTGCTTCGATTCCTTGCCGGTCATAGCCTCTTTTGCGGCAACGCCGGTGCGGGCCAGGAGCGTCGTGGCTTGCCCTAAGCCGGCCAGCGGGTCGAGCATCATGTTGCCGACTTTGACCTTGCCGAATGCGCCCGAAGTCGGGTTCCAGTCGATGCTCCCCTTTTTCTTATCTTTGTCGTCGCCGAAGTACGTCGACGCGAACGTGTAGTAAAGCCCCAGCCCCGCGAGGGTCTTGGCGTATTCAGCGGCAATGACCTTGCGGGCGCCCGGTCCCCACATCGAATGACCCAGCATGGCCTGAAAGCGTGACACGGTGAATCGCGGGGAGAATCCAATCCGACCCAGTACAACGCCTGCTTGCTCTGCCGGCCCCAGCCCGCCGCGCCCGGTGACTTCGTTGATGAACATGGCAATCTGCCGGCGGCCTTCAGGCGTGTTCTCGAACAGATTGCTGTTGCGCAGTGCGAGGTAGGTGTCGAACCGAACTTTGTTCAGGAACGTGCGGCTGGCTCGTTCAAGGGCAGCAATGCCGGGAATCTTCCCGACCCACTTGCCCATGAACAATTCTTCTTGTTTGCTGAGTCGTTCGCCCGTCTCCGCCAGGAACAGACGGTCTTGTTTCGCCGTCGCATATTCGGGATGCGACTGCATCTGATGCTCGGCAGCTAATGCGTTCTGTTCGCTTCGCAGCGACCGCCACGCACCCGCCAGCGCTTTCGTCGTGCGGACGGGGTGCGCCATGAGGCTCAACTTACCCTGCCGCAAGAATACCGAGAACTCGCCCGTCGTCATCAGCGTGCGGGCAGCGTCGTATCCGGCGCCGGCGTAGGCTTTGGTCTTTTGCCACGGACTCATGTTCTTCCAGCGGTCCGCTTGCAATCCCTCGTTCCACGTTTTCTTAACGAGATCCAACTTCGCCTTGACCTGCGCCCCCTCAGCATCCAGCACAACCGGCTTGCGGGCAGTCTTGGTGAAGTCGCCCTTCGCTAGCTTCTCTTGGAGCTTGACCGTCTCGCTCGCCATGCGGGCCTTGAGCGATTGCAGGGCACGCTGTTCTGGCGTTTTCTTGGGATTGGCGAGGTCGAGTAGTTCCTGGTAGTGGGCTTTCGCGGCGTTCTTTCGGGCCTCAATCAGCATGAGCGCGAAGCTGTTGGGCTTGAACTTCGTTACCGCAGGCTTGGAGAAGTCGCCGGCTTTCGCCTTGGCTAGCTTCTCGTTCCAGCGTTCCTCGCTGCGCTTGGCGGCCTTGATCGCCTGCTGTAATCGCTGTTCGTCGGTGAGGTTCGACTTGCCAAAGATAGCCTCATGCTCGGCTTTGGTTTCGTTGTACTCCTTCAGCATCCCTTCCAATTCAGCGTCGACCGGCGGCTCCGAAGTCCCTTTGACCGTCCGTTGCTTCGTCTCAATCTCATGCTTCAAGTCCGCCAGCCGGTTCTTGTAATACGTCTTGCGGGCGTCGAGGGCGCTCTTGAGTTGTGACGCCGGATCGGTCGTCACCACGCCGAACTTCTTCTTCAGTTCGTTGACGATCTTGACCAATCGCCGGGCGGTATCCGATAGGGGGCGGCGTTCGATGCCGGTCTTCTTGAGCGGCTGTTGGTTCTCAAGCGCTTCGACCTTGGCGACCTGTTGAAGCTGGGTCTTGATGTCTGCCAGCCCCGTCGACATTTCATCCTTCGAGACGGGCTTGAAATCACCGTAGCCGCTGTAAGCGTCTCGGGTGTTCTCAATCGTCCAGTCCTTCGGCATGACGTCCTTGATGGCCTCATGCAAGGCGTTGACCATATCGTCACGCCCGCGAACTCCCTGCTGCCAGAAATACTTCGCCAGCCTATCGAGGTCGGTCTTGATCTCCTTAGCGGCGTCCTTGGCGACCTTGTTCTTAATGCCGGCGAGCGCGGACGCCTTCATCGCTTCCGGGTCTTCGGGCTTAGCGGGCTTCTTGAGCCCTTCGCGTTGCGTGTTCTTGAGGGCGTCATCGAGGGCGTTGTCCCGCTCCTTCGTGCCCTTCTGTGCTTCATGCGCATCCACTAACGCTTGGAGGCGTGCTAGTTCCTTCTGCGTGTCAATCAGCTTCTGGCGTTCATCCGGCGTGAGGTCGCGGCCCTTGGCCTGCTTCGCCTCCATCTCCATCTTGGCGAGGGAGAAATCCTCTTCGACCATCGCCTTGCGGGATTGCAGCGACCGGCCCTCCTCTGAACCGACCTTATGGGATACTTCATTAAAGTCGTCAAGATTCGCGGCGGCGACGTTCGCCCGCAGATTGGCGTCGTCGATGGCCTGTTGGTCGCCTGAACGCTGGGCCTCTTGGAACGCTTCGAGGGCGTCGAAGTGCTCAAGCCGCAAGGTGTTCTTGCGGTGCAACAGCGCCATGTTCTCTTCAGCGGTCAGGGGGCGGGCTTTTTTATCCAGTTCTTTGATGAGGCTATCTTGCCACTGGGGATCGGCGTCCATGTGACGCATGGCCGCGTCCCACTGCTCGGGGTTCGACTGGCGAGCGGGGGCCATCACAGGAGGTAAACCCCGCCGCGCACGCTCCTGATCGACGGTTGCGTTCTTGTTGCTGGTAGCGGAGACGCCGCGGTTCTGGGCGAGCACGTCGGCGTCGGAAGCGGGGGGCTTTTCGCTGCTGGCCGGGGGCGCCGATTGCCCTAGGTCTTCGGCGGGCTTGGCCACTTCTGGCCGGATCGTGTCCGGATTCTGGGCGATCCCATCTTCCACCGGGACTTTTCCGGACACATTAGAGGACGGCGTGTCCGGATTCTGGCCGGATGCTTCTTTAGCCCCGAACATGCGATCATAAACTTGCCGCATCTCGTCGGGAATGTTCACGTCCAGCTTGGTCCCCTGAACCGTCTGGTAGACGTTTCGCATCCACCCGCTGAGTTTGTCGTACAGTCGCTTGAGCGCGGGGGTTGGCGCTACGCCGTCGTGCATGTACTTCTCAAAACCGCGGGCGAACTTCTCTTCGCCGGCTTGGTTGTTTGCCCAGTCGCCGTCCTTCACGCCCGCCCACCGTTCGGCTTGGGCAAGGTCGGGGCCTGATAAGTCTCGCCGGAATAGATGGCCCAGTTCATGCAGCACCGTCGAGAAGTTGGCTGACTCGAACGCGCGGATTACGGCGCGACCATCTTCAGGGAGGAACTGAATCTCTCCGCGACGGTTCTGCGGGAGTGTCCGCCCCGACTCTTGGGCTAGGGCGTCTCTGGTGGTTCGCTCAAAGCCTTTGATGCGCTTGGCAATGTAATCGCCTACCGATTCGCCGATGGCCTTGGCGCGGGCTTCGGTGAGATAGTAGAGGTAGCGAGCCTGATCTTTGGTGATGGGGCCGCCATCTTGCGCCAGGACATCGAGGTGCGCCCGAAACTGATCGACCGTCAGCACATCCCTGGCTTCCGCCGCGACATTCGCCCGCTGCTTGGCGGTGGTGGCCACGTCAGCCACGCCGGCATCTTGCGCTTTCTTACGTGACGGCCATTTGCTTTCGACGAACGCACGGGCCTTTTCGGTCACGCCCTTGGCTAGCGTCATCTCAGGGGATGAGGAGTCGCCATGGATCGCTTGACCTGCCATGCGACCTAGGACCGTAGCGGCTAGTGTGTCGACTAAGTGCTCGCCGGTGATCGTTCCATCGCCCGCCCCGGCGTACTTATCGAGGGCTACTTGGGTAAACAGTTGGCCGAAGTTCGTCCCTAATTCGCCGGCATAAGCGCGGAGCACGCCTACGGACTTGTCACGCATACCAGCCAGGACTTGCGGCGTGAGTCCGCCCGCAACCTTGCCGCCTAAGTATCCGAAGACCGCTTGCGCCGAGCCAGAAGCCAGCGCGTAGCCATCAAGCGATGCATCATCCAATCCCGCCGCCTTACCCTTCACGTAGGCATCGTTCGCGCCTGATGCGCCCATTTGCATCCAGACGCTATTGCCGCCCGTGAGGGCCGCAACGCCGGGGTTGTACTCTGTGAACATCTTCCCGATCTGGGCGACGTACTGGGGCACCTTGCCTTGCTGCTTGTCGATGGCGGCTTGTCGTCCACCCTCCTCAAGTCGCTGCCGGCCTAACTTGTCAGCCAGTTGCGAGGGGGCGCCTTCGCCGGGGAGAAGCCGTAGCGCCGTCTCGCCAATCTGGCTGGCGGCGTCCGCGGCTCCTGAAGCGGGTCCGCGAAAGATCGGCAGGTCGGCGAATCTCGCCCAAGGATTGTCCTGCTCCGCGGCGTGCATCTCCTTGTACCACTGGTCCTCAGTGGTAGCGCCGGTCTCCGCCATCTGATCGCGGGTCTTGGCAATCTCATCGGCGCTCGTACCAACCTGCCGTTCGTGGACCTGGAAGCGAATCAGCTTCTCGCGCTTCTTAATCGGGTCCGTCTCGGCTTGGTAGTCCGCGAAGAGCGGGACGCGCATATCGCTCTTAGGCTGGCCGGTTTCCAGTTCTTGCTGGCGGGCGTATTTGCGAATCTCGTATTCGCTGGCGTCCGGTGGCAGCGAGTTGTCGGGGGCGATACTCTGAATCGGCGCAGGCACGTTGATCGGCTTGGCGAGTCCCCCGATCTTCGGGGGCGCGAATAAATCCGCGAGCGTCATCGTGCCGCCCGCCGGCGCAGCATCCTGTCCGAACAGGTCGTCAAGCGTCATTACCACTGCTCCGGCATTACGGGCTCAACATTCGTCCCCAGTCCCCGCTTGTAGATTTGTCCCCGGTAGAGGAAATACGCCCCTTCAGGAACGCCCATCGCTTCATCGAGAGTCTGTGGAGCCGGGAGTTTGCCGGCGTGTTGTTCGGGCATTGGGGGAGTAGGTAGTGCGGGCGGCGCCTTCGTGAATGTCTTCTCTTCCTTCTTGGCGGCGTCTCGCTCCATCTCCCATTGCTTCGTCTGTTGCTCCCACGCCGTCAGGTCGCCCTGGTACTTAGCAAGCGACTGGCGGAAGTCGGCATATCCCTGATGGGAGTTGGCGAGCACCTTCTGCTGATCCTTGACGACCGTTTTCTGCGCAGCCTCATGTTCCTTGCGCTGCGTCTCCGCAAGCGTGGCGGCGGCCTTCTCGGCGTCTTGTTGGAGTTTGGCTTGCTTCAAGGCAACGCCCCGCCGTTGGTGAGCGTCCGCCATGATCTTGTCGGGAGGCACGCCCTGCTGCTGCATCCACGCGATCTCTTCAGGGGTCGCTAGAAGTTTTCCGGGGTTGAGCGGGTCGGCGTAAAGGGTTTGGATTTGCTTCGCCTGCTGCTGCACAACCGCCCCGTCCTGCTGGGCCATCAACTCCTCGGGCATCCCCCACTCGATGCCGTACCGCTCTTGGAGCTTCGTCTTGGCCGCCTGGAACTGCGCCGGGTTCAGCCGTGCATCCATAATCGCCTTACGATCCGCCATGAACAGTTCCATGTTCTGCTTGGCGTGGGCGCGGGCGGCCTGCCCCATCTGGCTCGCCAGTTGCCCGTTCATCGTCGTCTGGGCTTGGAGCTGCTGGCCGGCGGCTTGCTGTTCGATCTGCTGTTGGTTCGTGTCGTACTGGAGTTGGTGGCCGTAGATGCCGGCGGCAATCTGTTGTTGGTTCGTGTCGTAGGTGGCCGCGTTCTGCTGCCGCTGTAGGGCGTCGTTCTGCGCAGCGAGCATCAGCCTCGCGTTGTAATCGAGGTTGAACTGCCGGTCGCGCTGGGCCATCTGGTCGTCGAACCGCCGAGCGTCTTCGCCCGCGGAACCTTGCCCGCCGAGCAAAGCCGCTTGAGCGATGAGATCCGCCGGCGCGGCGTAGTCGTGAACTATAGGCATGATGTTTTAGGGGCTAGAAGTTGGTCCAGCGTCCGCCCGGTCCCTGCGTCCCGGTCACATACGGCATCGGACTGGGAGCGCCCGGAGCGGCCCCGTAGGCGGGCTGGCTGGCTTGCTGTTGCTTCCATTGCTCGTCGGTCATCCACCACGGCTTTTGGCTGCCAGCGCTCGCCTGCGGCTTCACCGTGGGGTGGTAGTTGAGCGAGTTCATCGCCGCTTGGTTCTGCACCCACGCCCCCGGTCCGTAGGTCATCGGACGCGCCCTGCCAATCCCGCCAACCGGGAAGCGGCCATAGGGCATCGCCCCGCCGTCGTAGGTGGAACCTGCGCCAGAGTTCGACGCCGCCCCGCCCATGCTGGGAATGTTCATCGAGGCCATGCCGGGGTAGGCGGGCTGGTTCGGTTCCAGACCCCGGAAGTTGCGCACGAGTTGGTGTTGGTCGTAGGACGGAATCGCGGGCTGTTGCGCGTAGCCTGATCCGCCCCGTTGGCTGTAGTAATCGGCGTAGGAGTACATGGTTTATCCTTTAAGCGTACATGCGAGATTGCGACGGACCGTAGGGAACAAGTTGCGAAGGCGGGCGTTGGGTTGGAGCCTGAATGAACTGCCGTCCACGCAGGTGTCGCAACCAATCTTCGTTCTCGGCGGCAGTCACATCGCTGGGGGCGGACTTGTGCGGGTAGGCGTTGGAGCTAATGCCGAGTTGCATCGTGGGCGTACCTCTGTTAAAAAACCCGCCCATAAACTGCTGTTGCATCGCTTGGGCTTGTCGTCCGGCGTGGTTCCATGCCGCTTGCGAAGGGGCGCCCATCCCCATTCCCTGTCCGCCATCCTGCGGCACGGCGGCTACTGATGCCTGCTGCTGCTGTTGGCGTGCGGCGGCGGCTTGCTGGTAGGCTTGGGCCTCGCCGAGCTTCGCCAAGAGCGCCTGCATCTGGCCGTACTCGGGGGCCTTGTCGGTCTTGCGTTCGATGAAAGCGTTGTAGTCGTTCGACAGGGCGTTGTCGTAGTTCACGTAGCGGTCGCTCTTGCGCTCGCTCAAGTCCTGGTTGGTCAGTTGCAAGTCGCGGGCGTTGCGCTGGCGGAAGGAATCGCCGATGGTCGTGTTGCCCAATCCCCGCGAAGCAAGGTTGGCTTGGATGTTCCCTAGCGTCTCCTTCGCCTTCTCGTCGTTCATCGCCTTCTGGAAGTTCCCCCAGTTGCCGACTTCGTTCATCACGCGGTTGGCTTGGGCTTGCTTGTTGCCCTTAATCTCCGAGTAGCGGGCTTCGTTGGCGGCGTTGGCCGCGTCCATCTGCTTCTGGTACTGCTGGGAAATTTGAGCCATGAGCGAGGCGATAGAATTATCTGCCGCTGGCGCAGCGCCCTGATTGGCCGTGGCGGCGGGCTGTTGGGCCTGCTGATCGCTGCCGCCCATCAGTTTCATGTACGCCTTGATCTGCTCGTCAGTGGGGTCCATGTTCGAGCGCAGGTTGATCGCGCCGGGGAGCGTCGAACCCTGCTGATAGCCGGGGGTTCCCATCGGGGCCGAGAGCGACAATCCCAGCGGGTCCATCTGGCGACTGGCGCCGTGGCCCGAGTAGTTGCCGGCCAATTGTCTTAACTGTTGTTTGGCTTGTTCGTAGGTCATATCCAGCCCATCCAGTTCTTAAAGGCGCCGAGCTTTTCGCCGAGGCCGAGTTGTTCGTCGATCTTATTCAGCCACGCTTGCCGTTCCGCACACTGGCACGTCGCGGGCAAGCCGAGTTGTTCCTTGGTTGCAATCCATCGTTCCTTGGTAATCCCGAGCGAGGTCAATCCTTCTTCGATCTTGTCGCCGAGTCGCACGACTTGCTTCACGCCGCAGCGATGCTCGACCTGTTCGTCTGTCTCCGCTTCGAGTTGCCAGGTGCAGTTGCGGCATTGGTGGAGGTAGTAGTTGGGAGCTAGGAAGGTGATGTAGGTTGCGGCGGGTTTAATGCATGTGCGACGCGGTGAATGTTCGTAGCTCTTGGGAAGGCGGAAGCCGCATACGCTACAAGCGTCTCCCTTTTCGTTCGTCGTTGGAAAATTGCAGTCCACTATAAAAGCTGGAAGCTGGCGTTCGTGAGACTCTTGCAGCCGATGGTTACACTGAGAGGAAATAAGATCCCACTGAGAGGAAGTTCCGTCGTCCACCCTGGATTGCCCGTCGACAAATCGCAGTTGCCGGCGTTGTCCCAGACGTGAATGGTCGAAAAAATACTGTCGTAATCAATAAACGCACACGCGCCGTAAGTGTTGCCCAGAGTCGGAAGGTTGCACATAAACAAGACGGTGATTTTCAGCAGGTCAAAGTCGCAGGTTGCCACTGGGCTTGGAAACTCGTATTCGTACCTCGCTCGGTTGGCATCGCCGTAAACGTGGGACAGAAAATAGGTTCCACTCAGGGCGGCACAGTCTGTGCTTGCGCCGCTCACGCCGCACTCTGGCAGGTCGATAGTCAATTCCAGCGAAGGGTAATTCGTGCCCATGTCGATAAAGTCAGCGCACACCACGCCGGTATCGCAGCAATTGCACCCAGGCTGTAGCTTCCCAAGTCCCATTACGCGCAGTCTCCAACGTCCCAGAACCATTCACCGTCGATGCGCTTACACTGAATCACGTCGTCGGTCGCTGCGGTTTGCGTCGTCGAGTTGTAAATCGTGACGCTGGTTGTGCCTCCTGTCGCTGAGTGAGTGGCCGTCCCGGTTTTCTTCAGTAGAGTCGCAACGCCGCTGCCCCAGGTATAAGTTCCCGAGCGAGCGGTAATTCCCGTCGTCACTTTCGCCAGCACCATGTCGTACTCTTTGAGCACGTACCATTGGCCGTTGTCTTTCAGCAGCACCTTCAGGAATTGGTTGTTCGCGTACTGCGAGCCAACACTATTGTCCGCCGTCCCCGTTGAAGGCACGGTGCCAAGAATCGCGGTGAACCCGTCTAAGGGGAATGTGCTGTCGGAAAGCGGCACGCCGCCTGATTGGTTGACTAAGGCGGAGGCAATTGTGGGTCGGAGCTTGATGCCAAAGTAGGTCGGGGTCGCGTCCCCCACTACCAGAATCAACTCGTTGTCGATGAACGCCTGAGCGTAAATGTTGGTGCAAGTTCCGCTTGCGGGGGCTGAGCCGACAATCGCCGTCGTCCCGTCAAAATCAAACGTCCCGTCAGAACCCGTTACATGCGTCCCGTCGTTGACCGTCGCCTTGAAAATAGTCAGCGTCAGATCGGAAGA
>OFRM01000860.1_pt1 | contig 11402 bp, 23 predicted proteins | sample 1543101 | NCBI WGS metagenome assembly OFRM01 (sample SAMN07774223, study PRJEB24372) | wastewater metagenome | isolation source: Exp Tend VB 0WW | collected 2016-02
ACGGTTAACGGTATCTACAAAGTTCAAGTATGGCTCACCTGTCTCATACCGTAACTTTAAAATCTCTTCCCAAACTTCACGAGCATCTAAAAAGTTACCAGTGTTGCCGTGTTTAGGGTCAATCAGTTCATACTTCTCGCCATTAATAACCGCATTCATAAACTTATCGTTAATGTTGACAGCGTTGTTCAGATTGAAGCACTTCTTATTCATGTCTCCACCAACAGGATTACGCATCTGTAAGAATGTGTGAATCTCAGGGTGGTCTATATCTAAATAAGCTCCGATACTACCTCTACGAGAAGCTGTTTGCTTGTAGGCTAGAGTATCTGCATCATAACCTTTCAAGTGTGCCATAACACCAGTAGACTTCTCGTCTGGTGAACGATTGGCAGAGTAGATTCCTATGCCGCCGCCCATCATTGACAGCCACTTAGCTTCTGCACTAGCAGCCACTAACCCCTCTTTAGTATCGGGTATCTTAACTAAGAAACAACTAATAGGTAGTCCATCTGGTTTAATATTACTCTCTAGCCAATCCCCTGCCTGTTCAAACTCCTCTTTAGTAAATACAGGCCAGTTAACATCTACAGCATTGCTTAATACAGGGGAGGCATACATCCCCCATCGCTTACTAATACCGTCATAAACACGTTGAGCTAATCCGTAATCTCCGAAAGAGAAACAAGTAGCTGCCCTAGCGAAAGACTCTTGTGGGCTATCCTCATTAGGTTTCTTGTAGAAGCCATTCTTTGTGAGCATCTCCAATCCCTTTTCTGGGATGGTATTATCACGGCTATAGTCGATTTCAATTCCTAAATACTTTGTCACTACAAAACCCCCTTGTTCATTTCATTAACTTCTCTAGCCATAGTTTCATCACCACCGTATGCTACGAAAGCTTCAAGTGATGCGAACCCACTCTTGCACCACTCCCGATCAAGCCTCTCAAAAGCCATAAACAACTTCCCAACAACAACCTTATCCTGTAAATTACGATGCTGACATTCAATCACTTCGACAGGTAACGAAGTATCAACACCTAACTTATAAAGTAATTGATTGCGTATCGCTACACTACCATCGTACTCTTTGAATGTAGCTAAATCAGATTCACTAATGTTACGGCTAATATTGTTCTTACCTTGTTTCTTGTATTTCATTATGAATCCTTGCTTTGTAATAATGCTTTGTGACTAACAGGAAAACAATTTTTAACAATGTCACTAATCTTCTCAGCAACAACTCTCGTCTCAAACTGTGTATGGCTATCTAAACGCAATTTAAGCATATCACAGAAAGCCCCTAATGTTCCACTCCATACCCACTCAGTCATTGTATTTTGTGGTAACAACATACGAGCTTGTTCAGCACAACAACCAAAATCTAAAGCTTCTTGATAATTACCTAATGAGTTTTTAATAGTCTCAAGGTAGCTTCCTAGAGGCAACATCACAGCTTCATTACTACTGCCCTGCTTAACATTATCAGCCTTCCCTCGCCAAGTATCAGGAAAGTAGAACTCAGGTTCATCTTGAACATAACGACGACTTGTTTCATTCCACGGCATAAACTTATGCTTTACAAGTTGCCGAGCTACGAAGATTGGAGCTTTAACACGAACAGTTAAAAAACAATGATTAAATGGTGATGTGTGCTTGTGTCTAGCTAAGTAGGTAATCAACTTGACATCACTATTAGACAACTCGCCGCTAACAAGCTCACTAACCTTATTGAAGCTGACTCTAGCAGCATCTACGACACTTAAATCGCTTCCGCAGTGATTAATGTAGTTTACAACTATATCACTCAGCAACATATCCCTCTCCTGTTGAATTTAAAACTTCGTTATATACGTCTTTATAAGTTCTTCCGTTACATATCGCCTGTACAATTGGAGTTGTAACCCCATACAAAGCAGATAAATCTCTTACAATCCCACGTCTCACCCTACCTTTAATTTTTGGTTGCTGTAGGTATTCTCTTAATATTTTCATTACAATATCTTTTGTAACTGTTGCCCTAACCGACCTATACCCTTGAGACTTCCTAGCTATAGTTGCTGACCGCTTACGGACAGTGGGAGACTTATCTGCTTCGTTGTCTTTTGCACTTCCTAGAACAATGTTATCATAAGACAAGTTAAAAACATTTCCATCTAAATGTCTAACATGAACACCTTTTTCAAATGCAGAAGTGCCGTATTTTTGGAAAGCAACAAATTTATGAAAAGGAAAAGAGCCTATAGTCTTATTGCCGACATTTAAGTTTATACTTGTAGAAGGGTATCTTTGTTTTCCGTAAAGCTTTGGTGGAATTATTTTTCCACTTGGACTTACCAGACTATTTATATTGAAATCAAAATACCACCCCAAACTTACTGCGTACTCAATGTATAAGTGGTACTTAGCCTTGTAGCTTCCAAAAGAGAAACCCGTAAAAGTTTCTTTTATCATACACTCTCTCCTAGCATAACAACCACCTCAACCAATCCTTTAGTATCACGATTCACATTCGCATGACAAATAACATGGTTATCATCAAGCAGCTTACGAATCTCATCTGTAACATTAGCAAGCACACCTAAATCTTCGTTCTTCTTTTGCTGTTTAGCGATTGCTTTAACATCCTCTTTTGTGCATTGACGAAACAAAGGTGGGTATAAGTTTTCGACATGAACAGAAATCTCAGTACCATCACATTGTCGTTTTAACACGCATTGTGTCTCACCTTTGAATAGTAGGTTAAATATGTAGCCACTACCTAGTTGGCGATACATCACTTCATCTGTTGCTACACTGTTCACTTTCTCTTCCTCTTTAAGTTTAAAACGCCAAGCATATAATTCATTTGTATATCCGTTATCTGTCTCTACAAGAAGTAACCGCCCGTTGTAACCTACGTTGCCTACAATGTACTCTTTGCCTTGTGTTAACAGGTTTGTAAGGCTCTCTAAAGCTACTACAACATCGCCAATATTAAACTCAGGTTTTTCAACACTACTATCGTTATTCATCTCTATTCCTCTCTGCTTGGTTGTCTATCTGATTGTTTTTTCTTACGCTCATTATCACGTTGTTGCTGTTTCTTCTTGCGTTCTTCAACGTCTGTGTTGTTCTTGTCTCGTCTATAACTCTTTGACATTATTTATCTTCTTCCTTTCCATGTTTGTCACATAATACTCCATAATAACCATTCTCGTCAACCATAAACCTTCCTTCTTCACCACAATCAACACAACATTTAGAGCAAGCTTCTTTTGCTTGTTCAACCAATTTATCAGCTTCCTCTCTTACATCCCAATCCTCGACACTCCAATATACACGAAGCTCACCAAACTTCTCTTTCATCTGTTGAATCTTACAACCCATATCTAGCAGCTTTTGCTCTAGTGGCTGTGTAATGTGCTGCCAATAGTTAGGCGTACTTTTATAGTGTTTTAGCATTATCGTTGTCCCCATTATTAACCACTAAATAATCCCCTTCATTCCCAATAATCCTAGTGTAGTATCCTGTTTGATCTACGCCAATCTTACCACATTTGCATGAAACATACTCTCCACTATAACTTGAATGAATGATAACATCACAGTTGGTGCATTGCAAATACATTGTCCTAGTTAATTGCTTAGGTTTCTTAATATGTCCTTGCTTTAGCATATAGCTATATAAGGCTTCAATGTCCTTAGTATCGGGGATAGACCACTCAACTAGCTTTGTCATGCTGCACCTTATCAAAGTTCAAATAAAAATCACCAATAGTGTTGTAGTAATAATGCTTACCATCTGTAACCCGCACGAACTCGCTGTCACCATCTACTAAAACAACCATCTGCCCTTCCTTTAAACAGTTGTGCAAATATTGTTGTTCGTGTAGGACGATATATTCGCTACCTACCTCTAACACCATTTTATCTAAGCCACTAAGAACTGTGTTCATATCTCACCTTTAATTAAAAATTAAACTAAATTACTTAGTTTGTTAACAACACTCTCACTCACTATCGGACTAGATGACCAAATCACCCTATTCTTGTGAAAGAACAAGCCTGATTCAAACTCATCTACGGCTAAAATAACTCCTGCGTCAGATACATATTTTACCAACATTTCGCTGTGTCTGTCAATGAGTTTTCCGTTAATATGTAATCCCCAGAGGCACAAGGGTATGTTGTATTTCACTGGACTATGCTTTGTAAAATCCTTAGATTGATTAGACCTAAATGTAACATAGTCCCCTACTTCCACGATATACAATTTACACCTCTTTCCTTAACAACAAATCAGAGAAATGGTTTTCCTGAATATTCTGTCTACCGTTAATATAAACAACATATAACTTGTCAAGAAACTTATAGCAGATTTTATCTTCCGCAATCAACATATCAGTCTTATTAATCACTTCACCGTCACGATTCACAACTTCGTATTCAGACCCTAAATACTTAGTGTGGTCAAATCGCTGTAAATCAAAATCAACTTCTTGTTGTACTTCTAGTTCACTTGCCAAGTATATACCGCACTGGTCGAAGTTTTGTGAATATGCTAAGTAGTTACCACAAGCAAAATCATTAACTCCTAATAACACCTCTTTTGTTTTCTTGTTTCTAGTAATACGTTTGTTAGCTGTAATAGCTGACCCTTTTATAACGTCCACCCACTTAAACTTCTTCATTTGTTACACCCCTCACCAATCAAATTTAATCATACCATTGCTTTCAGCATTCTCAATCAACTCATCATACCATTCTGCCATCTCAGCACCATGACAAGTTCTAATCCAACCTTTATACTTGTAGAAGTCATCACTAGACGCTCCATAATAGCTTTTAACACCATCTAAATACTTTTGTAATATCTCAACATCTGTTCCACTGTGCCCCGTGATTTTAGCCTTTGGGAAGTTAATAAACAATGATGGTAAAACGCAAGCTAATTCCATTTTGCTGAAAGATTTCTTCTTAATCAAAGAATACAACATTCCGACAGAGTTCTGCATCTGCCCTTTGCGTTCCTCTTGCACCTTCTGTTTGTATTGTGTCATGCCTAAAGCTACAGAAGATAGAAGCTCGTTAGCATCTTGAGGGTTTTGACGCAAGTATTCTGTTATTTGTCGTTTGATGTAATCTAAAGCGTGTGCTGACATTATATGCTCTCCTCCCAGTTCACTTCCACATCTCCTAAGTTTTCCATCTGTTCAATCAAGTAATCCAACAAACGTAAACGGGTTTCACCATTTTTACCGCGCCACTTAAAACATGAACACTCCTCACAAATAGGGTATTCTTTATCCCCACTATGCTCAGGCCAGCCAACAGAATATTTCTCAACAAAACCGTAACTCTGCACTTGTGAAACAATGGTAAGATTACTACAAATACCGTTCATTTCAGCAGGTATATTGCCACAAGCTGCTAACTCTTTCAGTTTTAATAGATGAGCTAACATTTCTGTTGCTTTCATTGCTGTGTACATTGTTGTTCTCCTGTTAGAACATTTGTTTGTGTGTAGTGATTTTAAACGCCCTTGTTCGTGTTGTCAACTACTCTTCTGAATTATTATACAAAGAAAGGTTTCTTTGGTTTGCAGCCAGAGACAGCATTCCATACCTCTACGGCCTTTTTAGTAACCTTTTGTTTTGTACGGAGCATACTATTAAATGCAAAATGATAATCATCAAACCTCTCCACCATTACAACACTTTTTATAGTGGCCTCGTACAAAGAATAAGCTCCATCATCTTCATGTACTAAATATCTTGTAGCTGGGATGCCGTCTCGACCATTATTAGTATGCTTATTAGCTATGGGTCTTAAACCTAAAGAATAAAAAATTTCCTCTATCTTTGCATAGTCTAAACACTTCTCATAGTAATAAGGTTTTATACCCTCAGATTGATAACACTTTGGCATTGTATTTCTTATTGATACGTTTGTATCTCTAAATCTTGCGAATGCTGGTTCTAAAAGTAGCAGACCATCAAAAACAACGTCTTTAATAGTTAACCTATCTTTTCCATCTATGCTGCTAATGTCACATACTGACGAGCTATAATCTATGTGTTCGTTATAACGGTTAGTTTCTACAGTCACACCTAACCTTGTCAAAAGTAAATAAGGGTCTGCAAGAAACGAAACCTTATCTAATATATACAATAACCCTAACTCAGAGGCGACACTTCTAAGTTCCACCTCAAACGCGACAGGAAACCTTTTAGCATTTGTTTTTAACTGAGAATTTCCGATTGGGTGATACCTCCTTATATAAATAGCCTCTCTTTCTTCGGCTTTTTCTTTAGTTAACCCACTTTCAAGCGTATCAGTTATTACTTCTTCATCACCTAGTACCTTATACCTAAAGCACAACTCATTAAGTAAGGAATTATGACTAGAACCAGTTTTGCAATGGTGCAATCTGTTCTCTTTTCCATTGCCAATATAAACTATTATACCTCTGTACTTCGCAGCATAAACATAGTAGCACTTATCATTATCTTTACCCATAAAATTCTCCTTATTTAGTTTCTTTCTTGTAACTTCAACACAACAACACTGTTTCTATCACACCTATCAATAACACTTTCTTTTATTTTGAAAGGTATCCCCAATGCAGATAACTCATACTCAACACTTTTTCTAATCTCTTTGTTATTATGGTCATCTGGAAACATTGCAATCATATAATCGTCAACATAACCTTGAAACCTATTATAAAGATTATCAGCGTTTTGTAGCATCTCTTGTAAACAAGCTTTCGCATTGTTTGGGTCAAGCCATACAGGTCTAAATACAGCTTCACTATTCTTATCTTTAACTGAACGCTTTATCTTTTGATATGTGTCGTACATTGTTCTCTCACCATCTTCTTCTTCGTTTATTGTTTCATAGCAAAGTCCTTGCTCAACAAACACCTTGCAGCACTCATAGTAGGTGACTCCTTGTGGCCGCAGTGCCATACTTAACACTATCTCTTTTACTGTAGCCTCTGGTGTAGCGTTCACAACACCTTTAAGATTAAGCTTACACCAATCAATTGTTACCCTGTTTTCCATCTCTGCTACAATTTCTTTGTACGTTAAACCTTTAGACCTTAATTCAACAGCAATTTGTCTATCTGCTTGATTTACATTACTTTTTCTGCCCATAACACCCTCTAATAAATAATTCTACACTTTCCGTTGACAAGTATATATGCGGCGGAATAGTGTAATTGTAAGATTGAAGGAAGTTTCAACCCTACAACAATATTGTACCACACTAATAAACACTTAACAACAAATAAGTGTAGAATTGTGTAATATAACTAAAATAATTCTTTTATCAAAAACAAACAAATTGTGTTGACACAACAAACCAAACACACTAAGATACCAAACATCAAGCAACACATCGTTGCTACAACAAACAGAGGTGAATGAAATGAGTGTTTCTGTTATCGCAACTCTTCGTATTAACGACAAATGGATTGACCAGCTTATTGATACAAGTAATGATGCTGTGTATTTTTCTGAGGGTGGAAAAACATTCCTTACTGTTGATAGTGGTGGGTACACTACAAAACAAGGGGAAGCAAAGTGTCTTGGTAAGTTTAGTCTTATTAAAAACTTGTGGTGTTTTTGTTTATTTAATGATAACTTCAAAGGTATAACTGAGTGTGATAAAATTACAACAACATTATACGACTTGCTTGATGCAGAAATGTATGTTGTAAAAGAACTTATTAAACAAAATGTGTTGGAGGTGTAAAATGAAAGAACTAAATTTACAATACGAACGTGGCTCTGAACACAACACAATTGATGTTTGTGTATCAAATGGTTTGTTCTTAGGTAAGATTGTACTAGCTGGTATGTTTGGTATAAACACAGGCTTGCAGTTCCAACAAGCAACAAAGCTTAATGAAGCTGATAAACAAGAGATTGGTTTCGTAATGCAATCAATCCAAAACGTATTATAAGAGGTGAGGATATGGTAACTTATAACGACACAGGTAAATTAGTAGCTTGGACACGGGGAGAAGGTGCTTACAGCAGAACATACACTTGTTTACTTATGGCCGTAGAAGGGTTTGGTGAGTGGGCTTTAGTCCAGAAACAAGATGGTGTAAATAATTACACACCAGAAGCAGCAAACACAAAAGATTTAAGGGTGATTGAAGAATGAAACTACTACCACTTGCATTTATTCCAAACACAGAAGGGTTTCAATTTGTTGGTTTTACACACGATTACAAACAAGTGAGTTGTGTTGTAAAGTATAAAGAAAGTGTTGGTCACTATGTTGACGAATATAGAACATTAGTCGGTTGGAGAACAAAATGATTGCAGCTATTTGTGACAACAACGGCATCTATGGTAAAGACACAAACGAAATACTTCTAAAGCGTTTTATTGGAACGCTATCTGAAAGAGAGGTTGATTTATTCGTGATAAAAGAGGAGCTGTTTAATGCTAGAACAGCTAAGTATTGCAAGCAAATAGCTACAGAAAGAGATTTAGCTGTATTACCTGTGGTTGAGAAACTACTAGACAAACACAAACTGTGCTTCCTACTAGAAACTGTTCAAACAGTTAGTGGAATTGTAGTAGAAAACAAATTTTATGAGGTGGTAACAAAATGAACAAAAATCTAAGCACCCTAACTGACCGTATTACAGACTCTTTAAAGCCTAAGTTTAAAGTAGGGCAACAAGTTGTCTGTGTAATGAGCAAAGAGAATGTTACAAAGGATAATGTATATGTAGTAGAAGAAAGCTACGTCTGCTCTGGTAACATCCCTTGTGTAGCTGTTATTGGTGATAATGGGAAGATGTTTAGATGCTATCAAACTTATTTCAAGGCTGCTGATATGTCTAAGTTTGATGTTAAGATGAGTATTGAGGAGGCTGAACAAACTCTTAAATCTTTCTTAAACGATTTGCTTGTTGATAGCGGAACAACAGGAGATTATGCTTTCCTAATGACACCGTTTATTCTTAGCGTTAAAGAAGATAAAGAGTTACAGAAAGCTTTGTTGGTGTTAATTGGAGAATGAAAATGACAACACAGTTTAAACGTGATAACACACAAAACAGCACAAAGCTACACTTAGACCAATACTACACACCAACGGAAGTGGCAGCATATTGTATTGAGACAACATACAAGGTTATTGGTAAAGAGAGTATTACAAGCATATTAGAGCCTTCTGCTGGCACAGGTAGTTTTAGTAACAACATTACTAATTGTGAAGCATACGACTTAGAACCTAAAGCTGCTGGCGTGATACAAGCAGATTTCTTATTGTTAGATATTGACTACAAGAAAGGGCGTTTAGTAATAGGCAACCCTCCTTTTGGTAGCAGGGGCAATCTAATGCAGAAGTTTTGCAAGAAGTCTTTTGCTGTTGCTGATTATGTTGCTTTTATCTTGCCAATAAATCAGATGAATAATGTAGTGTCCATTTATGAGTTTGATTTAATCCATTCAGAGGATTTAGGTGAAAAGGATTATAGCGGTAAGAATGTACATTGTTGTTTCAACATTTATAAAAGACCTGCTAACGGACTAAACTCAAAACCAAACTACAAAACAGAGGTGATAGAGGTGAGGGAGGTGAGGGAGGTGAGGGAGGTGATTAAAAACCAAAACCCTAAGCGTAACAAAGAGCTTGGTGATTTTCAATATGATATAGCTATTTGTGCTTGGGGAGCAGCAATTGGTAAAGAGTGTAGTGTAGGGCAGTATGCTAAGACATTCTACATTAAGATTAACGACAAGCTAAACTTCGATTACTACAAAAACCTGCTGCTAAGTGCGGATTGGTGTAAGCTGTATAAAATGACAGGAACACCTAACCTGTTACAGTGGCAAGTGTATAAATATGTAAGTGAGAACTTAGTATGACAATACAACTAACAGCCTTCTTAGTATCCTTCATAGCCATCTTCTTACGCGGCTTCCAACAAATGAATGTAATACACAGTAAGTACACAATGATAGCTATTACATCTTATCTCTTAGCATTGACAGATGTAGCTGTAGTGGGTATTATTGTACAACATGGCTGGCATACAGTGTTAGCTCAAGGAAGTGGTGCATCTTTTGGTATGCTTGCTTCTGTGTATATTCATAATAGGTTTGTTGGGGAAAATAAATGACTAGAGTATTATTCGATTACGACAGTATTAAATATGCAGTAGGCTATGCTTGCGAAGAGCGTCACATCGTCTGTTCTCACGTTAACAATGGTGGACAGTTACGCTTTGCTAACCGTACAGAGTTTTATGGTGCTAACAGAAAAGGCGGTTGGTTAGCTGAGTTTAATGCTGAACGTGACAGCCCACACAGCATTGACGAATACACTATTGAAGATGTGCAAACATTAAAACAGTTTACAAGTGTTAAGGCTATTCTGGATGCTAAGGTGAAAGGGATTGTTAAACACCTACAAGGGAAAGAGTATTACGGGTACATTGGTCGAGGCAGAGTCTTTAGGCATGACATAGCTACTATCATGGAGTACAAAGGGAACAGAAACAATCTAAAACCATTAGCTATCAATATGATTGAAGAGTTGTTGTTTGAACATCATAATGCTAAGTTGGCTACTGATAACTTGGAAAGTGATGATTGGTTGAGTATTGATAGTTTTACAGCGTTTAAAGAGTGGAATAAAACTAAGAGTCAAAAGGATAGGTTGATTGTCGTAGCGAATGACAAAGATGCCCTCCAAACAGAAGGCCACTTGTTCAATCCTGATAAAATGGTTCTACCGATGACTATCAAAGGGTTTGGAAGCTTAGAGTGGAAAGAGGATATGTCTAAGCCTACGTTGACTGGTAAGGGGCGTATGTGGTTGTATAGCCAGCTAGTCGGGGGTGATCAAATTGATAATTGGAAACCAAGCTTCTTGTCAGGTAAGAGGTGGGGTGATGTAGCAACATACAAAGTATTAGCTGGTTGTAAGAATGATAAGGAAGCCTTGCAAGCTATTGTTGATACATATAAGGCGTGGTATCCTAATCCAGTTGAGTATATTAGTTGGGATGGCAAACCTATGGTTAAGAGTTGGTTAGAGATAGCTGACGAGAATTGGCAGATGGGTTATATGAAACGCTGGGTAGGGGACACCACGATGTTTAGTAACATTATTAAGGGGATGGAAATTGGGTAGAGGCTCTATAGTAAAGAAGTATGGGTATAACGATGGAAAATACAGTGTAAAGTGCGGAGACAAGAGTAGACGAGAATATAATTTGTGGCTTGGTTTACTAAGAAGATGCTTTGATAAAGAGTCTTTTATTAAAAATCCAACATATATCGGCTGCACTGTATCTGAGAGTTTTAAGCACTACACTTTCTTTTACGAATGGTGCAATAGTCAAACTGGTTTTAATACTAAAGATGAAAACGGTAAAAGTTG
>OFRM01000864.1_pt1 | contig 11354 bp, 19 predicted proteins | sample 1543101 | NCBI WGS metagenome assembly OFRM01 (sample SAMN07774223, study PRJEB24372) | wastewater metagenome | isolation source: Exp Tend VB 0WW | collected 2016-02
AGGAGGGATTAAATGAGTAGAAGTATTGGGCAAACTTACGATAGGCGAGTGGCAACACTCAAGAGACGCAGAGACTTTTTAGATAAAAGAGTGGCTGACTATCATGGAAAAGATATGTCTAGGGATTTAGCGGAAGCTTCAGCGATAGATTGGGCGTTAGCTGTTATAGAAAGCAATTATGAATCTGCCATCAACCTAATCCTTGAACAACAAACTAATAATATAAAGGAGAACTAAATGGGTAAAGATATAAAGTTCAAGCTAACAACAGAAACTAAGGTTAATCTGTTTGGTGTCAAATTGTTTCGTATAGAAGCGACTTGTGACATTAAGGAACGAGGTGTTAAAAAAGGTGAAAAAGGTGGTTGGGTAGAGAGTAAAGAAGTGAATGGTAACGCTAGGGTCTCTGGTAACGCTTGGGTCTCTGGTAACGCTGAGGTCTCTGGTGACGCTAGGGTCTATGGTAACGCTGAGGTCTATGGTAACGCTTTGGTCTTTGGTAACGATTTAGACACGGGGTACTGCTTTGCCTACAAAAACAACGATTGGAACGTAACTGAAGTACCTACTAAAGATGGCTCAGGCGTACTACTAATCAAAGACTACAAAGCACCAGAAAAACTTAAGGAAACTAGGTAAGTGATATGAATATGCAAGACCAGTACGACCCAGACTATTTTTACTTAAAAGATACAGCGAGTATTGAGAGCACTGTTAAGTATTTGTATCAACAAGATAAGAGAGAGACAGATGATATGGCTAGGACGATACTTGACTTGATGCGTATGAGTGAAAATTGGTATGGGAGACTCCAAGAAGCCAATAAGATTATTGAAGCCACCCCACCCAAAGAAAGGAACATATAAGAAGTTATGGGAAAGAATAATAAGGATTGGGTGCGAATATACGAAGATTGGGTTGAAATTGAGGGTACGGTTTTTTACAAGTACCGTAAAGAGGGCGAAGAACAGTGGCGTTATAAGAAGACCCCCTACACCCAAAAGCCCGTAGTGCAGTTCCGTTTAATGACTCCAGAAGAATATGGCTACTTGACCCAAGACACTAAAGAACTTGATGATTGGAAAGATTTACCACTAAAGGAGAAACTATGAAAACCCCCACCCCCCAACAATCTATAAGAGATGTGCTGGAAAGTTTAGCAAGAAAAACTTATCGCAACAGAGATATTCACCCACCAGCTCGTAAGTTCTTAGAAAACGAGAACATCGACTCCGCCCAAACCCAATTACTAAACATAATAGAGGGGTTGATAGACGGAGAGCCTGGACGAGTAATTAGTTATACTGGCAAACAAGACAACTTTGCTACTGGATATTCAACTGCCCTAACAGAGATACGAGAAAGACTAAAGAGATGAGTAACCTAAAGAAAGATATAGAGGAGCTGTTAGAAGATATGCCTAATGCTTGGTGTGTAGATTGTGAGCACCCCATCTGCTTAGACAAAAAAGAACTTGCCACTACCCAAATAATCAACCTTATAGAATCCGTAATAAAAGAATCAATGGTAAAGGAGCTGGGAAAGCTAGAGCACAATAAAAGATTCTTTCACAAAGGAATACATGTTGTTGCCGTCTCCTCTATTGAGGAACGCCTAGCAGGACTAAAGGGTGAGTACATCAAGAGCAAACTAATAGAAGAGGAATAGAATGAAAAAGTGGTTTAAGAAATCAAAGCCATCTGTAGAGTTCAAAAACATAACTATGTTTGTAGAAGATGGTGGTCAAATCGTCACTCATAAAACTAATGTGGCTTTGTATGACAGTGCTAAAGCCGTAGCCATAACCCCAGAACAAAAGAAAAAAGTAGATAGATTATTCAAAGCTATTTCACGAGAGATAGAGAACAAGGATAAGTAGGTGGAAAGCTACCCTCCCTATCCAGAAGATTTAGAGCAAGCTATTAGTGAAGTACATACAAAATTAAGTGAGATAGCTATAGAGCGAGCAAGAATCACTCAGGAGTGGGACTATTATCAAGGGTTGAGAGTAGAGTTGCAGTATGAACAAATAAGGAGGAATAAGTGTTATGAGTAAATTAACTATACCACCAGAACTACTAGAAGCAATAAGTAAAGATGATGGATCGTTACAAGAACTAGGTATAAAGATAGCGAAATTGTATACAGATCATGGCTACCCTATAGACATGTCGTTAGATAAGTTAGATCACAGTAGAATCCAAAATATTGCAATATTGTTTGGTGCTCAACAATGGCTTATTGAACATAAGCGGAACTCAGGAGCTACAGACAAAGCCATAGAACGTCAACGAAAATCAAATAGAGAAACAATGAAATCATTTATTGAAACTGGTGAAACAGGAATATATTAAATCAAATAGCACTTTAAAAAACATACCTCTTGTGGTATAATGAGAGCATCTAACGGAACTCTTAACTACGATTTATAAGGAGGCTTACATCAAAGCTGGTGTAGACCTAGTACCTTGGCTTCAAGATGAAGTTAGAGGGAAGCTCGCAGTCCTTTCATATAACTCAATTTTCAAACATCCTTGTTCTAAAACAAAAACTATATGCGAGCCTCCTCATACATCGTAGAAACAATTAAACATAAGCGGGGGAAACAATGAACGAAAACAAACCAACACCAAGTGAAGAGGATATCAAATATGCCTAAGACAAAACATATTACTGTACCTCAACTAAAAGAGTGGAATGAGATCAAAACAAAATGGCTAAAAGGCTAACACTTAAACAAAGAGAGTTTGTAGCTAATTACATAAAGCTAAAGAACGGTACTAAAGCAGCATTGATAGCCTACGATGCAGATAACGAAAACGTAGCAAGTGTAATAGCGACAGAGAACTTAGGAAAACCTAACATACAACAAGCTATAGAAACTGCAATGGTAAAAATGAACCTAACACCAGAACGTGCCGTAAAACCTATAGACGAAGCATTGAACCATGAAGATTTAGAGATGAGATTAAAAGGTAGTGATAGAGCATTAAAACTTATGGGTGTAGGTAAAGACGGAGGAACAAAGGTAAACATTAACTTCAATAATGTAGCTAACAAGGATCGTGATGAGTTTGGTCTATGAACCCTACAAGAAGTTTATAGAAGCTAGGTTAACGATTGTTAATAAAGAACAGAGAGAAGTACCTTTTAAATTAAACCCTATACAAGATAAGTTTGTACAAGTAGCTACAGGTAAAGATATTATTCTAAAAGCTAGACAACAGGGATTTAGTTCATTCATTCTCGCAGCGTTTACTGCTGACTTCTTATTTAAAGAAAACAGTCTATCAGTAGTGATAGCAGACATAGCAGACAACGCACTAGATTTACTAGGTAGAGTTAAAGGTTATATAAAATCTTATGAAGAAGCTACTGGAGTTAAAGTACCTTTTAAATACAACTCTAAATATGAACTACACAACGCAGCTAACAACGCTAGATACATTATAGGTACAGCCGAGAATACACAGTTTGGTAGATCAAAGACTATAACTAATCTACATATGTCAGAGGGAGCATTCTATCCACATTTTAGAAAGCTACAGTCATCAGCCGGAACAGCGCTAGTACCAGACGGGAAGTTTGTAATAGAGACAACTGCGAATGGTTTTAATGAGTTCAAAGAGTTTTGGGATGAAGCTAATCTAGGCGAGACATCATTTACTCCACACTTCTTTAAAGCCTCAGACTTTTATAGTCCAGAGTTTTTAGAGAGTGAAAAGAAAAGATTAGGCAGGGAGTACCAACAAGAATACCCTAACGATCCTTTAGAAGCATTTATAACTTCAGGCGAAAGTTATTTCAGTAAAGATGCTATGCAGTACTACCTGAGTCAAGTACAGGAGCCGATGAAAGTATGAAACTCTGGAAACTATCCGGTAAAAGAATACTAGGTATAACTATATGGCCCAAAGGTTACTATCATTGTGTGTTTAAAAGAGGGCATAGCACTTGTCTATGGTTTAATCTGAGAAACTTATTATGAGCTTTAGACGATACCGTAAATGGGACGAGGGAGAGTTTGTAGTAGTATTTGCAGATACAGCGTGGGGGGGTAATGACTATTGTGCTGTACAATTTTTATCTAAAGACAAACTAGATGTACCATTAGTCTTTCACTCTAAAGTACTAGCTAGTGAGATGACACCACGTATTCATAACGAATTAGAAAAGATTTACGATGAAACACACGTGCAACCAGTAGTATCATTTGAAAGAAACAACGGTGGTGTAGCCGAACTAGAGCGACTAGCCACTTTAAATAGATCTAATAAGTACCGGATATTCCAAGAGAAAAGAAACATAGGATCAACTGAGAGTACCAAAGACTCTATCAGATTAGGTTGGACTACCTCATCATCTACCAGACCAACTATGTTATCAATGTTAAAAGAAGCTATCGACAATAGATTAATCAAGATATATGACAAGCCAACTGTTAACGAGATGTTTTCATTTATCATCTCTCAGACTTCAAGTAGCTGGAAGGCACAGGCAGAGAATGGAGCACATGATGATTTAATCATGGCATTAGCCGGTGCTTGGCAGTTATATCAAACAGAAACACCATTAAAACAATACGATCCTGCTGACTTTGTAGAGCTAGACGTATTTGATAAGGAGGGCTTTTATTAATGACACCAGAAGACGTAGAAGCAATATCAAGAGTACTATCACCTCACGCTAGAGAGTTAGGATTCGGTACTATATCTATAATAGCTAAAGTTCATAAAAACGCTTTATTTGATATAGATTCGCAACAATTCACTACACACGCAACGCCCGGTGGTAATCCTGAAGCTGTAAAGTTAGTGATAAAACTCATAAAAGGTATGCAAGAAGCACTTAGTCAAGCAGAAAGTGTCGGTACACTAACCATGACACTAGACTTCAATAAACAGGGACAGACTACTAAAGTAGTAGTACAAAACACTGACAAACATAGACAAAAATAGTTCACATATTAACTCATGTGTGGTATAATGCAGGTAAACATCTTACCTAAGCCAATGGATGCAGATGTTCTTTAACAGGAGCATAAACCGTTGGCTAAAAAGACTAAAACTACACAAGAAACAGAAATCAAACTAGAGGACACTCTAGGTAAAGACATGACCGCAGCGTGGGAGGCTTTAACACCTCTACGTGAGAAGTGGGAAGAAAAAGAAAAAGCACTACTAGCTCAGACAGCAGATTCATTCAGTGGTTCAGTATCACGTGTAAGAGTAACAGATGCAGCATTATCAACTCTGTCATTTGAACGTCAAGCTAGAGTAGCTGCTCAACTCCCAACTGGTAAGCTATTCGCTTCCGGTAAAAAAGACGATGGCAAAGCCAAACTATTAAACATTGTTCTACAGAGATACATAATCCCTAACGCTGGTGATGGTTACGACATGTTAACCCTCCAAAGACTATGGGGAGTCTACGCTTCAGTTTATGGTTCTATGCCTATGATGTACGACTACCGAGTAGACGATGATTACATTGGCCCATACTCAACTCTAGTAGATCCGCACAACTACTTACCACAGCCCGGCTTTTATCACGTTAAACAATGTGATTGGGTAATGATTAGCTCTGTAGTATCAACTTCATTCTTAAAGACTATTCTAGAAAAAGATAAAACAACTTATGACAAGAAAGCTGTAACAGAACTGCTAGAACTATCGAAAGACGGTAGACCATCTAAAGACGATGACTCAACTAAAGAATCTTTTGTATCAAGTAGCCGAGCTAGAAAAGACTTAGCTAAAGGTAGAGTCGAGTTAGTTACTAAATACGAAAAAGGCAAGAAGGGTAAATGGATAACATTTGCACCAGATTATAAGAATATAATCATCCGAAACATTCCTAACCCACATAAGTCCGGACGTATACCGGTAGTGATGAGATACTGCTTCCCACTACTTAACTCTATGTACGGTCTAGGTGACTTTGATAGAGGTATGAAGATTCAAAAAGCTAAAGACTCTCTACTTGGTTTAAGACTTGAATACGTTAAGAACAAGACATTCCCAGCATTGATGATAGATACCACTAAAGTCACACCATCAACAATTAAACACGGTGCTAATGCTAAATGGTTAGTAACAGATATGAATGCTGTAAAAGAGTTCTCAGGTGGTAACCAACCATCACAAGAGTTTAACTCTATGTTCTCAGTACTTAATGGTATACAACAGTCTCAATTTGGTACTACAAACGTAGATGTCAGCGCCGAAGATTCAGCAGATCCTTCAGTTGGTAAAACACCAGCAGCTATTAAACAAAACGCTTCAAGAGAAAACGCTAGAGATACTTGGGATAGATTCTTACACGAAACTGCCACTGCCGAATTATACGAAGGTATGGCTAACCTACTAATGACTAAGATGGAAAAGCCTATTGAAGTAAGTGTATTTGAAGAGGAAATAAGACAAATAGCTGACACAGTTAACCCAGACGTATTAGAGATGATAGGTAATGACTACGGAAAACTAACTCTAGCTAAGAAAGACCTTAACTCAGATAAAGGCTTTAAGTTCCAAATAGACTCTAACAGCTCAATGAAACAAGATGATGAAACTCAACTCGCAGCACTACAACAGACTTACATGATGGCAGCTCAAGATCCAGCGTTACAACAGAAGATGGCTGAATCCGGTGTTACTTGGGACCAAGTAGAACACTTCAAGAAGATACTAATAGCCTCTGGTATATCAGACTGGGAACGAATCCTACAAGAAGGTAATGAACAAGGCGAGCAAGGTGTACAAGGTGAAATGGGTAACGATCCTGACGGTATGGCCCAACAGCAAATGCTACAACAGCAACAAATGATGGACGAAGATGTTAGAAACCAAGCTATATCACAAGTAGATACCCTACCACCAGAACTAGATCAATTAATCCAAGCCGTAGGCATACAAGGAGGCGTGTAACAACTATGTCAGATGATTCTGCTTTAAGGCCATCAGCACCACTACTACAAGCTATTGAGCCTGAAGAACAAGACGCTATAGCCTCTCAACTAGATAGACAAACCGCAGATGCTTACTTTCATCCTGCATGGGCCAGAGTTGAGGAGATGCTCATGGAAGCTATTGATGTGTGCGAACTACCTGTAGATCCAAAACTACCATCAGACGAATACAAAGTAGAATCTCTATCGAATATGAAAACAAAAGCAATTTTAAACGGAGTAATCCAGAGGGTGAAGGATGCTGTATCAGCCGTCGAACAATCAGAACCGAAAAGAAGAACCGGAAGAAGTAAAGGGGGAAACTAGCGAATTTGACCTAGCAAGTCTACCCAAGCCAGAACTATCAGGGCACGCATGGATACAAAGAGGGACTATGCTCACCTGTGAATCTTGTCCGTTTGCTCACGCATCAGCCATTCCATCTGATTATCAGCTATACGGAATAGATGACAGAGGATATCCAATGCTTAGAAAGATAGACGTTAAACATTGATATTTGTGCTGGTTAGCCCACCCGCCAGCACAATTACCAGTGATTAACACTGAGGCGACGACCGAGCCAAACGAGGTTGTAAAAAAGGGAGGTGCATTGTGGACGAAGACTCACAAGTACCGGCGGAAAACGAAAGCGTTGCAGAAGATAGCAACGAAGCTACCTCGCCAGTAGAAGAACCAACAACTTCAGAGCCTACAGAAACAGATGGCGAAACCGAACAAGCTCCAGTCAGTGAGCCGGTAGCCGAAGAAACACAAACAGAATCTGACCGCAAGCCAACTCGTGCCGAAAGGCGTATACGACAGTTGTCAGAGAAGGTAAAGGAATTGGAAGGATCTAGTCGATCTATACCAAGCTATGTACAACCACCACAAGTGCAGGTCGAACCGGGAGCAGAATATACTCAGGAAGACTATCAGCAACACGTGGCTCAGGCTGCACAGGGCGTTGCTCTACCAGAGATTGAACGACTTCGTACTGAGTTCGAAACCAAAGAAGCTACACGCAACTTTGATTACGACTTGGAACTTGTGAGTAAAGAACCTGAACTTGACGATACAGGCGGGAACTTTATACCAGAGCTAGAACAAGCTATCACAGATGAGTACCAAGAAAAGGCTTTTAAGGTGGCGGGGGTTGATCCAGTATCCGGACAAGTCCGTTACAAAGTCGATCCGTCTGTCCGACTAGCAGACATTACCAAGAAACTCCTTAATGTTGCGAGAGCAGCAGCAAGAAAATCATCTGCCGCTACTCAAGCCGCAGTAGCCGAATCTGCCGACACCAATGCTATTAAGCCATCCGGTGAAGTTAGACAAGACAAACCTCTATCAGAGATGAGTATTGAAGAACTAGAAGCTAAAGTAGGCTACCACAACGGATAAATGAGATGCGGACAGATACCAACATTAACAACAATCTAGGAGATATTTAAAATGTCCGCACAAACTACTTCGGGCCTTTCTCAAGAGATGTCTACATTGTACGAAAAGGTATTCCTTGCACGTGCAGAGTACGAATACATCTTTAACCAAGGTGCCCAAATGCGAACTCAGCCTATGAACGAAGGTAAGTCTGTTGTATTTACACGACACACACCTCTCGCTACAGCTACAACTGCCCTAACAGAAGGTGTAAACCCTGCTGAGGTCAGCTTAACTGCTGCAAACGTAACCGCTACATTAGGCGAATACGGTAACACAGTTAAAATCTCTCGATTCTTGAGCCTTACATCTATTGACCGAAACAACAAAGAGAAAATTGAAGTTGTTGGTCAAAACATGGGTGAGACTCTTGACGAGCTAACCAGAAACGAATTGTTTACTGGTGCAACAGCACAACTAGCTGGTGGTAAATCAGTATTAACTGACGTTGCTATCACAGACGTGCTAAGCGTAACCGAACTCCGCAAAGCAGTTCGAACATTGAAGTTAAACAAAGCCCGACGCTACCAAGATAGGATCGCTCCTTACATGGGTAAAATCGGACCTAATACTTCATACGACTTAACAACTGATAGTACATTCCTATCTGCTGACATCTACGACAATGGAGCTACAAAGCTCTACAACGGAGAACTAGGTAAGATTCTTGGAGTACGTTTAGTTGAAAGCCCTAACCAATACGAATCTGTAAACGCTGGTACATCAAGTGCCGACGTATTCAGTAACTTCGTACATGGTTCTGATGCTTTCGGTTGTATTGATCTAGATGGAGACAAGCCAAAGTTGTACATCATTCCGCACACGCAGATTGATTCAGGCAACCCTGCTGGTCGCTTCAGTCTAGTCTCATGGGGTGCTTCGTACGTTACGAAGACACTTAATGCTGACTGGTTGATTAACATCAAGACAGGTGCTACAGGACAGACTTAGGTCTAATCCTTGGGTTGAGAGCCTATAAAGGCTCTCTCCCACCAAATTAAAGGGAGGAATATATGGACGATAAATTAAAAACAGAGATTGTAAAGGTCTATCAAACTAGCCGGAACTCAATACAGGACATAGCAAGAATATACCGAGTTGATGTACATGAAGTTATGGAAGCGATAGGCGAAAAGAAAGCTACAAACGTACAGATGGAGGGTGATCTAATCAGTACTGAAGAAGCCGGTCCTAATGCTCAAATGAACTACGGTAAACAGGTAAAAGTACCAATAACTACTAACTGATATGGAAGAACAACTACACGGGCGTTTAACAACATTAAATAAGCTCAAAAAAGACCGAGACGACTACACATTACATCCGTTTAACAGATTACAAGCAGACAAAGCCATGCACAAAATTATCGACCAACTAAACGACAAAGAACTAATGAGTATGCGAGAACGTCTAATACAAGCAACCCGTGCAGGAGATCTTAAAGAAGTCTGGAAGATAGAAAATCAAATGCGTGACCACGAGGGCAAGGAAACAGAACAAGATGAGTGAACCATTTCGAACAGCACAACCGGCAACTGAAGCTAAAGACCAAAAGACCGTAAAAGGTGTTAGTGATTCTAGTAGCTCAATTAATACTCATGCACCGGAGTTATTCGCTACTCACGAAGAAGATATAGGCAAACCTTACACCGCAGAATACTTTGAAATCACTAACGTATGGGATAAAGACGAATCACTTAAACGAGATGTTAAAGAAATAGAAGGCTATGTACGTGATCAAGTTAGAAAAGGCAAAGTAGACAACTCTACTAAAGCCGCTAATCAATTCTTAAAAGAGTTGGAGAGAAAAGCCGGACTTAGTAGATACGAAAGCTCTAACACACGAATTGACAAGTTGCTTGCATACATAGACTTCCAACAGGTAGTTAATGGCGATAAGAAAGAACTGGAGAGAAACTAATGGCAGCACCGGGTAAAACAGGATCAGAGTACAAACACTCAGATCAAGAACGTGATAACAAATCACATGACGATACTTATGGATTAAACGCCGTTATACCAGTTGGTGAATACAGTGGTGCTGTATATAGGTTGCAGGTAGATAGTAGTGGAAACTTAAAAGTTACATCAACAGGTGGCTCTGGTGGCTTAACAGATGCCGAACTACGAGCTACTCCAGTACCAGTATCAGGTACAGTAACAGCCACTCCAACAGGAACACAGAACGTAGATGTCACAGCTAATACTATTGGACTATCAACTAGTGCGAATCAAACTAACGGTACACAGCAAACTAAGTTGACTGATGGTACTAATACTGTAGCTGTAGGTAGTCTAGGCGATGGTGATGGTTCAAGACAGTCGTTGGTAGTAGACGGTAGAATGAGAATGTACAACGGTACTAGCTTTGACAGAATACGAGGGAACACAACAGATGGTTTACTGGTCAATCTCGGTGCTAATAACGATGTAACAGTAACAGGCACAGTAACAGCTACGCCTACAGGCACACAAGATGTTCAGGGTAATGTAGCTTCTGGTGCGAGCGATAGTGGCAACCCAGTAAAAATAGGTGGGGTTTATAACACCACAGCACCGACACTTACTAATGGTCAAAGAGGTGATTTACAGTTAAACACTAGGGGCGGATTAAAAACTAGTCTTTATGTAAACGATGCTCAGACAGCCATATCTGCCGAGTCAGATGATAGTGACAACGTAGCTGTTTCTGCCACCACAAACAACCTGTCAGTAGTGAACCGTAACACGGTCTTTGATGGGACAGCCTGGGATAGAATGCGTGGTGACGCTACGGACGGTTTACTTGTAAACTTAGGTTCTAACAATGATGTAAGCCTAAACGCAGGTACAAACGCTATAGGTAAACTTGCAGCTAACTCAGGTGTAGATATTGGTGATGTTGATGTCACAAGCTCAGTATCAGCTACACTTGACCACGGCTCTAACCTAGATATAGACACCACAGCCGAACAGATAACAACCACAT
>OFRM01000867.1_pt1 | contig 11330 bp, 9 predicted proteins | sample 1543101 | NCBI WGS metagenome assembly OFRM01 (sample SAMN07774223, study PRJEB24372) | wastewater metagenome | isolation source: Exp Tend VB 0WW | collected 2016-02
TTTGCTAAAATGCAAAGGTCTTTTTTTATTTTATAGATTGTTTACAAACTCAGAAGTTTGTTTTTGCCATAAAGAATAGTAGCGGCCTTTAAGTTTTAATAATGCCTCATGACTTCCCTCTTCAATAATCTCACCTTCGTGCATTACAATAATTCGATCAAGTCCTGCAACTGTGCTTAAACGATGTGCTACTATTATTGCTGTTTGCTTGCCAATAATTTCCGGTAAAGCTCGCTGAATAATCTGTTCGCTTTCACTGTCGAGTGCACTAGTAGCTTCGTCAAAAATTATGATTGGTGCTTTTTTCAAGATTGCGCGGGCAATAGCCACGCGTTGCTTTTGTCCACCGCTTAATTTAATTCCGCGCTCACCAACAATAGTATTGTAGCCTTCGGGGAGCTTCTCAATAAACTCATGGGCATGAGCCGCTTTAGACGCCAAAATTATTTCTTCGTCAACTTCAGAATTATAATACGCAATATTTTCTCTAATACTTTTATGAAAAAGTAGTGGCTCTTGGGGAACATAGGCAATTTTGCGTCGTAACTCACTTTGTTTTACAGTGCGAATATCAATACCGTCTATGACAATCCGCCCCTCTTGCACATCGTCAAAACGAAGCAAGAGATTAGCCAAAGTGCTTTTGCCTGCTCCACTTAAACCAACAATGCCAACTCTCTCCCCCCCTGCTATGTGTATTGTGAGGTTCTTAAAAACTGGGATAACCTCGCCATTCCCTGAATTGGAAGGGTAGCTAAAACTAATTTGTTCTATGTCTACGGATCCGTTAGTAACAGAAAGGGGCGCGGGAGTTTTGGGATCGATAATAGTTTCGTTCTCATTGCTTAAAAGTCGCAAGGTGGGATAGATTTTGGTAACAAGATCATCTTGGTTAATAATCAGTTCAGGCAAGCCCGCGACATTTCTGACAATCTGAAACATATAGGTTAAAGTTAGAACAATTAATCCCAGTGACTCTGGATTGATTCCTGAAGATTTAGAGACTATTAAATAAATAGCTGCGGCGACTCCACAAGCGGTCACAATATTTCTCGGCAAATCAAGCAGTGTGGTGATGCGACGACGTGACTGAAATGCAGAATTTTCCTGAAGCATTAAACTGTTGACTCTTGTTCGAGCTTGATCCTCTGCTCCGCCAGACTTAAAAGCAATGATATTTGTGACCTGATCAGAGACCTCAGCGGTAACTTTGCGATACATTTCATTAGTAACTTGTCTGTAAGTATTGGCCTTGGATGATGACCAGGTTATATAGATAAACTGAACCACGACAATAGCAGTCGCAATTAATCCTATTGGCGGGGACACGACAAACAACACAATTGGTGGGACAACGAGCGATATAAAAGTGCCAAGCGCTTCGCCACGAAGAGAGCGAACTAATATTATGGAACCATCAAGATACTGCCGGAAGATACTTGTCAGATAGCCAGTCTGGTTGTCACGATAAAATGATAAATCTTTGCCTATCAACTTTTTATAATACGCTCTCATTTGCTTAGCATATTCTTTATTTTCTGCAAAATTGTATAGTAAGTCTCCACAAGCCCCAACAACAGCAGCCGCAATATAGGCCACAAAAAAATATAACGTATATCGCTTGGCTCCTGCAATATCACCAGAAGCCACGCTAGTCGTAACTTGAGCCATAACAATAGAAATATACACTCGCATTATTAATATACGAAAAAGCACAGCAAATAAACCTAGCCATTCTCCGGGGTTACGTCCATAAGTACGAAATAAATGTTTATAGACTTCTTTGTGCATAAACTCAAATTAATAATTTTATTGTAGCATTAAATCGCCAAAAAGATCAGCTAACAAAATAATCCCGCCCTTTTTGGAAAAGGGCGGGATTATTTTGTAATTTTAGATTTTTGTAATTTCAATTTCAGTGTAATGTTGTCTATGGCCAGCGCTTCTGCGGTACTTGCTTTTAGCTTTATATTTGAGGATATGGATCTTGCGGTCCCGTCCCTGCTTAGTAACCTTGCCCTCAACAAGAGCACCGGAAACATAGGGCTTACCAACACTGTAAGTCTTGTCATCACCAGTAAATAAAATTTTATCAAACTTTACGTTACTACCAACTTCGGCTTCCAATTTTTCAATTTGAAGAGTGTCGCCTTTAGCAACGAGGTATTGTTTGCCACCAGTTTCAATAATTGCGTACATGATTTTAATCAGGAATTAAGAATTTATAGGAAGGTTTTTAACCTTCGTAGTATACCAAAACTAGCCAAAAAAATCAAGTGCTTCTTTTAGGCCCTGATTTTCGACTTACGGCGGTAATTAACAAAACCATAATAATAATCAAAGCCAAAAGCGCGATGGCTTTTCCAAAAGTCTGTGAAAAAATGGCAACCAAGCCAAAAAGGATTGAAACCCCATATAAAATAAGTACTGTTTGTCTTTGAGAAAACCCTCTGTCCAGAAATCTGAAATGCAAATGTAACCGGTCACCTCGAAACACACTTCGCCGTTGCCATAAGCGCTGTAGCAAAACCCAGGCTACATCAAGTATGGGGATGCCCATGACGAGAAGCGCTGTAGCAATTTTTCCACCTAAAATTATTGAAAGAACACCAAGTAAAAATCCAACTAATAAACTTCCCCCGTCGCCCAAAAAAATTGAGGCCGGATAAAACGCATAGACCAAATAACCAGCGAGGCTTGCCGCTAAAATAATTGAAATTGTGGCAGTCATGGGCTGATTAATATGTGGTAACAGTGACAGTACAAATAAAGTTAAACTAGCAATGGTCCCTATACCACTTACCAAACCGTCAATGCCGTCAAGAAATTTTGTAGTAAACATCATCCCCATCATCCACAACCACACAAAAACTGCGGATGCCGGAACTCCAATAATTAAAAACTTCAGGCTAAGTGGGTCCCCAAATGGATTACCAATCTCAGTAATACCGACACCAACACCTGCACTAACCATAACAGCGGCCGCTAGGGCTGGAAACAACCATAAAATTTTCGGTGCTAAATTATAACGGTCATCTAAATATCCCTCTATCATTAACAGCGCGCCTCCTGCTAGCATGGCCAGAAAAAACTTGAACGGTATCACAGTATAATTTATATCCCCATAAATTAAATACAGCGCAACGCTAATCCCAAATGACAAAAAAACGGCCAACCCTCCAAGCTTAGCTGTGGGACGTGTGTGCAAATTGCGTGGAGGTCTGGGAACATCAACACAACCCAACCTAAAAGCCAGCTTACGAACTAAAGGGGTTAAAATAAGTGACAGACTAAAAGCCAAACCACTTAAAAGTAAGTAGCGCATAAATTAAAGATTATTTGGTTTATTAGTAACATCTTGCATTTCTTGCATATGCAAACCCGTGTTCTCGCCTTTACGCGCTTTTGGCGTAACCCAAAATTCTAAATATTTTCCAAACATTAAACGCGTTTGCGCTTCAATTGCGGGCAGACTCCCAAAAATAACTGAAGTTGCTGGAACTAAAAACCACTGTAAGTACATCATAACGCTACTCATTCTGCCGTATTTTTTGGGCCGTGGTGGTAACAAAATCAAATTGATATAAACGCTAAAAACTAAAAAGAAAGTTGCTATTGTCATTAAAGCTTTGGTCGTTTTTGGTAAATTATATGCAACGACCGACTCAGTAAACTGGGTTCCCCCAATAAATAATGGCAACCATCCGAGCAAGGAAATAAGGATACTTGCTGTAGCCCAATTAAAATTCCCTTCAATATATTGATACAGTTTATACATTCTATCCCAAAATGGTGCTGGACTTCGAAGTAGCGCAGGGACTAAATGCGGATAGTATTCCACGTTATAAGCCCAACGTTTCTTTTGCGAATATTGATTTTTCATGGTTTTCCAAATGGTTGTGTCTAAACAAGTATCTAATGATACCGGGATAAACAACGGGATGACTTCATAATCGCCTTTATAATGCAAGTAGCATTGCCAAAAAATAAAACCATCTTCATTTACAATATCCTTTTTCCAGAATCCAACGTCAACCAAAGCTTGCAAGGTCATACTATGGGTAGCAAAAGTGCGCAGGCGGTCTGGACGTGAACTTTCAGTAAATTGCCAAAAAGAATTGGAGACTGACACAACGCGAATAAATGCCGGACTGTCCCAAATATTATTATTATAAATAGCGATTGGCTGATAACTTTTTTGATAAGGTTTTTCCGCAGTTAAAAACTCATACAAAACTCGAGCAAAATATTGGGGGTGAACTATAGTGTCACTATCTAAATTGGAAACAATGACTTGCGCGACCTCAATACCCAACTCTTTTATCTTTGGCAATAGGCTTTGCATGGCAAAACTGGCATTCGAACTTTTTCCTTTTATTTCACCTTCGAGACCGTCTGGATGAACAGTCACAAAAAACGCGTGAAAGTCTTGTGCATATTTTGCTCGAACTTGTTCTGCGGTCTCGGAAGCAGGCTTTCCAGCTCGTTCTTCACTTGCCATTACAACTATCATTCGTTCTTTGGGATAACGTGAAGTTTTAATTGCAGAGAGAGTGCTGTCTAAAACTTCAAAGCTTTCATTAACAAAAGGAATAATTACCACTTGGTAAAAATTTAAGTGGGGAGTTCCGAGCAAGGTCTTGCCTTGTCCTGACTTAAGTCTCTGTATCTCTTCTTCATAGTATTTTTTTTCTAATTTTTTCTTTGTGCTTGGAATTTTAGTTTCCAAAAATCTAATAAATTCTTCTGGGTGATTAAGCCTCTGCACAAAATCCATCCAATCAATAGTAACCAAGACACGAAACTTCCGGTAACTCCAAATTAAATGCATGGACACATTTAGCGCTTTTAGGACCCAGTACAAATCAAAACAAATAATGAAAAGTGCCGCCCACACAGGCTTGTAGTAAGAGGCGGCAATCGCACCAAAAAAAACAAGCCAAAACTGTAAGCCTGGCAATATTTCCCAAAAACGATCTGTTCTAGTACGTTTCCGAAACATAGAGATATAATCCAAATTTACTAATAACTCAACAAATCTACGAATACCTACAAATATTTGCTAAATATAACATTCTTTAAAATCGGTATTAGTAGGTATTCGTAGATTCGTGCATCTCATTTGTAGATTAGGATTAGTTTACCTGAAACAAAAATATTACTGAGAGAAAAATAATTACTGAGATTATTAAACTTATCCAAGCCGCCATGTAAGATAAAAAGTTTCGATCAATCTTTAAGACTCGAGTAATTCCAAAATTTAAAGCGATAATAAAGAAACTAATAGCCGGAAGTTTATATAACTCGCGGTATGAGCCAAATGTATCTACTCCAAAGACAACATTATAATGAAGGGCTAGATTATTCTGAGCAGGACTAATTTTGAAGTAGATTAACAATAATGTTATAATAGAAACGATAATCGAAGTGACCCACAGAAACAAAATCTTGTTTGTAGACCAAGTAAAAAGCAGTCGAGTTCGGATAGACATAACATTCATATTGCCTCCTTATTATAACAAATTAGCTAAAAACACGATAGGAGCTCTAAGTTTGAATCTTTAACCAAAACAAAACACTCAATGAATAAAAAAACAGCTTTTTTACTTACCGGAATAATTATTTTAGCCATATTCTTTAGATTCTATCAAATTGCCGTCCTACCAGGTGGTCTCTTTCCAGATGAAGCCGCCAATGGCTTAGACATCAACTCTATGCAACAAGGTCAGCTCCAGCCGTTTTATGAACGTGGCAATGGCAGAGAAGCATTATTTTTTTACATGCTTTGGGGTAGTGTCGAAGCTTTTGGCAAAGGCCCTTGGCAACACCATATTGTATCGAGTTTTGTAGGCTTACTTTCTGTTATTCTGTGTTTTTTTGTAACTAGAAAATTACTCGGCCTAGCAACCGGCTTTACCGAAAAGCAAGCTACTCTGACTGCTCTATTAGCCTCTTTTTTTATGGCTACATCTACATGGCATACAACGCTATCGCGCACCGCATTTCGAGCCAACCTTATTCCGCTTTTTACTAGCGCCACTTTCTACTTACTTCTACTTGCTTACAAATCAACCTCTAAGATTAGACAATATATTTTCTCAATTTTAGCTGGGGCATGTTTTGCTCTTGGCTTTTATAGCTATATTGCCTACCGCATTATGGCACCTCTTCTAATTTTAATTATTCTGTGGCCACTCCTTGCCGAAATTTTCAAAACTAAATCTTTTGCCGTAGTAAAAAAATGGTTTCTAGCTTTCGTACTATTTTGCATTGCTTTTGCAATTGCGATTGCCCCACTAGCCCATTATTTTTACACTCATCCTGGATCCTTTGTTGGTCGCAGTGGCCAAGTCAGCGTCTTTAATCCAGAATTAAACAACGGTAATCTCCTCGGCACAATTGGTGAAGTTACCAAGCAAAGCCTGTTAGGATTTGTCACTGTAGGTGACTTAAACTGGCGCCATAATATTTCAGGAATGCCATTTTTAAGCCCACTTTACTCCATATTTTTTGTACTTGGTTTAATTAGCATGACTCTCTTAGCAGCACGGTATACCTTTGCTCCACGTAAACGCTCTGGGGACTGGCCATATTTTGTGCTTGCTGGATGGTTTTGGTCTATGCTTATTCCTGTTGTGACAACTGCTGAAGGAATCCCTCACGGATTGCGAAGTATTGGCACAATTCCTGTCGTATTTATAATCTCAAGCTGGGGATTAGTTCAGATCTATAAATTTGCTGCAAATTTAATTCAATTTCGCCACACAATGCAAAAAGACTGGCAATTAACTTTAGTAAAAAATGCGGCTAAAGTTATGGTTGTAGTTTTTATAATTGCAGTGACTTTACATGGATACACAAGCTACTTTGTTTATGCAGCAAACAGCCCTGAAAACTACTACGCTTTTCGCTCAGACCTTACTGTTGTTAGCAATTATATTAATAATAAAATTGATAACAGTAACTCAAACGGCAAAAAAGATAATACTTTTTTAGTGCTTGATAAGTTTTCAGTCCAAACTGTTGACTACCTAACCAGCTTAGACGGCAAGCATCCACAAAACCCAATTAACCAACCTTACATACAGGTTGACCCAGAAGATTCTTGGAAACTCTCAGGACTAAAGGGGGGTGACCAAATTATTTTCTGCCAATCAAGCCTGTTCGATATTCCAAAATTTAAAAATTCTCATCCTAACGTAAAATTAGAACGTGAAGCACGAAACAAGTTTGGTCAAACAATAATGGCTATTTATAGAATTTATTAAAACCAAGTAATCAGTATTTAGAAAAAGACAATGCATAAAATCAAACATTACTTACCTCTTATCTCAATTCTTGTAATCGGTACAGTCTTACGTTTTTACCACAATACAGATATTTCTCTTTGGCATGACGAAGCTTTTTCCGCTTTGCTAATAAAATATTCCTGGGGTGAAATGTTTTATCGAATTGGCTTAGACGTTCATCCACCAGCATACTACATCCTCTTGCGTCTCTGGCATTATATTTTTAGTGACTCGCTGTTGTCCTTGAGAAGTTTTTCAATATTTTTTGGAGTGGGCACCATTTTTGCCGGATATGCCTTTGTAAAAACTGCTTTCAAAAATGAGCGGACAGCATTAATTGCCGCAATGCTCTTAGCCATTAACCCATTCCAGCTTCACTATGTAACAGAAGCCCGCATGTATACCATGGGAGCCTGCTTTGCCCTCTTAGCAGCTTTTGCCCTCACCAAAGCCCTGCATGCACAAAAAGACTATTTTCAAAGTCTGGCTAATAATATTCCGCATTCTCCAGAAAGCGCGACGCATAAAAAAACAGCGGTCCTTTACTACATTTTGTTTACTCTTTTGTGCTCTTTGATAATGTACACGCACTACTATTTATTTTTTACAGTTGCGGCATTATGTCTTTACGGACTTGCGTACCATCTCTATCACTACAAAGATAACATTAAACGATATGCGCTACTTGTCTCATGTTACGTGTTGCTTGCTGCCCTGTTCTTGCCATGGTTAAAAACATTCCTTTTCCAGTTCAAACAAGTTAGCGGCAACTACTGGATCCCACCTATGGATCGCTGGAGCATCCCCTCAGCTATTTGGGAAATGTTTTTGGGTATTGGGATTGATATTTCGAAAACTAGCACGCAGGCCTTAATTCTAACAGCTACTGCTTTTACTTTGTTTTTCTTATACCGCTTCATTAAAAAATCAACCAGCTGGGAAAAATGGTTAGTGCTTCTTAATGTTCTTGCTCCTTTTGCAGGCGCATTATTATTCCTAGTTTTAGCAAAACTTCGAGGACAAGACTCGTCTGTATTTCTAGTTCGTTATTTTTTGTTTGCTTCAAGTTTTTATACTATCGCACTTGCCATTTGGCTAACCACCATTAAAAATATAAAAGTTCAAACAATTTTAATTTCAATTCTTATCTTTGCAAATTTAGGAGCTTTTTTCCATTACTGGAACGAACTCGACATAAAAACTAAACCGGGGATGGCGGCGGCAAGCCAATTTTTACAAGCTAACGTTGAAGCAAGTCATAAAATTTATATTGGAAGCAGTTTTGAGTTCTTTAACTTCAAATACTATAACCAAACTCCAGTAAAACCACTTCTCTACAGTGGGGGTAATCGCGAAGTAAAAAATTTGCCGCACTATGCAGGCACAGCAATTTTAACTAATGAAGATCTTTTACCAAATTTTGCTGAAAGCGTAAAATCTGGGGACACAGTTTGGCTACTTTGGACAAATGGTTTTGGTGGGAACAAACCAGACGTTCCTCTTAACTGGAAACAGATTGATGAAAAAGGCTACGCAGAAGTTCGGCCATACGTTGGCACTTGGGTTATTGTTACGGAATATAAAGTCAATTAAACGCTTTTAAAAAACTTGCCCCGCACGACGCGTGTCGTGCGGGGACTTTTGAAATTCACGTGAAAACAATCTCTTCGCGCCACTCTGGCAAACCAGCTTCAAAGAAGCTCGCTCGCCTCTGGATTTGCTCAAGCGGGACGCCGTGAACATTGCGGCTTGCTGCCTCAAGTGGGTTACAAACCAAGCGAATGACCCGGCAGTGAGCCTGACGAGACCTTGCCGCCTCCCAGTAACGCTCGGCCTCCCAGAGCATAACGTTGGTGTTGTCAACCACGATCAGCGGGGCACCTGCGTAAAGGATCTCCAAGAACTTGTCCCAGCAAGTCCCATGGGCATCGATCAAGAGGCTCGAGCAGAACCTGTACTCCCTGCCCTCCGAATAGAAGTATTCGTCAGCAGAGCAGACGATTGCTTCCGGAAAATTCTGGGCCACATAGTGTGACTTCCCAGAACCAGAAATCCCGCGCATAACAATGACGGTCTGCATGACTTTTCTCCTCCTCTCTGACATCCGACATCATAGAATAGCAAAAACACAGCCCTGCGTCAATGAAAGCAAGGCTGTGCTTAATCTCAATAAAATTATGCTATGACTGTTCCTAAAAAATTCTGCCCTTCTAGTAATTTTTTTAAATTAGCTAATTTTTTTCCATTTACAATTATAACTTTTTGTTTATGATGTGCCGCGGTTCGAGAAGCTATTGGGTCGAATGGAACATGTTTACCAGGCGACCATTTCCCGCCAATCATTCTTTTATAATCTTTCCAGGACATTTCCTTAATCGCTTTAGCATTTTTAAATTTGCGGGGATCTTTAGTGTAAACGTAATCAATATTGCTTAAATTGATAACTGTGCCGGCTCCATAAAGAAAAGCCATACGCACGGCAACATCATCACTACTTCTTCCTGGCTTCCAGCCTCCGGCAAGCAAAACTTTGCTAGAAAAATTCACTTTTTTACTAGGGTCTTCAACAATTGTTTTATGTGCCAAAGCGCCAAACAAGGACTGCACAAGTTTGGCATTGAGCCTTGTTGCATAAATCCCCACCCAGTCATACTCATCTGGGTTAACTTTGGTAATTAATTTAAGATCGTTAATATATTTTCGTGCCAAACTACCGCCACCAGTAACCACAATAAACCTATCACCTGCTTTTACTCTTTTGACAATTAACTCTTTAAAACTTTTTAAAAACTTAATATCAACAGTATCTGGAGTAATTAGTGAGCCCCCGAGCGAAAGAACATAAAGTTTATTCATATGTTGTTTAAATAATTACAAAATTAAATATTAAAAATCTATCGGGAGTTAACCTCAGGAGCAACATCAGACTCAGTGCTAACAGACTTTGAAACTTCTGCGTTGAATGGGTCCCTTGTTTCAAAACTACAAGCTGCTCCACGAAGACAAATAAACCCACGGTTTTTTAGCCTCATATCAACATAAAATAAATTACTGCGTCGCCCACTTTCCATCTTTCCTAACAGGACTGCTAATTTATCAATTGCTGTTGGGATATCTATGGTTCTATCAAACAAGACAAAATATCCTTGTGGCAATAAGGTGTTCTGATTAGGATCTTTTTTTGTATGAATAACAATTTCACTCCAATTAACTTGCTTTGGCTCTTCTGTTAGACTATTTTTCAGTGGGACTTCAGTCGCAGTAGGCTGGCTTTCAACATTAGTAGTGTCTTGAGTTAAAATTGGAACAACTGTCGACTGAAAAGTTGGAATTTCAAAATAAGAAATGCCAGTAGTAATTTTTTGCATAAATAAATCGCGCAGAGTTTGAAGTTGTTCGGCTAATTTTTGGTCGGGAAAATAGATTTGATCTACTGTCGCCTCTTTGTCAGTATCAATAACAACTCGTGACAATGACTGCGGAAGCCCTTCGGTAAACTGCGCTTGGTCATAAGGACTGTAGCTTGCGACGGTGCCGTCATTATTCAATACGAGCATTTGTGTTTTTGCACGCAAAATATAACGTGGTTTACGCGGAACAATTACAATTTCCAGCTCATTTGGGTAATGAGTAACAATTCGCTCAATTTTATAAATTTTCTCATCCACGCCAAGTAAAAATGTACTAAGTTTCTGTTCGTTTAGAAAAATACTATTTTTCTGTGGTAATGGCCAAAGGTTATTCTTAAAATATTTAGAAACTGAATCCCTTACTTTACTGGCGTCGTCTGGAGCTAAGCCATGCACAGTAATTTCTGAGATATATAAGAAGTTAGGGATAAAGACTAAATAAATTAAAAGCAACGAAACAATAGTTACAATTATGCGCATCGTCCAGCTTCGCAAACCAACTCTTGTTAATAAAAGCTGAAAACGGCCTTCGGGCACTGGGGCAGATTGCCTTTTAAAAGACCTCGCAGCATTTAACTGACGAGTGAACTGAGTATGCTGAAAGCGAACTTTTGAATCTAACTTTTTTTGT
>OFRM01000868.1_pt1 | contig 11325 bp, 12 predicted proteins | sample 1543101 | NCBI WGS metagenome assembly OFRM01 (sample SAMN07774223, study PRJEB24372) | wastewater metagenome | isolation source: Exp Tend VB 0WW | collected 2016-02
CACCAATGCCACCAGTACCACCATTAGAGCCGCCACCTCCACCGCCACCGTAAAAGGAATTACCCCCTGCACCAGCAGCATTGGCACTAGTATCGGCGCCACCACCGCCACCACCGCCGCCATAATGAGAGTTACCAGCAGCTACACCAAATCCACCAGTACCACCATACCCCCCACCAAAACTACTATCATAATCAACGGTTGCATTCGCAGAACCAGCCGCTGGAGTACCACCCAAGACAGCAGAATTAGTAGTAGCACTAGGGCCAGCAGATAAACTACCTCCACCACCACCACCGGAGCCTGGATTAGAAGTATCATTATATGCTCCACCACCACCACCATACGCAGTTATATACGATCCAAATGTTGAATTACCCCCTGCACCACCATCATTACCCGCGGCTACACCAGTTCCACCAGCACCAACAGTTGCAGTAGTTCCATCTGCAACATCTGCAAAATTCATCCATCTTTCAACAAAGGCGCCACCACCACCCCCGCCAGCACCACCATTATTAGCAGCAGCTCCACCTGCTCCGCCACCACCCCAACATTGAATAAGTATTATGGTTCCTGTTGCAGGTTTAGTCCACCCAGTTGCACCAGAAGTGAATATCTGTTGATCTACTACTGCTAGTGTGCCAGTGGCAGCAGGCAAAGTTAAAGTTTTATCACTTGTAATAGATGCTGGAGCTGTAACTGTAATCTTATTAGATCCATTATCTGTATCTTCTGAGAAGTATAAGCTAGCTGGGCCGGATGCACTAGCTGCTGTCCACTCAGTTAGACCACTTCCACCTGAGGCAGCAATTGTAACTGTATCGGTAGATGCATTAGTAGTTATTGTTATATTACTACCAGCAGCTAGCGTGAGAGTATCGGTTGCTGTGTCGGCAACAACATCACTTTGGCCAGACACAGCTATAGTCTTAAATACTAACTGGTCGCCAGTATTGGTACCACTGTTTGTACCAGTGATATCCGATGTTAAAGCGATAGTTCCTGTGACGGCTTGCAGAGTGGCAGTCACGTCCGCTGTACTCGCAGGAGCTTGAATTGTTACGGTGTTTGTACCATTATTAGTACCCTCTAATAACTTTATATTTGCTCCAACAGTTGTAGTCGGAGCTGTAAGAATTGTAGTATTAATGGAGGTTGCAGTTGCTACTCCAATATTTGGAGTCACTAGAGTTGGACTAGTGTCGACTACAAACTTAGTTCCTGTGCCTGTTTGTGAGGCTATACTTGTTGCGTTGCCAGATGAAGTTATTGGGCCTGTTAAGTTGGCATTAGTAGTTACAGTAGCAGCATTACCAGTAGTCGATCCTGACGATCCTGAGCAATTGCCTGTAACATTTCCGACAAATGCTCCTGTGAAAGTAGTGCATGCTAGATTTACAGTATTACTATTAAATGTAAATGAAGTATTAGTTTTTGGCCCAAGGTCTCCTGTTGCAGCAGTTGCAAACATTGGAAAACACGTGGTATCTGTACCTTCATTAGCAATTGTAATTGCAGTTGGAGTTCCACCGCCTGACGCTGCTATAGTAATTGTATCTGTGCTAGCATTGGTGGTTATAGTAACATTGCTTCCAGCCACTAGAGTTAGTGCATCACTTGTGGAATCAGCAACAACATCGGACTGCCCAGAAACTGAAATAGTACTGAATATATTCTGGTCGCCAGTGTTAGTGCCAGAATTTGTACCTGTTATATCAGACGTTAATGCTAGTGTACCAGTAGCAGATGGTAGTGTAACTGTGTAATTAGCGGCTAATGAACTTGCTGCTTGCAAAGAAACATAATTACCACCATTACCAGTAGCCTCAAAGAATCCAAATTTATTTGGTGTAAATGCGGTAACAGACGAGTAAATATTCGCAATTTCTGTTAAGTTGTATGAATAAGCTTGTACATCGGTACCAATTATTAATCCTAGTGTCGCTCTAGCAGTGGTCGCATTGGCATCATCAGTTAATGTACGTCCAAAAGTTGAAATAACATTGCTATCAATAGTCCAAACTGTATTTGAACCACTGACAGTTATATCACCATAATCACCATCTGATACTCCACCACCACCAGATTGTGCTACGAAACTAAGGTTACCAGCTCCGTCTGTTTGGATTACGTATCCGGCTGTACCGTCTGTTGAAGGATAGACTATATTATTTATAGATACTCTAGTAGAGGATATTTTTAAAGCACTTGCAGTGCCTTCTCCGTCTTCTACTGAACGTAAAGTTCCATCAACTCCAGAATTGGAATTGGAAACTTGAAGGAGATCTTTGTATGTGTCATCCTTTAATCGTCCAGTGAGATCAGTCATATTACGATTGGCCTATTTCAATCTCTATTGTAACTACATCACCAGCATCTAAATTGGTTGTAGTTAATACTAAGTCACCAGTTGCTCCAGTTGCACCAGGATTCTTAATCCCACCAACATGCCTATAGTCGATATCTACTCCAGCAGAAGGATCGAATGCGCATACCACTGAATCCGTAGTTTGATCCCATTCAAGGACACATTGACATGAACTTCCAGTTGCTTTAACACGTCTTACAATTCCTTTTGAGACATCATTTACATGAGCTGAGTTATCGTAAATAACTAAGTCAGTTTCTTCTGATCCGTCAGATACAATAACAATTTGTTTAATTACATGGCTACCGACCATAGTACCGCCATCAATTAATATCTTTTGAGTTACGGCATTCGCCATTATAATTCTCCAATAATAAATTTAAAACTATTGCACCCTAACATAATGCCAGGGTGACTAACTATTACGACATTGCTACGCCGACTTCTTTTAATACAATCCATTTACCAGCAAGGACACTGGACACCAAAACTAAATGGTCTCCTACGTCATTAAAGGTACAAGTTGTAGCAGCGGAACCACCAACAACATTTGTTAACGCTAAAGTAACATCACCATTGTCAGTGGTCATAGAAATTACTTTAATCATCCCATTATCAGTAGGGGCAGCTAGAGTTACTGCGCCAGCGCCAACTAAAGCTAAGTTTGATTGTGGAATTGTAACACTCAATGCACCAGCAGCAGCAATGGTTTGAGTTCTAACAGAATTTTGGCATTTACTATTTATTTCTGCAGCAGTTGCACCTAGTGATGTTCCGGCAGGATCTTTTAAAACCCCGTAGGTTAATACACCAGTTGCTGGCCAAGTATAATCTTCGCCTGCATCAAGTACCACAGCTTTAGAAGCTGCACCAGTACCTAATGTAGTAATATCATTATAGTTCATCTCAGCAGGGGTAGCTGTTACAGAAACTTCATTAATTTGAAAAGTACCATGAACATTCACAGTTTGTGCTGTTCCATAGTCTATTCGTAAAAGACCACCATATGGTCTACTTTCAGTTGCCATTTATTTATCTCCTAAATGAATTGGGCGAGTGGCCTTTAGGAAAGCATGGCATGGCTGCCATCCTCGCCCAATATGTTGAATTACGCTACGGCGACACCAAACACTTTGTTATAGTCAATATGACCACGACCAAAGTTAACCCAAATACTATGAATAGTATTACGAGTAGAGCTATCTCTGTATTGTTCAGTTTCGATACCTTCGCGATCGACAAGTACTAAACCATCTGCTACTGGTACGTCAGTTATAATGAAGTACTTAGTTGCACTAGTTAAGTATTTACTTTCGACGCAGTTCTTAATAAGACCCATTGCCTTAAGTGCATTTGGATCATTATCGGTAGTACCGACACGTAAGTTACTTTGTAAGATACGATGAGCATCATACTTTAAGACATTAGGAATCAATAAAGTTTGCGCTTGAATGTTTGCTCTCATTCCGCGGTAGTCGTTGATTGCCATAATTTCTTTGTCAATTTGCTCAAGAGCAGCTTCAGAGAGTGCAGCTGGAGTAGCCATTTCATTTGAACTGACTCCTGCTAAACTTCTATTTGGATGGTCTGTTGCACAAAGCTCTTTACCATCACCACCAGCTTCAGTAGATGTAAATGCTAAGTTAAATGCATCCGCTAAGATGATTTCCCTAGTACTTGCAGCAGCCTGACCTAGTTTAGCTCCTTTATCTAACATATCCTTTTGATAGAGGTTATTAATAATACTACGATGAGTAAATATTAAACCTGAGCTATACTCGGTTGGTGTGATAGTTACTTTGTAAGCTTCGCCCATCATGTCTACTGAATGGTCTGCACCCTCAGAGACACTTTGTAAATAGCCAAGACCATACAAAGAAGCAAAGATTTCGTGTTCTTTCTCAGATTTTATTTTGTGAAAGAATTGTCCTAAAATTTCAGGAGCACGTTCATAACTAAGGCTGATAACCCTGTTAAGATACGGCTTCATTAAATTAGGGAATGTACCCGAATTATGTATATTAGCCATATTATACTCCTACGATAGCGTTAGCTTCGCGACGAAGGTTTAGTTTTACTAACCAAACACAACCATCAGCTAACTCATCATGTGCATTACCCTCAAAACCACCACGTAAACCAACAACTTTAAGTTGATAGGTTGCATCGGCAGCAGGGGTAGTAGCATCAAATTTTGTGTCCGCTTCGCCGGTAGAAGTATTGCCAGTAGTATTACCTACTACGTTAGCATTAGCGCCTATCATTGTTGCAGCGGGTGAACCAGATGCGTCATCGATTATTTCGAAAATACAACTTTCATCTGGAATTAAAACGTGTACGACTCTTTCCACAGAGGCAACACGAGACTTGATTACACTATCATCAGCAGGGCCGTCGAAACCGACAACCACTCCGACACCAGCATTAGTAGCACCATTAGCTACGACGGCGATAGAAGCAAGAGTACCCGCTGGGTAAATGTTTCCTGCAGTCTTAACGGTAGCAGTATTACCCGCACCTTCAAAGTCGACTAATTGTCCTACAAACATTGCACTAGCATTTGTGCTGAGAGCAATGCATTTTCTGATCTCGAAATTCTTTCTGCCTGGATTATGTAATTTTAATCCTGCCATTAAATTTCTCCAATTAAATAATTATAATTAGATGGTATATCGTTTGCCAGTCTTTATCTGAGCTGGCACAATACCGCCATCCTCAATTTGTATGTTTTGGGTACGTTTCCTCACTTCCTCTGCTCGGTTTTCTCGCTCTCTTAGCTCATATTCCTCTAGAGGTAGTTCTAATAGAAAAGCTTGTGAACATTTGCCATGATTTATTTGAGCAACTTTAGGTTGTCCAGTTTCTTTGTCAAGGACATATGAAAACTTTAGCTTATCTATATAATGGTTAACGGTTCCCGGGGTATCATTCACCCACTCTTGATGGAATTCCGGACGTCTATGCTCTTCATCTACGTATAACGGGCCCATCTGCGTAGCAAGTCCAATTCGTTTAGAAATTGGTACTCGTACGTCGCGCTTCTCTTCTTTCTTTGGCTCTCTGGCTTGTCCAGAAGGTTGCGCTTTATTTACGTTCTCAGTTGATAACTCTTTATCTTCTGAATTCGAATTCTTTGTCATATTAAATAACTCCTTAAACTATTCGTTTATGCACATGTGGTTTTAAATCATCAAGAAACTGTTCTACTGTGTAGTTTGCATCCAATTCTTTTATTTTAGAGTAAACATCTTTCTCTTCAAATGAGAGATCAATATAGCGTTTCTCTTTGGCGGATGGACTAGCAGTATGTTTAGCTTCTACAGGATTAACTGCAGCAACTGGTTTCTTTTCTTTAAACTTGTCGGGAAATACTTCCTTAACTCTATTTTCAATGTAATTATAAGCCTGCTCTTTCGAGAAGTGTGGGTACTTGACCAACTCCTTATCCGCCAATTCGGCTATAGCTACTAAGTGTGCATTAACTGGATCATCATTAAACCACGAGCTGTTGCGTTCTGCAAAGGCTTTAGCCTCCGGTGGAGTTTCTTCGACTTCTTTTATTGGCTCTGGCTTCTTAGCTATCAGTTCTTGATACTTTTTATCTGCTTCTATAAAAGCATCGGTATCACCAACGGACATGGCCTCTAATCGTTGCTTATTAAGAGCTTCCACTGAATCATTGATAGTTTTACTTTCAACTAGGTGTACTTTCTCTTCTAAAGCTTTTAGTTTATCTCTAAGCTCTTTGGTTTCTTTCTCAAACTTATTCTTTTCATGAACAAGGTCCTTTCTAGCTAGAAACTCCTTCGCTGATACAAATGTTTTATTGGGATCGACATTAGCTGGATCGTCTTTCCAACCTATTGCAGCGGCAGCCGCCTTTTCTTCTGGAGTCGACTTATCCTCGTCTACAATCTCAACATTCTCTAATTCTTTAGCTACTTCTGCAACAACTGGTTCCTCTGGATCGTCTAATGCTCCTTCTGGTAGTTGTGCTATCTGTGCTTCAATTTCTTTCGCGAACTGAGCTCTAATCTCCTCTTCCGACATAGAATCTAACTTCGCGTCTTGTGAAGTATTATCCATTATCTACTGACCTCTCAATAATAATATCTAAAAACTGAGACTGAATAATTCTGTAACCAGAGTCATTGTCCCAATCTTCCCCTTTAAGTGGGGGGTACCACTGCCCGAAACTCTTTCGGAAACCTACATAATCGCCTATTTTGAATCCAGCGTCCTCTGGGCTATTGTAACCCTCATCTTTAAAACAGTCTGGACCAAACTCTACTATTGTTCCTTCATATAAAGATGCTCTAGTATAATCAATTGACTCCCCCACTAATTGAATTCTAGAAGCTCCTATAGACTTCCTAACATCAGGAAGTTTAATAATCACCCTATCTCTTCTTGCCACATACTTATTGTGGGCGTTTTCTTTTATCATTGTTTCCCTCCTCCGGAAATAAATAACAAAATAAATTATCACTCAATAAACGTTTGATTAAACTACGTTCCCCTATTAAGGAATTAATCTTTGGTAAGTCTTCTGGTTTATGAAGACTGTTGCCCAAATCTTGTAAAATGGTGTCATCTCGGGCTTTAAGCAACTTAAATAGCCTCTGAGTTACCTGGTTCTCCTCCCATTGATGGAAGTTGTGACTGTTCGCCATTCATACCCTCCTCCGGTACTGCTGGTTCTTCACCTACCGGTGAGGTAGGACTTGCTAAATCTAATTCTTTTGCTATCTCTGGTTGTGGTTTGTTGCCACCAGCTTTAATAGATCCATCTGCACTCTTAACTTTTTCTGGTTCTGCTAAAGCATCTGCTTTTTGAGCCAGCCTTTGTAATTCAATCTTATGTCCCTCTAGAGACATTGTGTTAAGCGTTGCAATTGACTTGATTGCAGATTCTTCTGCTTTCTTCTCTACTAACATGTTATTGTAGGAAGCTTCGAGTTCTTTCAGAGCCATCTCTCTTTCTTTTAATACTATCTCACGATGGCTAAGTTCTAGTTGTTTGCTCTGCATATCTAGTTGAGCTTGTAACTGAATTACTTCAGGTGGTGGTGGAGCATTAGGATCTGGTGGTTGTACTTTCTTATCAATGTCTTCTGAGCCCATTGATCTTAAATACCCACGAAGTATCTCATAAGCATTTACACCAGGCTGTCCAATCAATGCCATCTCAGCTTGAGCTTTCTGCATTCTCTGAACTTCGCTCGACATATTAGGATCTGCTATTGGTCTAATGTCAATCGATTTATCTTCGAAATCTTCTTGAGCTATAGCTAGTTTAGTGTCCATTGCCGTAAAGTATTCTTCGTCAGATAAGTACAATCTGTTCAATCTATATAATTTATCAAACTCTTGTTGAAGTGCGCGATACAACCTACGTTGTACAGATCCTAGCACTTTACTTCCTTGGTTAATTACTGCTAAAGCAGTGGTAGCAGGAACGTTCTGTGTCTTCATGTCACCAGTAAGTGCTTCATTTATAGAAGCTATTTCTTTACTATATGAGTTCAAAAGGCCTAATAATTGAAGCAATACTGCATTAGGTTCTGCGACATCGAGTTTATAAATATGGTTGTCAATCTTATCACCAAGCATCGAGAAATCTACTCGTTTAAATTCCCCTAACTCAAATGTTACAATATCGCCACCTGGTAGAGTTAATGCTGAGTCGATAAGTCCGCAAGGGTTATTCGCCATGTTGCCAGCGTCGATCAAATTGTTAGCAATACTATTTGAAGTTTCTAAGATACCATGCATTAGATGTCCTAGGCCTAGTCCGTAGTATGATCCGTCTGGTGATGGTAAGAACTTGAAACAAGTAAAGTAATGTACTGGAGTTATCCTGAGTACTTGACCATCTTCGTTTCGTTCTATTCCGTCGCTATCCCATCTAGCCACAATACGTAAGATGACATGATTCTTTTCTAGAAATACTACAACATAAGGCTCTTCATACCCGTCACCATCTAGATCTAGGTAAGTGTGCTGTTCGATAACATCGAAGGTATCTTTTCCATCAGTGTGTGAACCTCCAATTGGAGTTAGGTATTTATCCTCCAATTCTCTATAAAGGCCTGCTCTAACTCTCTCTACGATCTCATTACGAGGTAGGCATAGGATATGAGACACTCTTCGAGCATCCTCTAAACTTCCGGCGTGATTGCTTATAATCACTTCATCAAACAAACAAGTTTCTGTTCGTGGCTGCTTTTTAATCGGATCATAGTAGGTCTTTCTAAACGCCATTCCAGTTAACGGAAAGCTATTCAATAACTTATCGGTATCTTCTTCCCAATGAGGATCTTTAAAAAGACATTGATAACTCATGAATTGAGAAATTCTTCTTGCTCTATCGGCCTTAATTCCATCTGGATCTTCTCCTATAACGGCCGCCTGAACTACTTCCCCGTTACGAACTATTTCGCTATATGTTCTAGCCGCATACTGCACTACGCTAGAGACTACCATAGGTAGTTTAATATCCGCGGCACCCACAAATGGAACTGTTTTATTAGAGGACGATTCTAGCTTAGCCAACTTAACAATAGCTTTAGTTTTTTCCATCCAATCATTCAAAGACGATAAGTCGTTCGAGTAACCGATGTGACACTCTTTCGCTATTGAGTCTAAAGTCTCGTTATCGATTAAATCAGCAATATTAGGATTTTGTTGAATCTCGTCTAAGTCTAACTTTAACTTCAAATCTAGCATTCTTAATATCCTGTAACAGACGACGCGCCGCGATCTCGTCTATTTTGTGGTTTTGGAGTACGCTGAGATGCTTTATAATCTGCATACGTTCTAAAAATATTCAATTGAGGATTTAATACATACCTCAGAGCATCCGTAGCGTGGTATTGATGTTGGTCTTTAATTTTACCAGTGCTATCTCGAATGGCTCTATTCATCTCTTTCAACAAGTTAATGCAAGTAGAAAATATCTTTAATTGTCCACTAGCTAACATATTATTAATTCTAAGTAAGCCTGCATCCCTTGCTTGTCTCATGAACACCAAATCTAATCCAAGATCTTTATAGTCCATTGCAATAGTCTGTGCATCCATCGTAGTTCTATTAGTTGCTGCAGGATCGATTGCTCCTCTTATCCAAGGTGCACGACCACCACTAATAACTATTCCATTTCCATACATAATGGCATTTGCATGTACAGGCGCTTGTTGGTGTCCTTGGTAATGCTCGGAGTAGATGTAATAACATCCCGACTCTGGATCTAGCGCTGCCCAAACAGCAGCCGTACATTTAACCCCTGGGTCTAGGCCATAAGCGCGCGGCCAATGTTCTGGGATCTTGAATGGTGATGTTACGTACTCATAAGCAGCGGTCTCAAACACTGCTCCTTCGCCAGCAGAAGGAATCCCTCTAGACCTAGCATCTCTTTCATGTGGAGCCCATTGGTTCCACAGAAATTCTTTAGCTTCCTTGCTAATATGAGGCACTTCATCCCAATTCATCCTAACAACATACTTGTTACGATCCATTGGATGCTGTCCTTCGAAGAGCAATCCACCATCAGTAAACATTTCAACTACTTGAGAATAACCGGCTAATGGTGTGAATGTTAGTACAACATGCCCATCAGTTGTAGCAGTTCTTGTTACTGCTTCAGACCAAATAGCATATTCAGGTTCTTCATCAAATACTATGTGATGGAATCTATCACTCTGTACAGCCTTAACCCCTTGCGAATATGCTTTAAAGAAAGCTTTTCCTCTAAACCCGCCCGGTCTTCGAACGGTTAAAGTATCTAGTGCTTGAGCTACGCCTGCATGACAAGTTTTGTCAATTATGCAGTCTCTTGGTATAAATCCAGTTCCCGGATCACTGAAATCGCCATAGAGATAAGCTTGTAATACGTCTCGTACATGCTCGGCTTTATTTCCAAGAATGCAGATATCCACATCCCCTTCTAGTCTTTCGCCTTCCCACCAATCTGGATACAATCCAGTTAAGTGGAGAGCTGCTTGATACATACCAGCAAATGTTTTACCACCCTGGTTATTGGCCATAAACATTACTACTTTATGGTCTTTTCCAGCCTTAAAGAATTCCATTTGTCTAGGATACTTATCTCTAGATCTAGGCCCAGTTTCAGGAAAAATGTAATCTAGTTTACGATAACGCTTTCTCTTTTCTTGTTCTTCTAGAAGTGCATTAAGTAAAACTAATTCTTCTGAATTAAGATTTTGAAGTTGTTCCGTCATCCGTATCCTTTATTACGCCACCCTTCATTAAAAGTTGCTTTACGTTAGTCTCTAGGTCGGCCGTACTCATATTGTTTATTTGCATATTCTGAATGTTGATATTCTGGCCAGAAACTTGTTGATTATTCTTATTCCAGCCTAATACATTCTCAGCTAAAAACTTGTACATATTAACATTGAAGTTTTCAATTTCACCAAACATAGCTTTTACGCCAGTATCCATATAAAAGACTTCCTGACCTGCTCTTGCTCTATCGTGGGCTTCTTTCATCTCTGGATATATCTTAAGCCACTCATAATAGGTAGTCTTAGAGATTCCAAGCTCTACGCATACATGAGCAACTGACTTACTACCAGATAAAGTATCTAGCACCTTAGCAGGAACATCGTCTGTATATTTTCGTATTTCAGCAGGAAGCTGTTTGGAAGCTCTCTTACTAATGCTTTTTTTCGAGCTCATTTAAAATCCGATTAAGTAAGTATTCTACGTTCTTTAAAGACACTTCTAGAGGTTTTTGCATATCCTCTACCAACGTACGAGCCTCTTGATGAGTTATAAAACTAGCTAAATCTTTTTCCATACTATCGAGTCTCTCAATTAAACGTTTAACAAAATATGCTATCAATCCTACTACTGGTAGAACCAACACTTGTACAACGTTAAGTATTGTGCTAAAATCCATAATGGGAGCCTATTGTCTAGACAATAGGCTC
>OFRM01000869.1_pt1 | contig 11315 bp, 8 predicted proteins | sample 1543101 | NCBI WGS metagenome assembly OFRM01 (sample SAMN07774223, study PRJEB24372) | wastewater metagenome | isolation source: Exp Tend VB 0WW | collected 2016-02
AGCTCTTCGCTCTGCTTTGGATAATTCTTTTTTATTTGCCATTACTATATAGGATATATTATACACAACTAAAAAGCAACCCCTTAGCTGTGGATATCCGTTTTCTTCATAAGAGACAAGGCTACTCTGTCACCACGATCTGCTTCTTTCGCAATCCATGCTTGCCATGTAGAGATCCATTCAGTAGCCCAACTGAAAGGCATGTAAGTAACATAACCTAGCCCCATATACTTAATTCCTTTGAGTGGTTCGAAGTTCTCATACTTCTTTTTGTTTTCGTCACTTCTTGCGTAGTAGTCTGTGAAGTCACACACTCCGGTCACTCTTCCTTCTGCGTCTAAGTTGACAGCGTTCCAATGTTTTAAGATTCGGTTAATAGATCCGAGTCGGATATATAATTCTGTAATCTCGTTGAGATGTGTTTTGTTGAGCTTTGGATACTCAACCTCTCCTTCTTCTTTTTTTGCTTTAGTGAATCGTCCCATAATTTTATTGATTTAAGGTTTTTTTATTATTAAGTCAGGAATATATATTTTTGTAGTAGAGTAGACAGCTCTTCCTTTTACGAACTTTAGATGTACTCTAACCATTCCACTGACTACTAAAGTAAAATAATTCATATCTATGATGTTAGTTCTTTATGCACGGTTGATAATTTCCAATCGATCTTTCCCTCATACTTCCTTCGAACAGAGGCGAAAGCTTTCCCGATCTGAACGTCAGTGTATCCGGCATTCGCAAGATCTGAAGCGACCTTCACATTCTGCTTGATGAAAGAGTTGAACTGCTTCTTCGTGGTGATGTTTTCTTTTACGCGATCATACACGTAGTCGAGGTATCCGCCGATGATAACCATGTGTCTACTTTTATGCTGATCTAGGAGATCTATCTCAACCTTGAGATCGAAGATCTCTTCCTCTTCAGAAACACTCTCGTCCGATTCATCGGACAATTTTTGACTTTCTTTTGATACTTTCTTTTGTGAGTTAACTACCTTAACTACTTCCGGTAAAGTAGCTTTACCACTTCCGGTTAAGCTACTTAACTGGTCAAGTACCTTAACTACTTCACGAAGATCTACATCAAGATTGATTTTATAGATATCTCCTCGTGCATTTTTCTCTTTGATAATGAGCTTCAACTCAAGAAGAGTATTGAGAGCTTTTGATACTGAAGGGCGAGACAATCCACACCCACCGTCTAGGCGAGTGCCGTCTCTTTTAACAATACCGTCCACGAATTGAGAGTAGCTGATTTGATCGCTCTCTCTTTGGAATCCATAAGTGCGTCTACAAATGTAGATGATCACTCGAAACTCTGCGTCTGGTAGCCTGTACATTAACTTATCGAGAATTATATTCGGGACTTGTGTACTGTTAGGCTTCAGAAAATCTGAAGACATAATGATATAGTGTTTAGCTGATAAACACCGGAAATGCTAGTGTATTCTCTCTTTCGACTACCTTCATGATTTCCCCTTGTAAGAAAAACTTCTGAAGATATGCGAAAGAGTACAAGGGTAGCCAACCGGCTAACTCTTATCATACACCATGTATGACGTAGCCTATGTGGATATCTTACAGAATTATTGCAAAGTATTCAAGAACCTTGAATAACTAGCTTCACAGTCTGCTTTTTGTTTCTCAAGATACTGCATATCTCCATAGAGAATACGCCACACGCTCCACTGTCTTTGCTGATTGATACTCCACATATACCCCATGACTTCTATAGAATCCTTATAATTCCACACATCACCGTCAGGAAGTCCGGCGAGTTTCTTGTAATGATCGAAGGTAGGTTGTAGAAATTGACCGACGCCACGAGATCCACCGTAAGGATCGGAACTGTTAAGAGCTTTCGGATTGTATCCTGACTCACAGAAAATGACTTTGGAGAAGCGTTCAGTGTCGAGATGATACTTTGCTCCAACTCGTAGCGTTTCGTCGTATATGGCAGATTTTGACGCAATAGGCGATGTGCTAGAGCTTATAACTGTCATGTCTTTTGCTAGGGGCGTTGATGTCCCTACCAAAGTAGATGTAGATTGAATAGGCGAAACTTCCCCCACCCATTTTACAGACAGAGAAATTGATAAGAATATGAGCGTCGCCAGTGCTGTTTTTATATTTGATGTAACGATTCTCTGTACTGAAAGTACATAATAGGGGAGCGGAGATTCCGCCCACCTGTATATACTCTACGCTCTGAAGTATTTATCAAGAGCCATGAGACCACCAGTGATACCGCCGAAGATCCCTGCTACTGCGAGAGACTGTGCGAATACCTGAAGATCTGCAAATGAGTGAACACCTACAACCTGAAGACCTATCATTGAAGCTACTGCTCCGGCTATTGCTCCACGTAGGAATCTTAGAAACACAACTTTTACTTTTGAATATGTATCCATTTGTTTTTTATTATTTATAAATTATTTCTTGTTCGGGATTCTCTCCTCGATGATCGTCCCGAGCTTTGTGATCTCTCTCCCCATTGCGTCGAGGGATTCCTTAACTTTATCTACTTTTGTATCTACTGTGTGAATGTGGTTGTTACTTTGTAACAGAAGAGCATTGAAGCTTTCTTGCATTGTCTTGAATCTGCCTTCGGTAGATTCTGTGAACCACTTCATCTGTTGCTGTATGAGAGCGTCAGTCTTATCGAACTTTGCTTGAGGATCGAAGATCGATTTGTAGACTGTGAAGATGATACCGAGAAGACCGACAATGAACATGATATTAGAAGGTGATATAAAGTTGTCCATTCAATTTGTAAAGCCACTATTGAGCCAAAAGTCGAGCGAGTTAGGAATAAAGATTGACGCAAAGATCGTGATAAAAAATATCAGTTGAAAGATCTCCTTTGTCCATTGTAGTATAACTTTTTTTCTCATTTATTTTTTGTTGCTATTCACAATGAATTGACGGTATGCGTCACTCGATACAATTCTGTTCTTGATGATGAACTTGCGAAGATCTTCGAAGTCCTTCTTCGGAAGTGTCTTCTGATACTCTGTGAGAAGTGCAACCTTCTCATCATTTGATTGAGCTGTAACAAGTGCGTCGACTTTTGGATCTGCTTCACCACGAATAAGAAGAGTGTTGAATCTTTTCTCAAGAGACCCCTTTTTATCGCGGAGCTCTTTCGTGTTGATCTTACCTCCTAGTATATCCTCAATCATCTTCTTTTTGATAGCCTGTTGTTCACCGTAAGACTTACCTTGTGCCTGATCAACATAATCGAATACCTCGCGTCTTGTTTGAAGAGATTCTCGAGCTTTATCAGATCTCACTTCATTTGTAATCTCACGGATCTTTTCAGTCTCTCCATAGTTTGATACACGAATGAATCGACTGTAGAGATTAGATACTGCAGGAAGAGCAAGAACTCTTTCAGAAGGTGAAGGATCTTTCGGAACAACTTCATTCTTGTAGAGCTTCATGAAGACAGATCCTCCGAGATTATCGAACATGTAAGAAAGGAAAGGCTTCAGCTTTTCAGATCCACCGGCGAGCATTTGTTCGTCAGAGAGAACAGTTCTTCCTCTGAAGAAGTCGTAAGGATTCTGACCACTCACATATTGAGATGTCTGCATGAGTCCAGTGATAGCAGGAGAGAGTGAAGGAGCTTGTCCTCCGGCATATGAGAGAATGTTTAGATAAGTATCAAGATCTCCAAGCTTTTCAGGATCTTGAATAGCACCGGCAATCTTCCAAAGAAGACCTGACATGAGTCGTCCTGTTTCATCTTGTGGAATACGCACATAGATTGCTTTTCCATTTTCATCTTTACCAAGTGGAACGATGTGATAGTTTGTCTTGTCGTACTCTGAAACCTTTCCGAAAAGTTCCTTGAGGTAATCACCAAAGAGACCATATGTTGCCATGAGCATAAGTATCTTCGGAAGGAAGTTGAGTTGCATAGTCTTCCACCAGTAACCGGAACGAGTCTTCGGATCTACTGCAAGCTCATAGTCTGCACGCACACCCTGAAAGATCGCATTTGAGAAAAGAAACACTTCATTGATCCAACCCTTGAAACGTCCACCGTCCAAGAAGTCAGGAGATCCAACCTTGCGACGAATGAAGCTTCGCATTTCACGAGGCTCTACTTTTCCTTCAAGTGCATAGTATCCGGCTATTTTCGGCATTGTCTCGATCAAGTTACCAGTCTTCTCGATGAAGTCCATGATACCGATCATCTGCTTGATAACCGGTGACTGCTTTGTAAGACCGAGAGATTCACCGAGTACACCGAGCTTTGTAGATTCTGCTTCTCTCACACCTACTTCACGCATGATTCGATCGATCTGACGATCCTCAATATCTTCACCCTTGATGATGTCGTTATAAGTAATGGCGATGATACGATCACGCTCGAGCTTATTCACAAGATCGTATGCTTCCTGATCTGCGACTGTAGGATTTTCAGGGATACCGAATGCTCTGATCTTCGAAGCATTGAAAGATTTTCCATAGTTCTTTGTTACCTCGTAGAGTGACTTCACAAGAGATGTATCAGGGAATGATTTGATAGATCTCCAATAGTCACGAATGAGGTTGAATTGCTGAAAGCCTACGTTGAAGGTAATGAAGAGGGGACGGAAGAGACCGGAGTTCATGAAGCGAAGTCCTTCAAGTACCATGTTTTGCTGACCGACAGGAGTCTTTCTGATTGCTTCTCCGATGTACTGATCAACGTAGTAAGCCTTCATCTTTCCGTCTTCCATGTAAGAGACAAGACGAAGATTTTTGTCCGTAGGCTCAAGGGCAATTCTTGCCTTACCATTAAAGGCATACTTTGCTTCTTCTACCTGATCGGAGAAGTTCTCTTTGAGGAAGTTGATTGTTTTCCTATTCACTTTGTTTCTCTCCATTGCACGAATAAGAGACACTGACTTTTCAATACCAGTGTTAGCAGGGTTTTCAATAGGTTGAAGTGTCCCTTTCTTTGACTTTATGCGGTAGCTCGTTTTAACACCGGCATACTTCACCGGCTTGAAAGGGACATAGTAGTCACTCTCTTCGATCATCTTCATTGCGTCGTCTGATACCATTCCTTCAGCATGTGCTTCACGATAGAGATCTTTGATTGCGTCACGATAGTCTTGAGCAAGTTGTTGAAGTCTTTCGAACTTTACATCACCAAGCTTTGTTCTCATCGAAACAGATCCTTTCTTGCTTGCGTCTGCGTCTGCAGGAACTTCTCCAAGATCATCATAGAGCTCACGAACGAAGTCAATTTGAAGACCTTCAGGGTTAGCCACCTCACCACGATCACCTTTCAAGATACGTTCATAGAAGGCGATCTCTCCTAGATCGTCCCAGTCCATACCATTTTTCTGAAGCTCCTGATAGATTGAATTGAACTTCTCGTCAACAATAGATTTGATGTGTCCTCCTAGATAGTTTGATTCCTCAAGATAGTAAACAGGGTTATCATCAGGATTGATAAACTCTCCTGCTTTTTGCTTTTCTCTTACAAGTTCACGGATAGCTTCGAAACGTGATACATTCTGAAACTTGAACTTGAACCAGATAGATCTCTTCTTCATTTCTTCTTCGAGTTCGATTTGATTCTGACGATCCTTTGCTTTCTGATCTGCTTCGACGAACATATTCTTTGCTTTATCTTTTCGAGCTTCCATAACTTTCGCGTCATTGCGAAGAAGATCTTGTAGTTCAAAGTAAGCCTTCTTTACCTCCGGCTTCTTGTCGAGTGATTCAAAAAAGATATTGTATGAAGCAGGAGCTTTGTCTCCGGCAAGTACAGGATTGTTAAAAAGTACAGAGATAAAATCTGCATATACTTCCGGTGCACTCTTACGATATGCAATGTATGACTTCGGTGCAGTTGTCTCATCAACAGGCTTCCAGTATTTTGAAAGTTCCCATAGTTCATTTCGCACTTCTTTATTCGAACGAGTTGCTCCGGCTTCAGCATAGAAGTCTTTACTGAATCCTTTAAGAACAGAAAGACGTCCGAGCACATTACCTCGAGACATTGTGTGATCAGGAAGATAATCGATCAAGTGACCGATCTCGTGAGCGAGAGTCTTCTGAAGCTGTCCGATATTCCCTTCGAGGAAAAGATCAGGATTGAGACCGATCTCACCGTTACCTTTTCCGTAGAACATACCATTCGCTCGTGTGTACTTCTTGATGAATGGAGCGTCACCGGATAGAGTCTTTGCAAGATCGATGAGTTCAGGAAACTCTATCGGCTTGATCTGATCGATGTTACCGAGCTTCACTTCACCTTCTTCACGGAAGCGACCAATAGAAGCCCCGACTGTTCCTGTCTGTGGAAGATCTTGAATAGAAGCAAGTAGCTTCGTTCCGAGATCGATACGAGCTTGAGGATCTGTAGTGCTATCAAGTTGCTCGAGATATGTAGTGAGATCTATCTTCTTCTTTGTTGCTTCTGTGTATAGATACTTCTCGTTTAGATTAAGAGATGTAGCAAGCTGTTCACTTGCATAAGCATTCTTAGCAGGAAGAGACTTGAGATTTGCGAAGCCTCCTTCTTTTGAGATAAGCTTCTGTGCTTCCTTTAGAGTAGGAGTTTTCTCTTTGACCCCCTCTTTTTTGGTAGTAATAGCCTCTTTTTGACGTTTTTTTGTCGAAAGTTGCTTATTTTCCTCTTTTTTAGGAGATTCTACTTTGCTTTCTTTGGATTGTTTATCAACTGTAGGAAGTGACTTTCCATTTGTTCCTCTGTTGGCATTTCCTTTATCTGTCCGATCTTGTGCAGGTGTTTCACTAGATCCTTTGCTATCTCGAACTTTGCCTTTTGTTCTTTGTCCAGTTGTTTGATCGAAGTTATTTTTTGCATAGGTTGTTTTTAAGTTGTCTTCATTATACCCCAATCCTTTGAGGGTGTCTAGCACGTTAGTAATATATTCTTCATTGAAAGCAAGATCCATAGCCACCTTGAAGTCATCGACATTTCTTGTGTCGAGGATCTTCACCTGATCATCTTTGATCTTTCCTTCTTCGAGAAGCTTCTCAATAACAGCCGGAGCTCCTGCATGACCACGAGCAAAAGTGTTATCAGAGATTCCTCTTCCGATTTCATTCTCTCGAAGGATTGTATACTTTCTAGCATTCTCAATGTTTGGAAGGACACCCCTGATCTCAACCTTCTTGCCTGCGTCCTCTGCTTGTTTGATTTGCTTCAGTGCACCTTCATAATTTGAAAGGTTAGAGTCATACACAATACCGTCGAAGCCTCTTGCTTTGAGTGCCTTTGTGACGAGTTCTGTCTTTCCTGACCCTGCACCTCCTGAAGTAAAGACAACTGTATCGCCCTTTGCTTTCTGAAGAGCAAGTTCGAAGAGCTTGAATGCTGACTTCGAATAGATAGGGTGATTGTTGTCATTGTAGTCACGACCGAAGTGATCTTTGAGATCATCACCTCCGATCACTATCGGCTCACCCTTATCGATAGCCGGTTGAATCTTCTCTGACCAGTATCGCTCTGTTGCTGTGTCTGAAAACTTTACCGCGTCTTCTTCAGATACTTTTGCCTCACTCTTTGGATTCACTCCTTCAAGTGGAGCGAAGCCGTCTGCTTGTACAGATCCTTCAGGAGCATTTACCTTCTCGATCTCTTTCTGAATCTCGATAGCAGGCTTTGAAAGATCTACTCCTTTCTCTCCAAGATAAGTAGCATACGCTGATTTTGGATCAATAGGAGCTTCGTCTTTTGTGATAAGGTTAGGATCTACTTGACCACCTCCGATTGCTGAAGCACCACCAGTGATAAGACCTCCGGCAATACCTCCAATAAGAAACTCTTGAGCCATTCCTCCATTTTTCACATAATCTGCAAGTTCTTTAACGATCACTTGTTTCTGTTCCTCGCTTTGTGCATTCTTATAGTCATTAGCATATTTCAGGAATGATTGTGAGACTTCAGTTCCTCCTTCAACTGTGAATCCTTTTCCTGCTTCTTTCAAGATTCTCTTCAGTGCTGTCTCACCTCCTTCTTTTACAATAGACTTGAGAGCTGATTCTGCAAAACCAGAAAGCACAGTATCTCCTACTGTGTCGATTGCTATATTTCCAAGAGAGTCAACTCTTCCCTTTTCCTGCCTCTGATCTTCTGCAGATATTGAAGCGAAGTATGGAGTAGTAACAACTGCAGGAGATACTCTTCCTCGAGTGATAGCTGAAACAGAGAGACCTAGTAATATACCGAGAGCTGACTGTGTTCCTGAATCTTGTACTCCGTAGAAGATCTTCTCTGCCATTGTATTATTTGGATCTTTTGCTTTCTCTTCAAGAGCTTTGTATGCTTCATCATATGTATTGTCACCGAGGGCTTTGATTGAAGCATACGCCTTAAGTGGAATGTTTGCAGAATTACGAGCTACGAATGAAGTGATCTTCTTGCCAGTATCAGAGTTCAAAAACTTAACAAGTGGAACATTCTGATTCTCTTGATCGATGAGCTTTGCTTTTTCTTCAGGCGTAGCATTCTCATAAGAAGCAAGCCCTTCTTTTCCTTGAGTCATGAGTGTCTTAAGTTTAAGAGAAGCTTCATCGGCTTGTTTCTGATTATTACCGAACCAGTCAAGAACCTTTCCGAGACCTGTTCCAATAGTAGAAACAATCGAAGGCTTCTCGACTTGTGGAGTCACAACTGAAGCTTTAGGTGTGACCATAGGAGATACTGACGTCTCTTGCTTGAAGCGATCATATGCAGAAGTAACAACCGGAGCAGTGTCAGGTTGTCTCTGATTACCGACTGATACAGGTACGACTTTAGGTGTTCCTGTAGGCTGTTGTGATTTTGTCTCTGCTAGGAATTGATCGTATGCTGACATTGAATATATAGATTAGTAGATACCTGCCTCGCTTGCCTTTTGTAGAGCCCAATAGAAGAAGTTCGGATCTGTATTGAGTCTAGCTTTGTCTGCTTCAGTGAAGCCTAGTTCCTTCGAAGCCTCACTGTTTGAGAAACGTCCTACGATTGCTTTCTGTTCTGCAGTAGGCTTGAAGGTTGTTCCTCCACTACCATTTTCTGCGTCTGATTTTAGTTTTGCAATCTCTGCACTTGTCTTCGCACTAGAACCTACAACCTGCACGAACTTCTTAGTAGTAGGATCATACTTGAAGAAGCCTGACTCACTGTTACCGATAACTGTAGGAGCTTTGTTTCCTTCTGCTCCTTTAAGATATGAAGGAAGATTCGAAGCACTTGATGTCTTTGTCTTTGAGTCTTTAAGAAGAGATACTTGCTGTTCTGACTTCTTCTGTAGGTAGTTGAGCTTTGCGGTATTGATAGTCTGATCAGTAGAGAAGTCATTCTGATTGCGAGTAACCATACTATTGATTTCATTGATACCTTGCTCGTAGAGTGTTTGATACTGTGTGACCTGTGCAAGCTTGTTATTGATTCTCTGCTCTGCTTGATCGAGGATTCTCTTTCCACGACCTACACGAGAAGTTTCAGTAAGGAAAGGATTCTCGTCGATAGTTCCTATTGCTTCAGTAAGAAGAGATCTCTCTTTTGCAATCTCATCATTGATAGCTTGAATCTTTCCTTTGATCTCTGAAAGACCTGAAGTGTTATAAGCTGTCTGATAAAGTTGTTGTGACGTCTGTGAAGGCTTCTTGAAAAGTTCTCCTTCAACTGTAGGAATACCGAGTTCTTTTGCGATAGCGTCTGACTCTTCCTTTGATACGGTGTTCTGTGTTTGGAGATAGTTCTGATACTGCTCAACTGACATTCCTGCACGCCCTGCTTGTTCTGCTAGAGCTTGTGAGTCCGCTACTGTCTTCTGTTCAGGTGTTTGAGTAGGAAGTGTAGGATTCTGTGGATTTGTAGGATTCGTCACCACAGGGGCAGGATTTGACGCACCAGAGAGCTTTAGAGAAGCTCCTACTTGCACCATGTTTGGATTTGCCTTGTATTGAGGATTCATCTCGAGAAGCTGTGCAAGAGTCATTCCGTTTGCTTGTGCGATCTTACCAAGTGAATCGCCTACTTTAACATCATAAGACCCTGTAGCCGGAGTAACTGGAACAGTTGGAGCAACAACAGGAGCTTTGACGCTTGATGTTGTAACAACAGGAGTCACTACCGGTGTGACGGTAGTTTTTGGAGCAATCGTCATGTTCGGTTGAACTGACATATTTGCAGGTGTTTGATTTCCACCGAGTACAGTCGCAAGTTTATTACGATAGTCTGTCACATCTGTAGATGTGATCTTCGGTGTTGTAAGCATTGGTGTAGTAGTTTGAGCCATTTATTTTTATATTGAAAAACCTCCTGTTGGTGAAGAAGAGCGACCTCCCTTCTGTGATCTAAAGAAATCAGGAACTTCGAACATTGGAGTTTCTTTCGGTTGCTCCGTAGCCCGACCAAGATCGAGCTGACTCTTGAGTACTCCGAAGATTCCATATGCACGCTTCTCTTCAACTGCCCCCTGTGTAGCATTCATCTTTTTCTCTGAAGAGAGAGCTTGAGCATACGCAAGAATAACGACACCGGAGTTACCAGAGAATGACTGTGAATCAGTATCCGGTGAGAAAGGGAGAAGATCTGCGTCTGCAGATAGTTCTTGAAAGTTTCTCTTACCGTAGATATCGATAGACATTCCCTCTTGAGCAATGTTTGTATTGAAGAAAATGAGACGCTTAAACTCTGCCCAGTATCTATCTTGTGCCGTAGCATTAGTTTGGAAGTATCTCTTGTATCCGTTGAAGTTCTTCTTGTGGTATTCCTTTCCGTCGATAGCAAAGTAATAGATTGAAGAAGGTTGAATATCAGTAGGGTATGAAACATATCCTCTAGTAATATCTGCAGTAAGAAGTGTCGCTGTCTTTGAGTGTTCTGCAAAGTCCCATGAAGTAAAGTCCCATGCGAGGAAACAGGCTGTGTTGATGTAACCACCTAGATCAGCGTCAGAGAAAACGTCGTTATTCGCTATGTCTGCATAGTCGATATCGAGCTTGCGTGCTAGTTCTTGTTTTGCTTCGAGGAATGTCATTTGTTTAGTATGATTTTATAAATAAAGTATATCACTATTACGTCAATGCGACGTATCTCCAATCCCCATTTATGTACAGATATACTCGACGAATTGCACCGTCGTCATAGAATTGAATCTGCTCATAAAAGTTTTTTGGTGTGAATGTAGGAGCAGTATCAATATGCTTCTTAGTAGTTCTCATTGCTTCAAGGAAAGCAAGATAAGGAGAGATACCTTGTGCGAAGGTAACATTGTTTGTAGGGGTAGATTCTTGCTTGCTATCCTGTGTTGAATCTTCAACAAGTTCGATCTGTTGTCCTGCAAGAATATCTTT
>OFRM01000870.1_pt1 | contig 11312 bp, 11 predicted proteins | sample 1543101 | NCBI WGS metagenome assembly OFRM01 (sample SAMN07774223, study PRJEB24372) | wastewater metagenome | isolation source: Exp Tend VB 0WW | collected 2016-02
TATGGCTTCGCGAATGTCGACGCGCTTTTGCTTCGCCCAATGTTTCATGGGCGGTTCCAGGTTCTGCCCGCGCTTCATCGCGGCATCAAGCGCGCGTTGCAGCCCGTCCATGTCCATGCGCATTTCCAGCATTAGGTGAACCACCGAAACTGGCGGCGCAGACTCGGACACGGGGGTGCACCTAGGCGCGCGGTCATGCCCAGCTTGTAATTGCGGCTGGACGTGGGGTGAATCTGGGTAGAAAGCGATTGCAGGCGCTTACCCAAATCGACCAGCGCCTTGCGACCGTTCTGGTAATCGTCCTCGACTAGTTGCGGCATCGCCTGGTTTTGCGAGCCAGTGACCCAGATGTATTTTCTGAGCACTTTGCGACCCGCCGACAGCACGCCCGACCGATCCATTTCTGACCACGGAATCGGCGGCGGCGGAACGTTGCGGATCTGTTGATTGAACCACAGCGCGTCAAAACTATCCAGGTTGAACGATAAACCTATGGCGGTGCGCACATCCCCATCGGTGTCACCTAGTACCTGTTCAAGCAGGACGAGGTTGTAACCAGTACTCTGCGGAACTCGAAAATGTTCCCGCAGAGCATCCGGACCACCTACCGCGGACTCAGCATCCGGGGCTGTGAAGTAGTGGAGCGCCATGGTCTATTACCGAGGCTTGCGCCCGTCCGCGCGCGGTTTTTCCTCGCTCGGCTTTTCGGGTTCTGGCGCCTTCACGGGCTCCGGCGGGGTCTTGAGCAGAGCCGCGCGGGCTTCTTCTAGCGCAACCCGCTGCGAGGCAATTTCTGCGCGCAGAGCCGCACACGCGGAACACGAAGCGTCCGCTAGCCCGATGTCATACTCGATGATCGCAGGCGCATGCTCGGGAATCGGAAATCCCATCTTGACCGCGGTTTCCTTGCTGATATGCGTTCTCATTCACTCACCAGAACGGCGATCTGCCGGTCGTATGCTTCCTGCGTCAGGATGCCGGAAGCGAGTAGTTGCTTGAGGTTGCGTGCCCGCTGTTCAAGCGACGCAGCAGGCTTCGCGGCTTCGCGCCCGGTCGCTGGGTGCAACTGACCCCATCGCGTGCGCAGGTCTGCGATTTCATCGGCGGTCGTCTGAGCAATCGCCGCTTTGCCGCGGTCGCCCATGTTGCTGGACATCGCTTCGCCCTGTTGCCGCATCGCTTCGCAATGCGCCTCTAGGTCATCGGCGGTCATTTGTCCGAGCATCTTGTCGCGAGCAGCCGCGCTTTCGTTTTCGGCTACTTCACGGATTTGTTCGATCGTGTGCCGCTGAAGTTCCTGGGCTTTTTGCAGACGTTGTTCGTCTTCCAGGTACTCAGCCCGCGCCGCATCTTCTGCCTTGCGCTGGGCTTCGGTCTGCATGCGCTTCGATGACATGGACTGATGCGCCCGCATGTCCTGAATCTGCTTCGTGACGTTCTGCGCTTCGGGCGAAGCCATCTGACGCCTAATGATCTCGTATTCCATCGGCGTACAGAGCACGGCGCGGTGGGCTTGAAAAGTCATCTGCGTCAGGTTGTAGGCGACACCGGGAATCAGATGCGCAAGCACCTGTTCCCCTGCGTTTTCTACCCGGTAGCCCATCGCCTTTGCGTTTACGATCGCGGTGGCGTCGATGATTGCGCTGTACTGCCGATTCGGGCGCAGGTAGCACTTGATCATCTGTTTTGGGTCGACGAGGGACATATCGACGTTGCGGTCAAGCGTCCCCTCAAACCCCTCCAGCCCGTTGCCCTTTTGGCTGAAAATGTCGTCTGCGGCTGCGTTCATTTGGATTTCCTCGGTCCAATGGTTGAGCGGTTGCGGAGCCTCGACTCTCCGCCCCGTTTGCTACTTAGGACGACAGCATTCCGCGGAAGCGAGCCAGCGCCGGGTTAACGGCGTTGAACGCGACAAACGCCGCGGTCGGCTCCTCGACCAGGAAGTGCACAAACGCCGAGACCTGGACGACTTCGGCGAACCGCGGCGTACGGAACTCGGGATACCGCAGGGACACGATCGGCTCGCTGTCCGATCCGCCCATGAAGTACATGTGACCAAACGAGTTGTCCGAACGCGACGGACCACCGCCGGTCAGGATCAGCACATCGGGACCACCGAAGTACCGCTTGCTGCCCAGCCCGGACAGACCCGGCGCCTTATAGATGCCATATTCGTCGATGTAGATCGTACCCGGCTCGACGTGTAGGAACTCCTCGACCAGCTTCGGCGTCACGGCGCGGAACGTGGTCACATCCATGCGGCCGATGGTCGTCGGGTGCTGCTGGAGTTCCTGCCACACTGGCGAGGTCAGATAGATCTTGTGGATCGGCCGGTTGGACTCTTCGCGAACGAAACGGGTCCAGGTCAGCAGATCGTCCAGCGGATTGGCATCCGGGGAGGTGCGGTTGCTCCACTGCTGCGCCGCAGGGACGGTCGTGTTGAACGTCATCAGGGCCGCATTGCGCAGCGTCTGATTGATGGCAGCGTACTCCAGCCGCAGACGCAGCCGGTCGTAGACGTACTGCCCCTGACGCGCGGCGAAGTCGAAAATCTCATCCGCGGTGTCTTTGGTGACATTCGGGATCAGCGCCTCCAGGCCGAACGCCTGAAGGTTGTACGACAGCGGAGATCGAACGTTGAAACTCACGCGGTCGAGCAGCCCATCGTCGCCGATGTCCGCTTCGTGCATGGTGATGGACGTGTCATTGTCGATGCGAGCAATCAGATCGCTCAACTTCTCGACAGGCACGCCCGACCACAGAACCGAGTGCGCGAACGTGTTGGGACTGCCGCGATCCTTCAAAAGGTACGTCAGCAGCTTGTCAACGTGCAGACCACGGGCAGCGCCGCGGGTCGTTTGAAAAAGGGTACTCATGGACTCGGCTCCTTACTGAACCTGGAAGTTGACCGTGCTGTGTTCGGCGGTGCCCACGCCCGTCGCCGTCGCCACAGCCTTGATAACCAGCACATCGCCCGCAGCCATGGTGAACTTATCCAGTCCGGCAGCCGGGACGCCCTCGGTATCAGTGCCTGCAATGTCGACAGTGACAGAAGCGGCGGCGGCATTCGCAGCGGCGGCGGTTGCGCCCTTCTTCCACTGGTACTGCACGCCCTTGGTCGCGCCCGGGGCAACGGCGAGTTCCGCACCCTTGACCGTGACCACCGACGCAGCAGCCGCGCGGTAGACTACCGGCGTGTTCAGTGCGGCGGCGGGGTTGGTGTGCAGACCCGAGATGGGCAGAAAGCGACCATCCACGACCGCATCCGTGGCATCGCAGGTAATCGGGCTGCCGGCGATGCTCTTGCCAGCCATCCCGACCATCAAGTCCGCCTGAATGTACTGTTCACTAGCCGACGACGCGGGGTACTGAATCGCGCGGGCAACTGGCGGAATCAGCGAACCCAGCGGGCGGCTAATCACGCAACCGGGGACTGCCGGATCGGGAATCAGAAACGGATTCGCAGCCGTCACGGTCTGGTTCGGCGACAGAATCAGCGGAACGTGCCCGAAGCCAGACGCGATAGTGATTCCATTCACGCCCGTTTCATCAACGGGAATGAAGGTCGAAAGGCTCGGCTCTGCCGGACCCTTGACGTTCACGCCAATCAGATCGCCAGGGGCAATGCCGGCGATGGTCTCGCCATTGACCACGACATCGGACGAGCCGGCATTGGTCAGCAGCGAGATAGCCACCAGCGAACCGAATCGCATGTTGGACGATTTGTTGCTCGCGCCCCAGATCCACGGAACACGCGAGCCACGGTTAAACGCTTCAACGATAGGGACACCCATGGTCGTCGGCTCCTTAGCTCATCAGGGCGGCGAATTTCTCACCGCGGTAGGCAGCGCCCAGGTCTGGACGCTCCATGCAAATCGTGCGCGCCATCTTGTGCGCGGGTTCGTTCGGGTTCGTCTTCTTGCGCTCCACAATCAGGCGCAGAATCTCTTCGCCAGCGGTCTCGGCTTCCATCTGCACAGCCCCGCCACGCTCGAAGTTCACGGACAGTCCGTTGTGCGTCAGGCGCTGCGACATCGCCGCCTTGGTGACGTAGGTTCCTTCCGGTGCCAGGGCATCGCGGAAATCAGCCTCACCGTTCTTTTCGTAGCGGACCTGGAAGCGCTTGCAGGCGGCTTCATCGGTCTCGCCCTTGCGCGGGACAATGCAGCCGGCTTCGAACGCGCGAGCCACAGCAACCTGCGCATCGGACTTGCGGCGTGCGGTCTGGATGTCGTTTAGTTGGCGTTCCATCTCAACGCGAGCGGCACGCTCCTTTTGCAGTTCCTGCGCAACGGCAGCAACCGCCTCACGATTCGCGCGCTCCATGATCACGTTGGCTTGCGGCGGATTGTCCACGCGCGTCGGCGCACCCGGAATCACGATCGGGTCCTGACTCATCGCAACCTTGTTGTCTTTGTCGGGCTCGGGGTGCGACTGCGATTTGTCCTTGTCCGCGTCGCCGGCTTCCATGTGGCGCTCAAACTTGGTGATCGCATCTTCCGGTTTGTCTTCCATGGTCACACCGGCAGCAGCCATCGCGCGCTTGCCGAAGTGCTCATAGATCTTGGTCAGCTGCGCGGCGGCATCTTCGTCTTCCATGCAGCCCGCTTCCATCCGGTGCTTGCTCATCTTGATCTTGGTCATCATCGAACCTCGCTCGTACTTGATTTCACAGCCGTCCAAAAACGGCTTATCGGTCCAGGCCAAGCCCTGCGCCAATGGTCCGATGGGGTTGTTATGTTGATCGGTCGCGTCTGTCAGGAATTCAGGGGACGTGCGCCGGACAAGTCTCTTTTCCCAAAGACTGCGCCCAAGGTCAGTCAGTTCGCACCGATAAACGTAGTTGCCATCATCGGGCGGATCCCCATTGTCTGGGCGCGGAAGGTCGGCTTCCGTAGGCGGCTGCACACTGGGATCATGGCTGCCGACTTCTACGACCTTGCCGCCCTTCCACGTAACCATCACGCTGTATTCGGCGGTCTTGAACTGCGCCTTGTCGAACGCCTTGTCATGATGTCCCAGCGTGCAAGGCAGGTTGTCTTTCTGCGCGCCGAACGTCCGCACGATCTGCCGGCAGTTCTCCTCGTTGAGCAAAGACTTTTGCTCAAACGGTTCGCCGTCGGGCCCGATTGCCATTTTGATATATGGCTCGTCGGACATAACGCACCACTGATCCCAGACCCCGATCGGTCCGGATGCGTTAGGCGCGCCCGCGGTGGGCGATGTGGGCATCAGACCCATTTAGGTCGCGACTCCGAGCAGAATGAACGCGTAGATGTCGATTGCCACGCCGGTCTTGTTTTCGAACCGGACCTTGCCGCCCGATGCGCCGACGTTCAATTTCGCGGCAGTGGTCAGCGTAACCGAGAAGTTGGTATACGCAGGACCGCCGCCCAGCGTCGTTGTCCCGTTCTGCGCGAACGACACGATACCGAACGACGAGGTAGCAGCGGACGGAGCGACAACCAACATGGCGCCGCCCTTGCCTCCGTTGTCGTAGTCAATGGTCGCGTCGTTCGCCAGCGTCGCGCTGAATACGTGCAGACCAATGCGCGACGTGGTGTTCGCGCTGGCGTTCAGCAGCGTCATCACAGCGCCGGTCGAATATTGCAGCGCCTGTTCCACTGCCGCGGTCGCAAGAGCAAGACCAGTTTGCCGCACGTAATTGGCTAGACCGCCAAACAGCGTCGCCGATTTCAGCAACAGTACGCCGTCCGATTTGATGAAATCAGACGATGTTAGTTGCGTGGTGCCAATCGTGCTTGGCGTACCAGCTCCAATCGGACCCGGCGCGGTCAGCAAATCGTCCGTCCCGCCAGCCCGATGCTCGGGCGCGTGCGCGGTCAGACTGCCGCTCGACGATGCGCCCTGATGCCAATACCAGTAGGTACCCATCCACTCTAGCGCTGCAGAGCCCCAATTCTGGTTGATGGTGATGGACGCGGCGCCGTTGATGAGCGCACCCGTGCCCGTAATCGTGATGTTGTTCGTAGCCGCGTCGCCCGTGCCGTCGAAAATGCGCAGGAAGCGCGAGCCGGGAACCGTGCTGAGACCGGACGCGGCAGGAAGTGCGATCGTACTAGGACCCGCGGGCGAACGCTGAACTACCAGCGTGTAATCAGAGTCCTGCACAGTCAGGTCATCGGACGTGACCACGACACGCGCGCCGGTCTGAAGTAGCCCCGCGGTAAACAGGAGTTGCGCTTGGTAATCGAGTACTGCGTTAGTGCCCGGCATCGTCTACGGCCTCTCCGCCCTCGGGGGCGCGCTTGTAAATTTTGTCTGGTCCCACGGCTCCGGGACCGGCTAGGACATTGCCCAGTACCGCGTCTCCTGCGCCGATAGATGTGGTCTTGCCTGGAATTCTGTCACTGCCGTCGGCAATCTTGCGCCCGGTGCGCTGACTGATTTCCTGGATGCTCGCCGGGAAACCGATAGACGCGAGTTGGACGTATTCGCCAATGATTTCTGTCGTGGTCGGCGCTGGGCTCGAAGTCTTCCACCCAAACACGCCGCTGCAATTCTCAAGATGATCGGGTGAGCATCCGAACGCGCGACAAAGGTTGTCTTTGTTGAAGCGCAGAGACGGACGGAGCGTGCCCTTACTGATGGACGTCGCAAGCTGCGTTCCGTCAGGCACGCGGTAGATGTGGGCCGTCGTCGCGTGCTCTTTGCTTGCCCCATAGGAGCCGGTCCCCTCGCCCTGGGTCTGGGCAAGCAATGACCCAGTGATGAGCACGGACAGGTCATCCTTGGCCATCTGGATCACCTTGGGGTGGATGTCGTCGCCCTTGCCGCTAACCGCGCCAAGTTCCTTGACCTCCATCTCGTTGAGCCAGACCGGGATCTTGCCCTGGCCGTAATTATTTAGGGCGTCGTCGAGAATTGAGCGCTCTTCGTCCTGATCGAGGATTTCCTTTTCGACAAATACGCCAATCTGAGGAATGCCATACAGGTGCATGTAGATCAGGAGATCGGCCCAGCCTTGCTGTAGCGCGTACTCAATCCAGATCCCAGCAGTCATCCAGCCGCGACGTTCTGTGATTCCGTCACCCAGGCAACGATGAAACAGAATCTTTCCGTCTGGCCAGTGCAGAACGCCTTCGCCCTCGTTGCTGTATAGACCGGGCTGGTCGCCGTCCAAAGTGAAGCGAAAACACTTTTGATGAATCGCTTCCATGGACACGGGAACGAACGAGGGCACGGCGTAGTCTTTGCCCTCGCAGCGGAACCGGATAACGCGCTCTTCCCAGAACTGTTCCGCGCCCGCGTACCCGTAGGCACTCGCGGACAGTAACTGATAAACCGCGTCCGGCCAGATGTCGCGCATAGAGGTCTGGTTCAGGATCGCGGTCTGCCACGCGCTAACGAGTTTTGCCGTGGGGTCGTCTTCGAATTCGCGCGGGGGATCGATTCGCCATGGGCTCGTATCGTTGACCGCCCACGCGCGCCGGAAGTGCATGCATGCTTGAATGTGGCTGTTGCGCTCTATGACCTGTTCGCAAAGGTCAGCCCAGCGCCACGGCAGACCCGCGTGCGCTTCCTTGCGATAGCGCACAATCAATTCTGGGGTCAGCCCTTCGCCCGGGTACGTGCTCCACCGCGCGGGCGTGGGACCGATGCCAAGACCGATCCGACGCTTGAGTGCATCGAACGCCATAAGCGCCCGCTGCTGCCTGCCCATGGACAAGCCAGAGACACGCGCAGGCGGACCGAACCCCGAAAGAGGCGCGGGCGGTCCCGGCGGAAATCCTGGCGTTATTCCCGGGCTGGCATGCACATTGCATTGATACCAAGCGCCAGAAACCAATGCAAGCACTGTGCCGTGCATTTGGCACGAAAAGTGCTTTTGCCGTCGCTAACCGCTTGACACATTTTTTTGCACGGGCTAAGCAAGTGACATGCCCTCAGGTTCAAGTCATAGGCAAGCCAAGAGCGACCGAGGCCGACAAGACGCGGAGGCGCGCGAACTCGTGCCGATTCGACTGTCTAACTTGCAAGAGTCAGACCGCGCATTCGTGGAAGCATCCTTGCAAGCATTGTGCCGCGGGGAACTCGGGAACCCTGACCTATAGCAAGCGCCGTGCCAACCTGATATGCTACAGCGGAGTCGAGGCCGCTGCACATGCCAGATACCAGAGTCATCCGCCTTCTGATCGCAGAAGGACACAGCCCACAACACATTGCCGAACAAACAGGCGTAGACGTTACCGCGGTACAGCAAGCCATTGCGGACGAGGCGCCTGACCTGCGCACGATCAAGCGCGACCGCATCGCTCAACTAACGGCGCTGATGCGAACGGCGGACGAACCCAAGCAACGAATGTCTGCCCTGCGTTTGTTGTGCAAAATAGACGGCAGTATGAACCCGTCTGAGCCCACGCTTTACGACGAAGTATGGGCAATGATCGCGCGCATTGACGACTGGGAATTGCCGCCAGATGTCAAGCCGCCGCGGGTCGCGCAAAACGAGGGCGAGCGCATCCGATGGCGCGCGACGCTTCAGAAACTCAAGCGGCTGCTGACCCGTGCAGATGACCACATCGCCGCGTTCGAACGCATCAAGCAACCTGCCGGCGGGGTCATCGATGCGAACACGTCGACCGAGGAAAAGATCGGGCGCATGTCAGCGATTCAACTTTACGCGCAGGAAGTCGGCGCACTCGCGCTTCGGGTCGCATCGACTAACCCGACGGCATCCCCTGCGCAGCGCGCGGACAGTATCGGGAAACTTGTGCAGACCCTGGGCGGAAATCACAACAACGCTGAGGCTTCGGAGTGGGGGGAGAAGGTGCTCAACGACATGGGAGGTAAAAGCGCATGAGCCGCGCGCACCTTCGCACCCTGAAAACGATCGCGCACCTGTACGACCCACGACAACGCTATCTGCATATGCGGCTGGAGTTGCGGACCACGGCGGGGCGCAGACTGCTATCCGGCGGCGGCATCTGGGACAAGTTGGAACGGCGCTGGGTCACGCCGCTGCACATGACCGTTTTGCAGGAGGGCGAACTTGCGACGGCTGATGAATCAAAGATCGGGCGGGCGCATATCCTGACCGTTGAGGATTCGCAGATTGAATACGTGCTGAACTTTGGACAGTGGCTGTATGCGTTTCTGCATGACCTGCCTCGCCCCGCTTTCGTCGATGTTCTGGCTGGCAAACGTCGCGGCGGCAAGACCTGGGTTATGGTCGCGTGCATCGTCCTCGCTGCGGTCGCGGTCCCGCAGCGCGTCCAGAAAGATGGCAACGTTCTGGGTTTCGTCTGTTGGCTTGTCGTGCCTGGCTACCCCGAACAGCGCGAGATACATGAGGACGTGATGGCGGTTCTTGCCACGCGTCGAGACCTGGCCAGCCGTGAGACCGCGGACGTATTAAGCAAACTGCCCGGCAATTGGCGCAGCGAGACCGATTCTTGGTGGATGTACCGCCCCACGCCACGCAACTGCTACCAGTTCGCGCATGGGTCCGAACTCTACCTAAAGAGCGCGAACCGGGCGGAGTCGTTAAAGCAAGGGCGCGTGGATCTAGTCGGCATCAACGAAGCGCAAAAGGTCGACGGTGAGGCAGCTATCCACAGCGCTGGCAACACGCTGGACACGGGCGGTCTCACAATTCTTGCGTGTAATCCCCCTCGCCGGTCTCGTGGCGCGTGGGTGCTAGAAATCAAGTTCGCGGTCGACGAGAAGCGCGTTACTGACCCCGCAGACGGTAAGCCCGTAGTCCGTTGGTTCACTGTTGACCCCGAGAAAAACGCGCGTATCAATCAAGCGAGCCGGGGCAAGTACCGCATCTTCGCCGGGACCATCAACCCGAAGCTTGCTAACGCGGACGCAGACGCAGAGTGGAACCAGTTGCAGGACGTGGTGTTTTACAAGTTCGGGCAGGACAACGTGATTTCGTCCGTGCCACCGACTTGGAAACCATGCACGGGCGAGGTCATCGCCGCGATGCGACTGCGTGACAACATTCGCCACCCGACGACGTACACCAGTTTCGGCGGCATGGACTTTAACAAGTCGCCCTGGTATGCGGTCCTCGGGCTCAAAGCGTACCGCGTCCCGGAGCGCGCCGATCAACTCGTCTACGTCGTCGACCGCGAATACCGCAATGACCCGGACGGCGAACAGGGCAGAACAGAACGCGAAGTCATCGTTGAGTTGTGGCGCAAGGGCTGGGACCCGCTGGAGGTCGTCATCATCGCCGACCCGTCTGGACAATGGCAAAACAGCGAAAGTCGGCAGCGGGGCGGAGTCTCAGCCGGTCACAGTTCGTTCGACTTGTTCCGGTCCGAGACGATTGCAGAGCAGGACGGAGAGACGGCAACCATTCCGGCATGGGATATGCACGCGCCCACGACCTGGAAAGCGAAGGACTCCAAACACTACGCGCATCCCCGCAAAGTCGAGACTATCGACGAGATCAACGAACTCTTCCGCACCGCGCGCCTGTACGTCCTCGCCGACTGCAAACACCTTATCGAGGCATGCAAGAAGGCGCCCGGGGACCCACACGAACGCGGTGTGACGAAAAACCTACGCGACCTCTGGCATATCGTCGACGCCCTACGCTATCCTATTCACCGCGCACAATCGGCAATGGAGCCGAAACACAAACCGAGGAAAGATGGACCAGCCACAAAAGCACCAACCACCAGCCAAAAACGAGGGCCGCTTGGGGGACAGCGACTTGGGGGAGCGAGAAGATTCGCCGGGTGAGTTGATTCCGGGGCGCGGACTCTGCAAGACATTTCCGCCGCTCAAAGAGATATACGATCGCATGATCCACCATTTCCGCGAACGCTCTCCTGTCGATATCGACGGAGAATTATGGTTTATAACTGGGATCGATCTTCCAACCCTACCGACGCACTGGCTATGCGTCTATGTTTCCAAGTCAAGGCCGAGAGGAGCCGGCAACATGAAGATCATCGACGTACAAACCAAGGCCAACGAGATTCGCATGGACTTACTCAACGAACTCCACGCCGCGAAAGACAAGACCGGCACGGAGCGCGACAAGACCGTGGACGATATTGAACGACGGGCCCACGTCCTGAACCAACTGGATCCGCGCGGCTACGCTGGAGCGGGAAGCTACGCAGCGACGGAGGAATAAGTGGACGTCGGAACGGCGATCCTCTGCTTTGGCGGAGTCGGACTTCAGATCGCGCTGATACTCGGCTTCGTCTATGTCGCCCTGTTTACCGATGTCCTATTCGATCCGCCCGGCTACTAACCACCAGGCTTGGGGCCCCTGCCTAGGGCACTACTGGTTGAGCCATTCCACAAAAAGGATTGCTGAGATTTGA
>OFRM01000871.1_pt1 | contig 11307 bp, 9 predicted proteins | sample 1543101 | NCBI WGS metagenome assembly OFRM01 (sample SAMN07774223, study PRJEB24372) | wastewater metagenome | isolation source: Exp Tend VB 0WW | collected 2016-02
ATCGGCTGTCTTGCCATTGCCACTCATAAGCGTCGTAAAAATTGCGCCACATCATGTACCGCATAAACTCATCATCAAATCGCACCGTGTTAAACCCAACAAACACCGTACCTGGGGTAGCAATTTCTTCGTAAAATACTCGAAGGAACTCTGCTTCAGTAATACCATCAGCAATAGTTTGCTGAGGAGTGATACCCGTAATCATGATGGCATCAGGTTCTGGGAGTACATCATCAGTGAGTTTGATGAGTATATTATGTGGTTCACCAATCGGCTTCAGGTTGGCATCAGTACGTTGGCCGGCAAACTGCATGATTCGACATTCTCGTGGGTTTACGCCTGTTGTTTCCAGGTCATAGAAGTAAAAACTTAGCGCCATATACCACCCAGTGTATCACTAATACTCGAGGTTGCCGTAGCGCAAGTGGATCGTGTCGCCAGGGTTGATGCCTCGCCGTTCAAGCTCGTGCATAATGCCCATCTTGCGCATGATATCACGCAGGCGCTGAGTGCCATGATAATTCTCAAAATCCGTACGTGCCGAGAATTTATCAATCTTGCGCCCAGACACTTCCCAACCATTGTCCGTCTTCTCTACCGTCCATGCTTTATCGTCACTGATAGTCAACACCGGCATAGTGGTTTCTTCGATGATTTCTTCCTCGGCGTCTTTTGCTGTTTTGGCTGCTTGCACCATATCCCGAACGACGTAGAGCAGTTCTTTGACACCTTTTTTGCTGACTGCAGAAATCGCCATAATCTTTGTGCCTTTAGGAACAACCTCTTTGAGCTCGGCTGTCATGCCGGCAATCATTTCATCGTCGAGCCCATCTATTTTGTTGATAACTACAATCTGTGGGCGATTGCTTAAGTCAGTTTTGTAGGCTGCGAGCTCACCCTGAATGGTCGTATATGCGCCAACGATATCATCCTGGTATGCATCAATCATATGTACCAGTACGGCTGTGCGCTCGACGTGACGTAGAAACTCATCGCCCAACCCCTTGCCCTCAGCTGCGCCCTCAATGAGTCCAGGGATGTCAGCAAGCAACAACGAAGCTTCCTTGTCGATGTCAACCACGCCAAGGTTGGGGGTTAGTGTAGTAAAGGCATAGTTAGCAATTTCGGGGCGAGCGTTGCTCACAATGCTCAGGAGAGTAGACTTACCCGCATTTGGCAGCCCGACCAAACCAACATCAGCAATCATCTTGAGTTCGAGTACGGCAGAGCGCTCCTCGCCTGGTTCACCACGCTCAGCGATACGGGGAGTCTGACGAACACTAGAGGTAAAGTGGGCATTACCAAATCCACCGTTACCACCCTTGGCTACAATCGCTTTCTGCCCGTCTATAACTAAATCAACGAGCACTTCACCGTCCTCTGACACAACACTGGTTCCTACTGGTACAGCGACTAGCAAATCTTTGCCACTTCGGCCATGCTGACGGCGTTTATCACCAGCTTTTCCAGGGTCAGCTACTAGCTCTCTCACAAATCGGAAGTTTGCCAGGGTATTTTGATTACGACTCGCCACCAGCACGACATCGCCGCCCTTACCGCCGTCACCACCATCTGGGCCACCTTTATCTACATAGATTTCATGCCGAAAACTAACGACGCCGTTACCGCCGTCGCCTGCACGAAATGTTACTTGTGCAATATCTACAAACATACTTCAATAGTATAACAGAGGTGGACTGATTCCGCACTACGTCCAAAACAGTTTAGCGATAGATGTAGTTTTGGTACGTGCTGGCAGGGACCCAGTCGCTGTAGCCCACACGGCCCCAGCCAGCCAGGTTATTCATGTCCGAATATTTAATCATGCTGCCGTCAGGAGAGACCGCTTCGACGTACGCGACGTGGCCTGCCCAGCTCATACCATCCGTCTGGGCCACAGCTCCAACAACAGGAACGCGCGATACTGTCCACCCACTTGCTCGGGCGCCACTGTCCCATGTATTAGCATTACCCCAGTTTGCCGGCACAGACACACGGGTTGCAGCATAGTATGTACAATAGCCGTAATCATAGCCATTTCTGCCATAGATTGGAGAGTTTCCACCCCATGCAAATCCTGTACTAGTGCTAGAGTAGGATGTATAGCTCACGGCAACCGCCTGAACAGAGCCATTTGGTATCAGGATACGCTCACCAACCTGCAGGCCGTTAACTTCTGCGTCGTTGAACGAAATGACCAAGTCTTTATCTGTGTGATACTTTTGCGCAAGTGAATCTGGCGTGTCACCAGATTGCACTGTATACACTATGCCATTCACGCCAGATGGTGGCACAACAAGCTGTTTGCCGACCGTAACACGCTCGCCACTCAGACCGTTACTCCAGCGGATGCTATCTGACGTTACGCCAAGCTTGGCTGCAATTGAGCTGATAGTGTCACCGTTTTCTACGGTGTAGACACGGATGTCTTTCTTGGATGGCAGTGCTGATGCCACTACTTGCGGTTTGGCGGCCACACCGAGGTCGCTGGTCGCTTGGGTAGATGCAAGGCTGACTGAGTCTGCTTGGTTGGTGATTGCAATACTCTCTGGGAGCCCCGCAGTGCGTGCGACATTAACCGCAATGTCCGCAGAAGATACTTTATCAAGGGGCGCAACGGCACCGGCTTCATCAGCCTGGTCACCAGCTACAGCATTCTGCTGGGCACTGGCGTCAGTTGGCTGTGACGGCGTCTTGGCAACAAATAAAACAACAATAAATAACAAACAGAGGTTAGCTGTGAGGAGGCCGTAGCGCACAATACTCTTGCGGCGACGAACCAACAAACGCTTCCAGCTGCGTTGAGCCTGAGTTGTTACGTTACGAGTGGTGAGACTTTTGGTCGTTCCACGAGTTCGTTTACGAATAAACTGCTCCATCCCGAATATTCGGGTACTCTGTGTTGGTTCTTAATTTATCTTTATCGGAGATTCGACCTCTCCAATGTTTGACTTCATAACCATAGGGTCAACACAGAGGTAGTTCCGCTTTGTAACAGAGTTATCTGAAACATTACTGAAACTACTCGCACCAGTATAGCAAATATGCTTATTAATGCAAGCCTCTACCCCTGTTAGGATATTTAGGAACAGAGGGTTTTGCAGTGCTCTTGGGTTAATGCTTCGTGCTCTTCGTTTGTATGGGAGAAATACGTCTTGCCGTCGTCCCCGGCAACAAAGAACAAATAGTCTGTTGACGCAGGGTGAGCAACTGCTTGTAAGGATGATTCGGTGACGTTACTAATGGCCCCTGGTGGCAACCCAGCATGAAGACGTGTGTTGTACGGCGAGTCGTAGAACACCGTAGGTTCGGCGTCAGCAACGATTGCACCATAGAATGCTGTCACATCTGAGCCCAGTAACATATCCTGTCGCATGCGGCTCAAGAATACCTGCGCAATAATGGGTTTATCCTCGGCGCTGCCGGCCTCTTGCTCAACAATTGAGGCCAAGATAACTCCTTGGTGCACATTCAAGCCCTGGGCCACAAATGCTGCTCGTACATCAGGGGTCAGACGCTTCTGCATTTCGTCCAACGAAGCACGAATGATGGTTTCTGGGGTAGTTTCGGATGTCTTTTGATAGGATTCAGGATACAGATAGCCCTCTAGTGAAGCCTCAACCGGTTTGTCTGCCAGTGCAGGGTGGTCGGCGTACTGCGACGGTTCCAATGCTGCATCTACAGACTCGGCGCTAAACCCGGAGTTGTTTATGAGTGACGACCGAATTTGATCAAGGCGCTGACCAGGAAGAACCGTTACCAGAGAAGTATCGACTTTGCCGTTTGTGAGCGCTTCTGCAATTTCTGACACACTTTGGCTAGGGTGCAGGCTGTAGGTGCCTGCCTGGAGCCGCTCTCTCAAACTGTTGGTGCGCACGTACCAATCGAATGCCCAAGCCGCTCGGATAACCCCTTTGTCTTGCAGAATTGCCGCGATTTCTTTGACCGTTGCACCGCTGGGAATTGTCACCTGCACCGATTTCTGCGAAGCGCTGACTGGTTTGAGGTTTTGGTTATACAACCGCATCACAGTGAATGAGCCAACGAGTCCAGACAGCACCACAACAATAGCCACAATCAGCCAGATGCGTCTCCATTTACTCGCTTTTGTATTGGGTTGCTTGAATGATTTCATAGGGTCGTTCCTTGCTCCTGTAAATAATCTGCCAGTATATAGCTGGCGGCTAATGCATCTATATCGCCTTTTTGATAATTCCCACCTCTTGCATCGAGGGTTTCTCGGGCCTTGACAGAGGTTAGTGCTTCGTCCTGCCAATGTTGCGGCAAGCTCAGTTGACCTGATAATTCCTCCGCAAATGCCCTAACTGCTTGTGTCTGGCCTGTTTCTTGGCCATCAAGCCCACGTGGTAATCCTATCACCAATTCGTCGATTTCGTGAGCCTGGACAACAGTATCAATCTGTTGCCAGAAATCTTCTGCCTCGCGGTCAAGTGTCGTGAGTGGTCGAGCAATCGTAACATCACTGGTCGCAATCGCTACCCCCACCCGTTTGCTCCCGACGTCCAACGCCAACAGATTGTTATTGGGCATTAGCCTTCTCAAACGTTATCTTGATATGGCTGGTACGCTTCGGTGTTGAGTATACCCAGAATGGACTATAGCTAATGTCGACGTCTTTGATGCCCGGACGAGATAGGATGAGGCTAGTTGTTTCGCCCTTTTTCTTGCCTGCGACTTGCTGCTTGATACCTTCTGCATCAAGCTGTGGCCCCGCTGTGGCGAGCGTCTGGAGCTGGAACTTCGTCTCTGTTGGCGTTGACGAAGTCACCTTGAATGCAGCCTTATCAAGCCCTGCATCTTGCATCATTTGCTTGGATGTATCGATTTGTCGTTTGACATCAGTCTCGATAATCTGCTTCAAATCATCCTGCCTGACGCCTGTTTGGTCATAGGTTACAGTGATACTGACGGTGACATCGCTACCTTCGCTGCCAACGTTTGGTGATGCTGTTACTGCTGGCTCACCAGCTTTCAGGCTTTCGTTGATAGCAATCACATTATCTTTATCAAACTGACTCTTGAGTTCACTCTCTGCGGCTGGCTTAATTCGGTCCAGCACCTTCTGCCTCGCACCATCCACATCGCCCTGTGACACGATCTTCACAATCTTGCTTGTCCCACCAGTCATACTGGAACCATAGCCTCGCACATCACCTAAACCAGATGTGGTATAGCTTCGTGCGCTGACGTTATACTTATCTCCGTTACCGCTCGCCGTAACACCTACAGTACCAACATGCGAGCCAGAAGTTTTACAAACATTGCCACTATTAAAGTTGCCGCCATCAAGGCTAAGACCAGAATCTGTCACGAAGCTTAGACCCCCGCTAGTCAACGCTGTACCGGCCGGTATTGTTACGGGGTCGTCAGTACAGTTTGTTATCGACATAGTGCCCGCGGCTTTAGTCCCGTCATCACGTTCGCCGGTGGCGGTGGCCTTTTCGGTGTCGGTCTTTTTGAGCTGTTTAGCGACTGCTGGTACGACTAGCTTATCTGCGTCCACACTGGTGGCGGTCGTACTTGCCGTCACGTTGAGGTTAGTCGTCACGCTCGTGGTGTCTGTTTTGATAGTGATGTGCGCTGATGGCAATATGACATTGGCAAATACAAAGATGATAATGAGCAGGATAAGCCCGCCACCAGCAAGCAGCATCTTGTTACGGAAAGTGTTGAAGTTCGGAACTTTGAGTTTTTTGTCTGGCTTGGCCTTTTTGTCCTTGGCTTTTGCAGCCTTGGGTGCAGTATCACCAACCTCGATTGTTTCTACCTCCGCGGCGGTTTTAGCGGTAGCAGGGGCTCCTGCTAGCTCACCGATAGGTTTTTCTGGGTCAATCTCTGGCTCTTCGCCCGACTCCACAATTTCTGTCTCGTGAATATCTGGCTTGTCCACTATGCCTGGCATGGCGGGGACTTCTGGCTTGCTAGAGGCGGTCTTGGCCACCATCATGCCTACGGTGCCGGCCAGTGGCAACAGAGCAGGCTCAGTAGTCACAAGCACTAGGTTCTTCTTGGACACTTTGGCGGCACGTTGAAGCAGTTTGAGGTTGACGACTGATTGTAGTGCAGCAGCACGCTTTGGCGGCACCAATGCAACGATATTAGAGTTGGCAGCGCGGACTTTTTCGATAATTGCCGTGATTTCGTCGTCTGCGTCGATGTAAATGGTTGATTTTTGAGACTTGGCGTCAGTGTTCATGTTCGTAGTATCCTATCGAGTCGTTGCTTAACAGAACCTGAGGCTGGTTTATCGCCTTGCATCTGGAGCGTATCAAGCCCCACGCGCAACAGCCCCATGGCAGTAATAAATGTGTGGTCAGTGACAGACCCTGTATCATCATACACCCCAACGACTTCGTCTGGTTGAATGTGCTGGACGGATGGCTTATGCGCAAACGGCAGCTCGCGGTACCAGTCAGATTGTTCGAGCTTGTCTACGAGCGGTTCGAGCGATGAACCACCACCACAGAGCAGAACTTGGTGTGGTAGGTAATCCAAACCCTTGAACTCATCCAGTGCTAGCTCAATACCACCGCTCCATACATCAAGCGTGGAGTCTATGGCACGACGGATATGTTTGCCCTTTTCTGCACCCAAATGTTCGTTGCCAAGTGCTAGCTTGAAGTTCTCTGCCTTGGCAAACGACACACCAAGTTCACGTTCCACGCTACGAGTAAATGCCCGCCCGCCAATACCAAACATCTTGGTACCTTGTACGCCGCCATCATTCAATACAGCAATATCCGTTGTGCCGCCGCCAACGTCCACCAAAATAGCACTCATGTTGGCACTTGGATCATTGCCAATGACTGAGCGAGCTACTGCAAACGGTTCTGCCGCAACTGCTACTAGGTCAAGATCCAGCTCCTGTGCCGTTCGCTCAAGTGCACCAATGTGTATAAGCGGCGCAAAGGCGGTGTAGAGCTGTACTACGACTTCGCTCCCCTGGAACCCTACGGGGTTAGTGACAGGGTAGCCATCTATGTCTATACGCACGAGTGCGCTGTTGACCAGGCGAATTTGGACTTCTTTGCCGCCCATTTCCCAGGCAAGTTGCTGCTTAGCGCGAGCTTCGGCGCGCTCTTGGACCAGGCGGATAATCTGCTCTGTTTCTTCTATATCAAGCTGCTTGGTTGGGTTTTTGCGCTTGCAGCGTACGGTTATAGTGGTACCTTTGACCAGCTCCCCAGCTATACCAATGGCAGCCGTACGGACACTGACACCTGCTTGCTCTTCTGCCTCAGTTAGCGCCGCATCACAGTTACGTACCACGGCAGCAATATCAGAAATCGCACCGGCTTGCATGTCGTGTAACGCCTGATGCTGGCGACCCACACCGATGATATGTAGGTTATCACCGTCAACTTTGGCAACTAGCGCCTTGACGTATTCGGTACCAATGTCCAGGCCCACGATGTATTTTTCTTGTGGCACGCTCGGATGCTTACCTCGAGCGCTTTTGGCTTTTGTGGTAACTGTTTCTTTGATGGTTTTTAGCTTGTCGAGCTGTTTAAGCATAATCTCCTTGATTGTACCAGATTTGAGCAAGGCTGGCGAGTGATTTGGCCGGCAAAAAAATTAAGCCAAGACGGCTTTGATGCGGCGGATGCCGGCACTACTGGATTCTTCTTTGAGAATTTTGAAGTGCTTGTCGTCTTCGGCAAGTTGCAATGTATGGTCAACATGTGGGCCACCACAAATCTCGAAACTAAATGGTCGTTCATCTTTGGGTGATTTGGCGTCTTTCATGCTGTAAACCTTGACCGTATCCCCATAGCGATCACCGAACTGGCCCAATGCGCCCAGCGGACCAGTAGCTTCTGCGGTGGGATACTCTGCCCAGCTGACTTGCAGGTCGTTTTGGATTTGTGCGTTGACGATTTTCTCTACCTCATCAAGTTGCTCACGTGTGACTTTTTCTGGATGGCTAAAGTCAAACCGGAGGCGTTCCTCGGTGATATTACTGCCGTTTTGTACGACATGGTCGCCCAGGACATCACGAAGTGCTTGATACATCAAGTGTGTGGCGGTGTGGTATTTCTTGTGAATGAGCTGCTGGCCGCCCAAGCCACCCTTGAATGTTCCTTTGGCAGCAGTCTGACTACGCTCGCGCTGCTCTTGCATGAGTGCGTCAAACTCTGCTTGCCAGTTTGCTGACACCGTGACTTCATTCTTGTAGGCCTCTTCGACACTCAATTCGGCAGGGAAGCCGTATGTGTCATGAAGCATAAACACTTCTTTGCCAGTCAACCCGCCCTCGGTAAGCTTGCCGAATTGATGGATACCTTTGCGCAGTGTCTGGCGGAAGGCTTTTTCTTCACGAACCAGGGTATCGATAACTTCTTGGCGTTTTTCGTTCATTTCTGGGTAATCTTCGATGTACAGCCCGGTTATAACCGGAACGACTTCTTCCATGAAGTTTTGCTCGACGCCAAGCTCAAACGCGAACCGAATAGCACGGCGCATGAGGCGACGCATGACATAGCCCTGCTCTTTGTTGCTTGGTTTTACTCCATCAACAGCCAAAAACGTCGCAGCACGCAGGTGGTCAGCAATCACGCGCATAGCAGCCGTGTGGCTTTCGTATGATTTACCAGAAAGATTTTGCAACTTCTCGACAATCGGCCACATCAGACTGATTTTGAACACATCTGGACTATCTATAGCAGCTGCAGCAATACGCTCTAACCCGCCGCCAAAGTCAACATTTGGGGCGGCAAGTGGCTCAAACCCACTGTCGGTACGCTTGTACTGCATAAATACTTGATTGCCTATCTCTATAAATCGGCCGGAATCACTGGCAGGGTGTGGCTCGCCATATCCCTCTGCATGGTTTTGCTCACCAAAGTCATAAAACACCTCGCTGTCCGGGCCGCATGGATCACCAATAGGAGTTTTATCTAGGCCACCACCACGGCTCCACCAGTTTTCGTTGTCATCATAGAAGAAAATACGCTCACCTGGCTTGATACCCCTAGTGTCTCCATCTTTTTGCGACCCGATCGCAGCAATCTTGGCATCAATACCCTTTTCTTTGAATAGCTCTTGCCAAATCTGGGCAGCCTCGTCATCGCGAGGGATTCCAGCCTTGTCGTCACCGATAAAACACGTTACATATATCTTGGCTGGGTCCAAGCCGACTTCGTCTACTAAAAAACTAAAGAACCAGCGGATTTGCTCTTTCTTGAAGTAATCACCCAGGCTCCAGTTACCCAACATCTCAAAAAATGTAGTATGGCGATTGTCTCCAACATCTTCGATGTCCATAGCACGTAAACATGTCTGGCTGTTCACCAATCGAAGCCCGTCCTGATGTGGCTCACCCAACAGATACGGGATAAGTGGCTGCATGCCAGAACCAGTAAATAGCGTGGTCGGGTCGTTATATGGGACTAGCAGGGCTCGAGGAATCTGCTTGTTCCCATTCTGTTGGAAGTATTCCAAGTATTTTCGTCTGATTTCGTGCGCATTCATGCCTGATAGTGTAGCACATTTACACCGAGGGGTGGCCATAGTGAGCAATCAAACTGTCGATGTCTGGCAAACCAAATTTATCGATAGCTTGTCGAAACTTTTTTGCCTGTTGTGGTAGGCCAGCTTCTAGGCCGTTTAAAAATCTTTCATACTGATTAAACCTGGGATGCTTAGAATGAAATCTATCGGCATAGCAAAGAAGTTCTCCCTCAATCGAGTTCGGCGTCAGATCTGCGTACGGCAGTTTCCACTTCTGCTGACGAATCTCGTCTGCTGTTATCCCCATCAATACGTGTGTTTTTACTGCATCAACTACGGCCGGGGGTAGGCCTTCATCCTCAAGGATTTTCGCTCCAATAAACGCGTGCTGCTGATATCCGTCTTCTTTGAATGTATGTAGTTCTGGGATAAATAGTGTGTAAGTTCCTATGTCATGCAGCATAGCCGCCAGGACCGCTAACTCTACATCAATTTTACCATCGTATCTGTCGCCGCACTCTCTAGCAATTTTTGCGACAATTTCGCAGTGTTCGTAGACCAATGTAAACGCTTCGTCATTTGGCGCATATTTGCGGTGTAGTTGTGTAATCTCGTCTGGGTTCATCGCACCTAACTATAGCAAACTATATGGCACCAAAGTACAGTCCAAGTGCTAGACGATGATGCCACCGCCAAGACAGGTATCATCATGATAAAACACCGCTGATTGTCCTGGGCTAAGGCCACGGATATCGGCTGAGAGTGACATGGTAGAGGTTTTGGCATCAAATATTGCCTCTGTGAGCTCTCCTCGGTGCCGTGTACGGACTTTTAGCCCCTCGACCGTCTCAGAGACAGATTTAATCCAATGTAGGCTTGTGAGCACGCATTTACGGCTCCAGAGGCCTTTGTCGTTCAGGTCAGTGGTCACATAGACCTCGTTTTTGGCCATGTCCTTGCCTACAACGTAATAAGGAAGCCCGCCACCCACATCTAGCCCATGACGTTGGCCAATGGTGTAGAATATCGCTCCGTCATGCCGGCCAATGGCTTCACCAGCATTGTTGATAATGTCCCCAGGGTTCTGCGGCCCAAGCTCATGCAGCAAGAAATCTTTGATGCCCACTTTGCCGACAAAGCAGATGCCCATGCTTTCTTTTTTACTTGCGGTCACTAGGCCAAACTCTTTGGCAAGCTCACGTACTTCTGGTTTAGTTAAGTCACCGAGGGGGAATAGGGTCTTAGAGAACGCATCTGATGTGACGCGGTACAAGAAGTATGTTTGGTCTTTGTTGCTATCTTTGGCCATCAGAAGTTGGCCATTCTCTGCTTTGGCATAATGTCCCGTGGCAATCATGTCAGCACCGTCCTCGAGTGCAGCATCAAGGAATAGCTTAAACTTAACCTCTTGGTTACACATGATGTCCGGGTTGGGTGTACGACCAGCTTGATATTCGGCCACCATGTAGTCCACAACCTTTTGACGATATTCGGTTTCGAAATCGTAGAGTTTGAAGGCTATGCCCAACTGTACCGCAACGCGCTTGGCATCTTGGTAGTCTTCTTTCCAGGGGCAGTCAAAGCCTGGCAAGTCTTTGGACCAGTTCTTCATGTACACACCAGTCACATCGTATCCCTGCTGCTTGAGAAGCGCGGCCGTCACCGAGCTATCAACACCACCACTTAATCCAACGTATACCTTTGTCATCACAGGCATTATAACAGAGGTGAACGGACTCGTCACGCCGAGAGCGAGCTATTTTTTGCGCTTAGAGCGCTTGCCGTAGACGGTAGAAAGTCCCAATATGACCAGCACTAGTCCTGCCCCAATCAAAA
>OFRM01000872.1_pt1 | contig 11304 bp, 16 predicted proteins | sample 1543101 | NCBI WGS metagenome assembly OFRM01 (sample SAMN07774223, study PRJEB24372) | wastewater metagenome | isolation source: Exp Tend VB 0WW | collected 2016-02
CTCACCTTCGTCCAGTCGCTACGTGACCCGGACGACCGATACGGCCGAGGGGTACGGCCGCTCAACTTCTGCCGCCTGTTCACCGGCTCCGTTGTATGGGACGACATCGAAGGGGCTTGACAGGCGTGAGACAATGACATCGGCAACCAAACACGACGAGCCTTGAGAGGGGCGACCATGCCACTGGCACCGTTCACACCCGGCGACGAGATCATTGACAGCCGGGACATCATCGAGCGAATCGAGCTACTCGAATCCGACCCGGACCGCGACGAGGGCGGCGACGAGGAACTCCACCAGCTTGTGGAATTGGCGGACGAAGGCGCCGCCTACGAAGATTGGCAGTACGGTGAAACGCTGATCCTCGACAGTTACTTCACGGACTACACCCGCAACATGGTGGAAGATTGCGGGTACTTCCCGCAGAGTGAGCCGACCGGGGTACCCGGCCACCAACCCATCGACTGGAACGCGTGGCCCTACCGCTGCATCGACTGGGAGCGAGTAGCTGACGAGATGAAGGTCGATTACACGACCATCATGTTTGGCGGCTGCACCTACTGGATCAGGAGCGTCTGACCATGCCTCGACACGACGGAAACAAGACAAGGGAGCGGACCGCGGGCAAGCGTGCCCGGCGTCGCGCACTCCGTAAGTTCAGGGCCAGGACGGGCAACCCGCTGGGCTACCCGGTGCGGACGAAGGCGGTAGACGAATGAGCGAGTACGAGCGGTTCGAGCACGCGGGAGCGGTCATCACCCTGCATTGGGACGAGGATCCGCAGGACCCGCGCAAGTGGAACGATTGTTACCTCGGCCGCATGTTGTGCTGGCACGATCGGTACATGCTGGGAGACGATCAGGTTGCACAGGACTCCGACGCCATCCACGACGTGTTAGACGCCGCGGGTGCTGACGTGGTAATGCCGTTGTACCTCTACGATCATTCCGGCATCACCATGAGCACGAGCACGGCCGGATTCTCGGCGGCGGACCGGGACGCGTGGGATTGGGGCATGGTCGGAGTGATCTACTCGACTCCCGCCACCCGCGCCGCGTCGGGCCTGGAGCCGAACACTGATCTGGACCTAGTGCGTAACTACTTGGCCGGGGAGGTGGAGGAGTATGACCACTACCTCACGGGTCAGGTGTACGGGTACACGGTCGAGAAGGAAGGCGAGCTACTCGACTCGTGCTGGGGATTCTTCGGAGACGACGGGCTAGAGGAGGCACGCCGGGAAGCCGAGTACGCCGCCGAGGCCGAGGCCGCCAATGCCGAGGCCATCGGCTTCTACGAGGCGGCGCACTAGTGGCGAGCGGCCGTACCGTGTCCCGGTACATCATGGGGAAGGGGCGCAGTCACCTAGTGACTATGCCCCATTCCCGCGCCCGGAGACTGGAGCCGCAGTCAGGCAGGCGCCCGCAAGGTGAGACACTGGACGCCGAGTGCTGGTGCCGGGCCGAGGTGGTCAAGGTGCCGCGCGCGGCCGTGCTTCAGTGCATGACGCGATCGTGCGGGCGGCCCGGTTGCCGTCCCACGTCTACCCCGTGGAAGGAAGGGTGAACGCATGGTGATGACCGAGTACGAGTGTCCGAGGTGCGGCAACGTGGTCGCCGTGAGTAGCAAGACTGCCACGGTGATCCACGGGCAGTGTCCGAACCGGGAGCCGCGCAAGGCGGCGCCCGTCTACGTCGTCAAGAAGGAGGGCTAGTCGTGGGTCAGATTGGGGAGCCGATCAAAGGCATGACTGATTTCCCAGAAGGTGAGAGAGGAGTCATCGTGACCGAACGCCTATTCAAAGTGCTCGCCATAGGTGGAGAAGCTCACTACGGCGGAACCGGAAAATGGAACCTCCCGGCAGGGAAGCGCCCAGGAAAGTGGATGACGCCTATCGAGAACCCGGTCCCGTGCGTACGCGGCTACCACTTGTGCCGCGAGACGGACCTCATTCACTGGCTCGGCCCGGTCATCTACGAGGCCGAAGCGCGCGGGATCATCGTCGAAGACGATAAGAAGATCGTCGCCGCCGAGGCACGCCTCATCCGTCGAGTCACCACGTGGAACGAGACCACGGCACGACTCTTCGCGGCGGACTGCGCCGAGACCGTGCTTGACCTCTTCGAGAAGCGCGACGACTCCCCTGCTCCACGTCGAGCGATCGAGGCGGCACGGAAGTTTGCCCGCGGGGAGATCAGTCCCGAGGTGTTGTCGGCGGCATGGTTGGCGGCAGAGTCGGCGGCAAGGTCGGCGGCAGAGTCGGCGGCAACCGTTCGCCTCTTCGAGTACCTCGACGAGGCCGTCGGAAACCGGATCTGAGTTATCTCCGACCATGAGCGAATCGTTCACGCTGCGTGTCCGAAAGCTGGACCACGCGAAACACCCGTCTACGTGAAGAAGGGGAGAAAGTAATGGGTCAAATTGGGGAGCCGATCAAGCGCATCATCATCGAGCCGGTGGAGGCCCCGGTGGAGGTGCCGAAGGAATCGCCCGCGCAGGTGCCGGAGCGAGTACCGGAGAAGGTGCCCGCGTGAGTGTCAACGAGGCAATCATCGTGGTCGTGGTCACCGGGATCGTGACGTTCGCTGCGTGTTGGTGGGCACCGTGACCGATGACGCGCAGGTGAAGGTGCCTGACTTTATGGCACCGTTGCCGGTGATCCGTACCTATGCGCCGCTGCGTAACTACTACTCGCGGCCGCTCACCGGAATGGTACCTAAGACGCCGCCCGACTCTATTGAGTGTTCGTGGGACGACCACGACCCGCGTGAGTGGAAGCGGGCCGAGTGCCGCGGAAGTACGTGGACCCACCTGACGCCGGGGCAGGCCAAGAAGCGTGCTCCGGTCGGGGAGGAGGAGAAGATTCCCTACATCGACGCGTACTCGTTGGCGCCTGAACACGGCCCGGAAACGGTGCCAGAAGAATGGTGTTCGTGCGGGTGGTACGGGAAGTTCTACCCGTGGCCGTCGCGTATCCCCGGTGGTCGGGACCTGGGTATATGGGAGCGGCACGCCGCTCTGTGCTTCTCGAATGCGGCGTCCGCCTACATCATGGAGGTGAAGGGTGAGGTGATGGTGCATGACTCCGGGGTACGGGCCGAGTATGCGCGTCTCACGCACCGGATCATGCTCCCAACCGACGCGGGGAACCGGGCGGAGTATTGGGAGGATGTGGTGGGAGACAAGGTGATCCTGCCGCGGGAGGTGGATGTGCCGAAGATCACGCTCGCGCAGGCGGTGGAGATGCTTGTGGTGTGGCCGACAGTGCTCACGGCCCGCGACTAGCCTGGACTGCATGACTGACTTTCTCAAGGCCGCCATTGCCCGCTTGGTGAACGAACCCGTTGCCGTCGTGGCCGGGCTGATTGCCGTGCTGACCGCTACCACCGATACGACGTGGAAGGGGTATGCCGTGGCTGCTGGAGTGTTCCTGCTCCGGTTCGTGGTGACCGGACCGAGTACCGCGAAGGTGTTGACCAAGAAGGCCGATCTTCTGTCCGAGGTGGTGGCCGAGGCGGTGAAGCCGACAGTCAAGACTCCGAGTTTGATCGACAAGCTGGACCTTCGCCCGTATGGCGAGGATATTGTGCCGCCAGTGGAATAACCTGGGCAGCACCGTTGTTGAGGGGGAATATGAAGTCGCTCCATCCAGATCAGAAGGAGGCGCTTGCCTTCTTGGGGAACCATGACCGGGCCATCCTCGGTGATGCGCCGGGCGCAGGCAAGACGGCTATCGGTGCCATATGGGCTGCCGAGCATGGCGTTGCGGTAGTGGTGACGCCGAAGCTTGGCGGTGCCGGTCCAGCCCATTGGGTCGCGGAGATCCAAGAGTGGCTGGGTGACTCTGTGGCGTGGGCGCAGGTGGGTGGCACCAAGCTGCAACGCGAGGATTCGTGGAGCCTGCTGCTCGATGAGCCGCTGACCGGGCCGACCATCGTGGTGCTCACCTACGAGGTGCTGAAGTCTGACCTCGACCGCATCCTGGCCCTTCACCCTACGGCGGTCGTGTTTGACGAGGCGCACCGTCTCAAGGGCCGCTCGACGCAAGTGACGAAGGCCGCCAAGAAGCTCGCCCACTCGGCCAAGGCCGTACTGCTGATGACGGGTACCCCGGTGAAGAACATGGCCGGTGACCTCTGGCAGTTGCTCAACCTCGTGGACCCGAAGAACCATAGGTCGTACTGGCGGTGGGCACACGAGCACTGCTACGTCGAAACCAAGCACTACGGGGGTAGCGGGCGTGGAGTCTCCCGTGTTGGGGACTTGCGGCCAGGGCATGACGTGATCCTCAAGCATGGGTTGCGTGACGTGATGATCCAGCGGACACCGCAGGAGATTGCGGCCGCGCGCGGCAACCACTTCGATGAGCCGGTACACACGGTGTGGCCGGTTGACTTGTCGAAGGCTGAGCGGGATCTTTACAAGCAAATCAGCGACAACTACTTCGCTCAACTTGACAATCTTGAGCGGCCGCTTATGGCGGTGAACGAGGTGTCGAAGATCAATCTATTGCGTCAAATATCGAGCGACTGGTCGAGACTTGTGGACTCGGGCACGCCGGGATCGAAGGTGAAGACGACGGTTGAGATCATCGAGGACATTGGGGAGCCGGTGCTTGTGATGGCGCAGTACCGCTCGACGGTCGCGACCCTTGCCCACGAGCTAGGTGCGGCGGGCTACGACGTGAGTACCTACACGGGTGAGTCGTCCCATGCCGACCGTATGCAGGCCCTGGCTGACTTCGGGAAGGGCGGCACCCGCCGCGTCCTGGTCGGCACCATCGACGCACTCGGTGAGGGGGTGGACGGACTCCAGCATGTTGCCCGCCACCTCATCCTCCTCGACCGCTCATGGTCACCGAGCGGGAATACTCAGGCCATCGGGCGCCTTGCACGTACCGGACAGGACAAGCCGGTGATCGTGCATCACATCGTTGCCACGAACTCGACCGATCAGCGGGTAGCCGAAGCTCTCGCCCGCAAGGAAGAACTCCAGACCGCACTCCACCTTGCTTACAACTGAGAGGAAAGCCGGTGCCATACGTGACGCAGGAACAGAGGGACGAGTACGCCGACAAGGTGCCCACGATACGCCTGGACGAGACGCCGTTCTCGCTCGCTGAGGCGATTGACGAGTGGTTCGAGCACGCCCCGCCCGGCTGGGTGATGGAGAAGCCCGGCGTCGCAGTGTGGGGTGTGTCGGTGTTGTTCAACGACTACCGCCGGACGCATGGCGATTCGTTCCAGACGTACTACGAGATCTTCCTCGGCGCCGCGCAGTTCCAGGGGTACCACGACGGCCGCTCGACGGTGCGTTCCACGATCGTGGAGTTGGCGCAGCAGGAGTTTTATCGGGTAGTCGTGGCCCCGTACGAAGAGAAGAAAGCCGCCGCCAATGGAGAGGTGTTCGTCTGATGCCCTATGAACCGCGTGACTTCGACGAGAAGCTGACCTCGTACTCCGAACTCTCGACGCTCGCCAAGTGCGAGGAGTTGTGGGTCGGTTCCTACCTGGAGCCAGAGGAGTACCCGCCCACGCTGAAGATGCAGTACGGATCGTTGCTTCACTTGATGGCGGCGGACTGGTGGGAGACAGGCGAGTTGCGTCCGGCGTACTCGTTCCATGACGAACTCGTGGAGGGTGACCGGGGCCACGACCTCCTCGGGGAGAAGGAGTACGAGGACTCGGACTGGATCATGGCCCGCTATGCGAAGGTGGCCGGTCCCGTCCAGTCTGAGAGTCGGGTAGTCGCCACCGAGCTTGAGCTTGCGGCTGAGATCCCCGGTACCGGCGTCACCCTCACCTCGCACATTGACGGGGTGATCGAGCACAACGGGGTGCTGTGGTCCGTGGAACGCAAGACGATGGACAACTGGCGTGGCCTCGACCTCGTGCCGGTGTCGCCACAGGTGACGCTGTACGAGTGGAGCCTGCGCGAGAACGGCTACGCCATCGCGGGTACCTTGTTCGATGCGATCAAGCGGTACCGATGGACTCGTGACGAGGCGAAGCATCCGCCTGAGGACTCGGTGAACTGGCAGTGGATCACGCGCACGGATCAGCAGATCGAGGGGGCGCTCCAGTGGGCGCGTTCGCTGCTCGCCCGTCGTACCAACCTCACACTCGACGGGTACGTGCCGATCAAGAACATCGGCCCGATGTCGTGCGGTGGCTGCTGGCGTGCCGAGGATTGCTGGGCTGACCTCTCATTCCCGAAGGTGGTCGATCTTGTGGAGGTGGGAGAATGAGTGACAACGACAGTGACATCCCTGGTGTCATCGGTGCATGGGTTGCCGTCGCCGTGCTGATCTTCGTGGTGCTCGCGGTCTACGCCTGCGTGGTGTTCGCCCTCGCCTCGATGTCCGGCATGTTCGGGTGACCGGATACCGCTGGCAGGACGACGCATCCTGCCGAGGACTGACACACCGCTTCTACGACGATGTGTGGGTTGGCCTCGGCACAGGCAAGCCGCAACCCGAGGCGCTCAGGTGGGCGAAGGCCATGTGTGCTGCGTGTCCGGTGCTCGCTGAGTGTCGTACAGTGGTGCTGGAGGACGAGAGGGATCTACCGGCCGACCTCCGCTACGGTGTGTGCGCCGGAATGACGCCGCAGGAAAGAATCGCTCTATCGGAATACCCGCGGGAACGAGAGGGGTTACACACAACATGACGACCTACACGCCGCCAGCACTCAAGACGCGGCCGACCGCACTCGGCAAGCTCCAGCCACAGATCCTCCTCGGCGTGTACGGGGAGAACGGGGTGGGCAAATCGACGCTGCTCGGCACGTTCCCGAAGCCACTCATCATCAACGGTGAGAACGGCCTGACCTCGCTGCTGTTCACTGACCACGAGGACGTGGAGCAGTGGAAGCCGGGCGGATTCCGTGACCTCGAAGCCCTCGTCTACTGGCTCCAGGCACAGAACCTCGACCGCTACGACACACTCGCTATCGACGGCATCGACGTGCTGGCCGACAACCTCCTGCTGGAGATGATTGCCGAGCACGCCAAGGTGATGGACGCCGACAAGCAGAGGCCACTCCTCCAGGCCAACAAGGCCGAACTCGTGGAGTACCTCGGGCTCCGCAACCAAGTGATGACGCTGCTCGCCTACCTCGTCGGTACCGGCAAGCACGTCGTGGTCACGTCGTCGCTGCGTGAGTCGGGCGAACCGCCGAACCAGCGCCGAGGGTTCGACCTGCCGCGTGCTACCTCCAAGGTGGTGACGAAGGCAATGGACATCATCGGAGAACTCACGACGCTGCCCGACAAGGACGGTAACCTGCACCGCATCCTCCTCACCGAGACGGTGCCCGCCCGCGATGCCAAGTCACGCATCCCGGCCCTTCTTCCCCGTGTGGTGAACCCCACGTTCGACAAGCTGTGGGCACCATACGCCGCCAAGATCAACAACACAGACACCAACAACAAGGAGCAAACAACATGAGCCAATTCAACGACCTGGACGAGCCGGACTTCGATGACGCCGACCTCGACGCTGTGCTCGCAGGAGCCGACGACGCCTTCGAGATCGACCTCTCGGGTGCGGTCGAGTTCTCCAAGCTGACCGACGAGACGGGCTGGTTCCCGGCCGAACTCACCAAGGTGGAGCGTCACACCTCCAAGACGGGCAACCCGTGCCTCAAGTGGTTCTCGAAGGTGGCACCGGGCCACGCGCAGGCGGGTGCGTTCCTCCCCATCCAAACTCTGAACCTCTCGGGTCGGGCGGCGGGCCGTACCAAGGCGATGCTGCGTGCGATCGGCTGGCCCGAAGGCGCCAAGTTCTCGCCCACCGGGGCGATCGGCCGGACGTTCGAGGCGTACCGCTCGAAGGACGCCAGCGGCTACTGGACGATCTCCGAGGTGCGTCCGCTGAGCAACGAGGCCCCGGACGTGGAGACGCTGGACGACGACGAACTCGCCTGACCGACCCGTCAGACACACGACCTCCGGGGGAGGGGTAGGGACCCTTCGCCTACCCCTTCCCCCGGTGCCCCTAGAGAGAGGGAGCAATGCCAGCAGGTGACAAGCAGCCGCGCATCCCTCTGCATGAGGAGGCGACGGAGCAGTTCCCGAAACGGCAGCATGTGCCTCGTGTATCCGGCTGGAACAGTGAGGAGTACCAGACTCCTTCCGACCTGAACCCTGACCGTGCGGCAATGCGGCTCGACGGCATGGTCGTCGTTGACTGCGACTCGCCGGAGGCGATCGCCAAGTGGGAGCGGAACTTCCCTGACGACCTCGACGTGCCGCAGGTGGACACCGCCCGCGGTCGGCACTACTACTACGCCCGGCCCGACGACGCCCCGCCCGAACTACGGCAGGCCATCGGCGTGGTGGCTGAGCACATCGACATCAAGACGGGGCGAGGCAACTACGTCCTGGCCCCCGGCGCACTTCACCGCACCGGAGTACGCTACGAGTTCGTCCCCGGCACAGAGGACTTGCCTCTCAAGCCTGTGCCGGAGCGGCTCGTCAAGATCCTCGTGAACCGGGCGCAGCGGTCCCCCTCTCCCGCTGCGCCCGGTTCCGAGCAGGACACCTGGGATTCGATTGAGTGGGGCCGCCAGAACAACACGCTGGCAGCGTTCGCTGGCGGGTTCCGGCGACAGGGAATGTCGGTGCAGGCGATGTACAAGTCGCTGCTCGTGCTGAACAAGGTGCTCTGCACGCCGCCGATGCCGGTCGAGGAGGTGAAGCAGATTGCCTTGTCGATGGGCAGGTACACGCCTGACCCTGACACGCCGGTCGAACTGGCAGGCGACACGCTGCCGACCGTCTCGGCTTCTAGCCTCGGCCCGCCGCCGCCTCGGACGTGGCTGTGGGAGCCGTACATTCCTGGCAACACAGTGACGCTGGCGTCGGGGCGGGAAGGTATCGGCAAGGGCATGTGGTCGGCATGGCTGGCGGTACAGGTGGCGACCGGCGTGCTGCCTGGGTCGTCGGTGCGGGTCGAACCGAAGCCGGTGCTGTGGCTGACGGCCGAGGACCACTACCACCAGGACATCTGGCCGCGCCTTCGGGCAGCGGGCTGGGATCCCGAGCTTCATGCCGACATCGACTTCATGCATCCGCGCCACAAGCTGGTGCTTCCCGAGGACACTCACCAGTTGCAGGCGACGATCGAGGCAGGCGGCTACGGGCTTGTCATCATGGACCCCGGCCGCTCGTACTTCGGTGAGCGTGGCCGCCAGGGGCAGCCGTTCTCGTACAACAACGAGGCGGACATCAGGCCAGCGTTGCAGGATCTGCTCGGCATGGCGTCGGATACCGGGGTGCCGGTCGTGTTCGTGGGCCACTGGCGTAAGGGCCAGGAGGGGGCGGTGGCTGATCGGACGGCGGGTACTGCGGCGTGGAAGCAGGTGGTGCGCCACGCGCTTGACTTCGCTCAGGCCGAGGATGGTGACCGGGCGATGTGGGTTGGCAAGACGAACCTGGGTACGCAGGGGCATGTTCGTGCGTTCGATGTGGTGGCGGTGGATGAGTTCGACACGGCCAAGTTCGTGCTCGGTGATCTGCTGCCGTACTCCAGCCTCGATTCGTGGATGAAGGAGAAGCAGGCGCATCACGGGGCGATCGAGCTTGAGGATGAGACGCCGACGCAACAGGAGTCGCTGCCTGTCGCGGAGAGTTGGACGCAGCCATACGTGAGGGAGATGGGGGAAGCAGTGACTGAGATGCGGTTCGTTGACGCAGGGTTGTGGAAGGGGTCGGACAAGGGGGCGTCATGGACGACGTGACCGTGCTCGCCGCCGACGCTTGGTGCTGCACCAAGTGCGGTATGACTAAGCATCGCCACCTATTCCCCGGCAGCGGGCGCTACAAGCAGTGCAAGGTCTGCTACAACGCTGGCCGGAAGGCGTACAACGCCACCCGCCCCGAGGTGACGAAAGCCAATCACCGCCGCTATGCACGGGAACGTAACAAGAGGCTGCGCGCCGAGGCTATCGCCCACTACGGCGGCCGGTGTACCTGCTGCGGGGAGGAGGAACCGGCTTTCCTCGTCCTTGACCACATCAACAATGATGGCGCACAGCAACGCCGTGATTTGACCGGCCAGCGGGATGGCGGTGGATCAACTCGCATGTACGCCAAGTATCGGTCGATGGGGTGGCCCGACGACCTCCAACTGCTGTGTGCGAACTGCAACATGGCGAAGGCGCACGGGGGGTGCCCTCATGCTCATTGAGTCGGATGAACAGTACGAAGATGCAGTTGCCCTGCTGGCAGGGGCTGAAGTAGTTGCAGTAGATACGGAAAGTACCGGCCTGCACATGCACCAGGAGGACGTGATCCGTGGGATCTCGGTGGCGTTCCGCCGCGGCACCGGCAACATCTACTCGTTCTATGTGCCGCTGTCGCATCCCAACTCACTGAACTTCGAGCCTCGACAGTTGCTCGCCGCCCTCAAGGCCGTACCCCTGCACATCTTCCATCACGCGATATTCGATTGGGGCGCACTTGCACAGGTCGGCTACGAACGGAACCGGAACTTCTACGACACGCAGGTTGGCAACTGGTTGCTCGATGAGAACCTGCCGACCGGCCTCAAGCCGACAGCGGCCCGGCTGTGGGGCGAGAACGAGGCCGAGGAGCAGGCGCACCTCAAGTCGCTGATGAAGCCGCCCGCGCTGTCGCTGCTGGCCGATGAACTGTGGTCGGTGGCGCTCCTCGGCGGGGTGCGGCTCACGAAGAAGCGGGCGCTGGAGATGGCACGCGAGTCGCAGGAGATTCTCCACGTCCCCAAGACGTGGGCGACGTTCACAGCCGAGGACATCGGTGTGTACGCAGCGAAGGACACCGAGTTGACGCTGCGGCTCTACGACTACCAGCTCAGTAGAACTTCAGAAGTCGCCCGGCCCGACGTGATCTACCGCCCGGCGATGGAACGTGAGCTTGCGTTCCAGTGGGTGCTGTACGACATGATCGCGGCGGGCGTGCGGGTTGACGTGGACAAGATGCGCGGCCAGCGGGTGGCTGCCGAGGCCCGCATGGAGGAGATCGAGGCGGCGATCGGGTCCGAGGTTGTCGATATCGGGGGGCAGGAGACGGCGGTGAACCTGCGTTCCAGCCGCCACCTCGCTGCTCTCGTGTACGACAATTGGGGGCTGGAGTGTTTCGAGCACACCGGCAGCGGGGCTAGGTCGGTCGCTAGGTCGGCTCTGGAGCCGCATGAGACGCACGAAGGGGTGGCCGCTATCTTGGAGCACAAGCGGCTGGCGAAGGCGCTGTCGGCCTTCTACGAGCCTCTCATCGAGCGTGTGGGGCCAGGGGGGCGGGTGCGGGGGCACTTCTCCTCGACTCGGA
>OFRM01000874.1_pt1 | contig 11294 bp, 7 predicted proteins | sample 1543101 | NCBI WGS metagenome assembly OFRM01 (sample SAMN07774223, study PRJEB24372) | wastewater metagenome | isolation source: Exp Tend VB 0WW | collected 2016-02
TTGCTCGCCACGCCAAGCGCGTAGTCGCAAGGGCACTTGAGTTCTATCCCAAGATCATTGGGCATTGTTTCCACGAAGATTCCGCGCGATGGTTGAGGTCACTTGGCGCAACCATCTCAGGCGACACTTTTGAAATTCAGAGGGCCTAATGACTGATCCAGTCACTCTTGGCACAATCGGAATGGCGGCCTCTGGTGCATCCGGGGCCGCTGGTATTTTTGGTTCGCTCTTTGGCGGCAGTGCCAAAGCCGATGCTTATAAATATCAGTCGTCGATGGCATGGCAAAATGCTGCTATCGCCAAGCAGAACCAGAAATATGCTCTCGATGTTGGCGAACAGCAGGCTGAGAAAGCTGGCATCGCCGGTGCGGCGCAGGCTGGGCAGATCAAAGCGGCGCAAGGAGCCTCTGGCGTTGATGTGAACTCTGGCTCTGCCAAAGAGGTTCAGACTAGCCAGCATCTTGTCTCTCAGATGGACCTTAACACCATCCGCGAGAAGGCTGCGAAGACTGCCTATGATTTCTCGGTCCAAGCTACGAACTACGAGAACCAAGCCAAGGGCTATTCCAAAGCTGCCAGCAATGCTCGAACCGAAGGCATCCTTGGCGCTGTTTCGTCTTTCATCGGCACGGTTGGCTCAGTTTCGAGTAAATGGATTCAGGGTAATCAGCTTGGTATGTGGGGCAAGGGTGGTAGTAACCTATCCAATCCCGGCCCCGATCCGTTGACTGAATGGGAGTACGGCCGATGAGCAGCCAAGTCCCATATACAGGCGTTCCTAGCGTTCAGCCTAGCTTCGATGCGACGCCATCCGTCTCATCCAATATCCCGATGGATGCATTTGGTGCGGGTGTTGCCAATGCGGTAGGTCACATCGGCCGAGCTGTCGAAGGTGCCGGGAATGAAATCTGGGCCCGCGCCACTGCGATGCAGCAGCTTAACGAACAAGCGAATGCTGCCAATGCAGTCGCCGAGTTCACCACTGCGATGGGCGAGAAATATGCGGCCTATTCCAGCCTCTCTGGTAAAGCTGCTGTCGATGGATACAAGCCCTACATCGAAGACCTAAATTCCACACGAGAAGCTATTGGCCAGAAACTCAACTCTCCATATGCGCAGAAGGTTTATCTTCAAGAATCCCGATCGATACAGGCACGGTCGGTGTTTTCTGCGGCGGCTCATTCGGGCCGCGAGGGGAAGAACTACGCGATTGGCTCAACCCAATCGCTGATTGATGCAAGATCGAATGCTGCCGCGTTGGCTCCGCAGGATGAGGATAGCTATAAAGCCAGCCTGCAACAAAACGAGAAGGATGCGCAGCGGCTTGGTGATCTTCACGGCTGGGATGCTCAGACCACGAAGAACTATGAAAGCCAGATGAACTCCAAGATGACCATGGGACGCATTCAAGGCCTCGCCAAGAGCGATGTGCCTGCGGCTCAGAAGCTTCTTGATGCTGCGGTCAAAGCTGGGAACATCACTGGCGAGGACCTTGGCCGGGCTCAGACCTATATTCGCGGGCAGAGGCTGAGTGTCGCCACTCGCCAGGAAGCTGCACGGACTATGTCTGGCGATAATGCCGGGATTGCCTCTGCAAAGATGCCAATCGACAGCGTGGTTGAGGCGATCGCCGGGAATGAAGGCGCTGACTATGGCACCAAGCATCCGCCTGTTACCCACAAGGTCAATGGCAAGACCATCACTGAATACGGTCTTGGGCGCTATGGCGTAATGCAATCCAACTTGCAGGACTGGCTCAAGGAAGCTGGAATGCCTGCAATGACCGAACAAGAGTTTCTGAACAATCCTCGTGCACAGGATCAACTGGCAAAGTTTAAACTTGGCCAATATCAAGAAGAAGGCGGCTCTGCACTTGCCGCTGCGAATAAATGGTTCACAGGAAGCTACAACCCTGACCCAAAGCGTACCGATGGAATTAGCACCGCGGCAAGTTACCAGAAGCGTTTCCTTGCAGGACTGGCGAAGAATGCCTCGGCTGCGGATATGTCTAATTGGGGTCGGGCCCGGTCCAAAGAACTCTTCGGCGACGATGCCGAAGCCGCGGATGCAATGGAACAATCCTTTATGACTCGCCATTCTCGCCAAAAGGCGATTGATCGCGAGGACGTGCAGGACAACATCGACACCATTGAAAATGCGATTGTCCCGGCAAAGGATGGAAAGCTTGTAACCTCGATTGAGGACGTACAAGACCCCAAGGTCCAAGCTGCTTGGGACGCGCTGCCGATTAGGATGCAGAATAAATATCGCAAGCTTCTGTCGCAAAATGCTAAGGGCGACTACGAAGCTACACAGGCGAACCAGATTGAATATCGGACGTGGCTTGGACGCTTGACCGATCCAATGGCGTCGGCTGATGAAAAGCGCGCCGCGATGAATGCTGATTTCGCTACGATGGCGATGCCTGCGGGCCAACGCCAGCAGCTGAATATGCTCAAAGCTAAGCTCTGGAAGGATCAGAACAAGAACCCGGCGCTGAACCACGCGATGAGTATCTCGGATGATATCCTGCGGAATGCTGGGATCACTCGGTCCAAGAACAAAGACGACTATGACCAAATCCGCGGATCAATGTTCCTCATTCTCAATGACCGCATGAATGCTGGCGATCCTGTTAAGAAAGATGAAGAAATTCGCCAGATTTCCTCGCGACTGGTTCGCGAAGTCTCTAACGGTAAATGGTTTGGGATTCTGCCCTCGAAGGAACAGGCCTTTAAGGTTCAGGTTCCTGAAAAGGAAAAGCAATACATCATCAAAAAATACACTGAGGACACTGGATCGGCACCGACCGAAAAAGACATTCAGTCCATCTACAACGCGAAGATGTATAATCAGTTGTATGGTAAAGCCAAGAAGCAAGCCTCTGATGCTGCTGCCGCGATGACTCCGACCGTTCCGAGGTCACAATGAACGAATACGATGATATCATCCAGAGCTATACCGAACTGGCACCGGCCAAGGCGACTACGGCTTTAGATGCTGATCCTGACAAAGCGGCTCGGGCACTTCAATTGTCTCGGGCCACCGGCGTTGCGCCACTTGTCATCAATGCTGATCAGGATCGGTTTGAAGAAGATCATCGCGCGGATATGACTGCGGGAATCATCCGCAGGAACAGCCAAATCGCGGCGTATATCCGTGGGAATGATCTTGCGGATCATGTGTCGAATGATGACTACGGTAATCTCGACAATGCCAGCCGGGCGTTCTCCGATACCTTAGACTCCCACCCGATCTGGGGCAAGGGCATTCCCAAGCGCTATATTGCTGAGCCGTTGATGGAGGGATTGAAGGGCGCGATCTATGGGGCTGGCGAGCATTTTGCCCAAGAGCCTTTTAAAATCCCCGAGAATTACAATGCTTGGTCTAAGGGAGCCTATGAGTTCCTCGGAATCCCCCTCCGCATCCTGAATGCCGTCGCTGGCGGGTTTATGGGCGGTGCCGGGGGATTGGCTCGACAGGCTACCATCGCGGCGGGTGGTGATGAGAATCAAGCCAATCGGGCTGAACGTGAAGCCCGCGGGATTGTTGAATCAGAAATGGGTCGTGGCGGATCGGGCTTGCAACATGCCGATCACGCGATTGGTCAGGTCGTGCGGCAGCAAGAGGCGATCGCGCTTGCTAAGCCTTGGCTAGATGCAGGCGTGGACGTGCCTCGTGGCGTTCATCCGCTGATCGACCAGATCAAAGAAAAGACCAACGACGCTTGGGTCGATAAGATTCAGAACGCTTTGCAAGAGGCCCAGAACTCTGCGACCCGCGAGCGCGATCCGGAGCTTTTCAAGAATTTCGCCCAGCAGCATTTTGCCGATGCCCAGATGGGGATTTCGGCCGATGCAGTGGTCCGGCTTTATGGCGATAAGCTGCCTTCAAGGGAAGATGGTATCCTCGGTTGGGTTCCGGGGATCGAAGAAAAGCTTGAAGCTGCGAAGACCTTTGGCGAGGATGTTCATGTTCCGCTGGCTGATTGGGTTACCTATATGGACCCCGGTTTGGCAAGGGAATTGAAGGATGATATCCGCGCATGGCCGGGCGGGATTACCAAGAATGAAGCGGCGTTAAAGGATGTTGCTGCTCCGGCGGTTGGTGCAAATAAAGAAATTGCTCCTATAAAAGAGACTGCACCTGAATTTGAACCTATAACCTTAGATCAGCGCCTCGATGCATATCGCGAAGAATTTCGTAACATGCTCGAAGATGCAACTTTTGATGAAAGGGGTATTCGTCAACCGGGTTTGCGTGATGCACTTGATGTGGTATCTTCGCCGTTTGGTGTTAGTGGTGATCATGGTCGTGAAGCTTTAGATTTAGCTATAAAACATGATCGTCCAGATATAGCCGAAGCTTTAGTCCAGCGTGCAGAACGAGCAGCACAAACATCAAATACTACCCCTGGAGTCCCTGAAACAAGCCCAAAATACAATGAAATTAAAAAGAACCTTGAGCGGCTGAAAAAAGAGGCAGAAGATTACGCAGCAGAATTGCGTGAAAAACTAAATGAATCTAAACTTAAAAATGATACCTTGCTTGATGGAGCGCTTCCGCAGGTTCGGACTTCGGCTGCGCTTGAGCCGGTGTTTAGCATCGGGGATCGGAAGCTGGAGCTTAAGGCTCAGGCACCGATGGGAGATTTTCATGAATTTCAGATCGTCGATCAAACTGGTAAGCCAGTTGGTGAGCTAAGCATTCTACCTGATCCGACGACCAAACAGTTGTATGTTGGAAATATTAACGGCCTTGCTGGACTTTATTCAAACGCATTCGGCCCAAGCTTAATGCGGGATTTGAAACGTCAGCTTAAAGAAGCTTATCCGGAATATGAAACTATCACCGGACATCGGGTTTCTGGGGCGCGTGAAAAAGCTGGTGTTTGGGAAGATGCTGAAAAGAGCAACCCCGTAGTCCGTCTCCACATCGATGACCTTGCTAACGACGACGCAGCAATGCGCCAGATGTTCAACAGCGCCTATATGCGTCAGTTTGATCATGGCGTTGAAGGTCTTATTATACCTAAGGTAGAATACGCTAGAGAAGAACAGCGGCTAATTGCTGCTATGCAAGAAGAGGCCGCTAGGGTCGCGCCGGGAGTGGAAGTAATTCCTACCGCCGGTGTGTCGCATCCGAAAGCCGAAGGTGCCACAGGTGTATTCTTCCGAGGTTTGCGTCCACAGATTCTAGTTGATATGTTTTCGCCTGATGCAAAACATGTGATGCGCCATGAATTTATGCATCATATGCGAGATTTGTTGCGTCCGGAAGAATGGACCGCGCTTGAGAATGCTGCGAAATCTGAGGATTGGATCAAGCGATATAATATTGAAGGCCGGTATGGCGATATTCTAAAAGATCGCCCGGACCTTATGCTTGAAGAAGCCATCGCGGAAGCTTACCCAGATTGGCACCGAGCAAAGGATTCTGTTGAACAGCCTAAGACGCTGGTAACGCAGGCGTTCCAGAAGATTTACGATTTTATTCAGCGAGTCAAGCAGCGATTTGCGGAGATTCTTGGGCGCGAGCCGACGTTTGATGAGTTGTTTGAGAAGATTAGTTCTGGCGAGATCGGTCAGCGGAGCCTGAAGGATCGTATGAACGGGGTTAAGTCCGAGCCTGCTTTCTCCATCGAAGACCGAATGAACAACCTCCGCGCCGCAGCAGCCGGGCTTGATTCGAAGTCCTTCAAAACCATGCAGGAGCTAATCAAACAACGCCACGAAGAAGACCTGCAAGCTGCGTTGAAGCGCGCCGAGGCGGAACAGAAGACGCTGCAGTCTAAGGAATGGAAAGAAGCCGCGAAGGAAATTCGCAAAGAAGTTGAAGCCGATATCAAGCAGCGCCCAGACGTTGCAGCGGACTTGCTGATTGGCTCCGGCGAACTCGGTGGGAAGCAGCTTGAGCGGAAGAACTATCCGCTGCGGGCTGAGGATTTGTCCGAGGCCCAGAAAGCCAGCCTACCGCGGAGGTATTACTCCAAGGATGGCGTTCCCGTCGATATGATGGCGAACCTCTTTGGGTTTACCTCTGGCGATCGGCTGATCGAGGAACTTTCGTCCTATACCAAATCCCGCGAAGGCATGTCCGCGCAGGAGGGTCTGCGCAAGACCATCGACGAAGAAGTCCAGCGTCGGATGGAGGAGAAGTTCGGCAAGCTTCAAGACAACATCATGCTTGAGGCGATGGATCAGGCGCTGAGCGAGACTAACCTCCAAATCCTTGCTGAGGAATGGCAAGGCGCGGCTATGGCTGCGGGGGTTAAGGTTGTTGACAAGGACCTTGCCAAGGGCGAGGCTCTGGCGATGTTCGGCAAGATGAAGCTGAGCGATATCAATGCTGAGCGGCTTCTGGGGATTATGGGTAAGATCGGCAGGGACACTGAGCGCCTGCTGATCGCCGGGAAGAACGCCGATGCCTTGGTTCTGATGCAGCGGAAGTATATGACCGGGTTGATTGCTGCGGAGGCAAGGAAGCTCCAGAAGGAGCAGGCGAGCTTTGAAAAGACCGCCAAGCAATTCTCCAAGCGCGAAGTTTCTTCGGTTGATCCGGAGTACACCAACTATATCCATCAAATCTTGATGCAGGTCGGCAAGCCGGTTCGCAGGTCGGTGCAGGACCTTGCGCATCAAATGGAAGGGTATGGCGGGAAGAACCTCGAAGAGTTCGTTCAGGAGAAGGCTGGGGCGCTCCGGGAGATTCCGGTCTGGGATCAACTCTATGATCCAAATTGGAACAAGAATCTCGATCAGCTAACTGCTGATGAGTTCCGCGCGCTGCATGGTTCGATCAAGGCGCTGGTTCATAACGGCCGCGACGAGATGAAGATCATGCGACAAGGCGAGGCCGAGGACCTTGCGATTGTAAAGCAGCAGATGATCCAGAATGTGATCGACGCGGCGAAGGGAGAATATGCAACCCAGAATAAAAGTCCGATAAAGAAGTTCCTGACGAACTATTATATCGGGCATCTGCAACTGGAGAACATTTTCAATCGCTGGGATAAGTTTGATTCCAAGGGAGTTTGGAATCAATACATCATGCGCGACCTGATCGATGGAGCCAATCAGAAAGATGCTTGGCTCAAGGAATACGCGCATCAGCTTAAACAGCTTCCTGAGCCCGAAGGCTTGACGCGGACACTGGATAATCCGCTGTTCAAGGATCAAGACACTGGCGCGGCCCTTCCGTTTACCCGGAAGAATCTGATCGCGGTGATGCTGAACACTGGCAATTCATCAAACCTCGCCAAGCTGGCGAAGGGATATAAAATCGAGCCGAATGATGTGATGGCTTGGGTTCACCAACATGCCTCCGCCAAAGACTGGGAATTTGTCCAAGGCGTCTGGAATATGTTTGCGGATATCAAGAAGAAATCGGACACGATGTACCGGTCGTTGACTGGCGGGGTTGCGCCTGAAAGCATTCCAATTCGGCCGGTGGATACGCCGCATGGCCAGTTCAAGGGTGGGTATTATCCGATCATCTTCCATTCTGAGATGGAAGGAAAGTCAAAGAAGCTCATGGGTAAGGACCCACTTGAACAAGAGAACTATGTCCGTGCGACCACTCCAGCGGGATATACCAAAACCCGAACCGGCTATGCCGCACCGATGGCTCTGGAGCTTGATGCTATGCCGGGCCGGATTGGGCAGATGCTTCATGATATTGCCTTGCGTCCGGCGGTACTGAATGCCGCGAAGATTTTCTACGATCATGATGTTCGGTCTGCGATTCGGGCTCACTTTGGTGCGGAATATCGCGATGAACTTGTGCCGTATCTTCGGGGTGTGGCGAATGCTTCGAACTACGAATCTAAAGCTCAAACTACGATGAACCAGATGAGCGAGTTTATCCGGCAGAATATGATCACGACATTGGTCGGACTGAACCCGGGCACGGTCATGAAACATGGTCCGACTGCTGCGGTGCTTTCGGTCAGGGAGGTTGGGGCTGAGCCGTTTGCCAAGGCAGTCCGTGGAATGTTCTCGGTCAACGAGGCTACTGGCGAGAGCAACTGGCAATTTGCGATTAAGAACTCTCTTGAACTCCAGCGGCGCGATCGCAACTGGGCAGAGACGTTATATGGCTCTGCGACTGGGGTGCTGGCTCCGGGGGATAAGCTTACCCCAATGCGCCAGAAGATTATGGAGCTTTCCTCGAAGCCTGTGGCGCTGTCGGATATGATATCTGCGGTGCCAACATGGCTGGCAAAGTATGAAAGCGAGATTAACGCTGGCGCTACCCACGGTGACGCGGTGTATGAAGCCGACCGATCAGTTCGTAGGGCGCATGGCTCAACTGCGATCACCACTCGCACTGCAATGATGCGGAACTCAAATCCTTGGCTAGTGTCGATCTATAACTTCTTCTCGGACGTTATGAATCGCCAGATGGAGACGATCTGGAAGGCTGGTGAGACTAAGGACCTTGTCAAGCAAGGTGAGTGGAAGGAAGCAGCTAAGACCGTCCCGGCTTTGACTGCGTCGCTCTTTGCCTATGCCATCTGGCCTGCGATTGTGGAGACTTGGGTTTCTCCGCATCCGCATAAGGATGATGATAGCTGGCTTAAGAAATCTGCTGCGGCGATGACCTTTGCGCTAGGTTCGTCTTGGGTTGGCGTTCGTGATATTGCTTCGGCAATGACGATGGGCCGCGATCCGCAGTTTGGTTTGACTGGGACGGCGTATCAGACTATGACCAACACCTTTCATGATCTGGCGAAGAAAGAACCTTTCAACAAAGAACATGCTGGGAAGATTCTGCAGGACGCAGGGATTATGATCGGCGGGTTGACGGGTATGCTCCCGGCGCAGGTTTCGAAGGGCGGTCGGTTCCTATTCGATGTAAGCTCAGGCCAACAGAAGCCGAAGGGTCCGTGGCAATGGCTCACCGGATTGCGCTATGGAACTATCGAAAAGCATCCAGCCACCTTTGAAGATTACTTGAAAGGAAAACACTGATGGACCATAAAGTCTTCTTTGCCGAAGTCCGCGATCATGTCTTTGGGAAAACCATGTACCAAGGACAGGTCGACGGATGCCTTGCAATCCTTAACGCTTGGGAACAACATGCGCCAGCCAGTGATCCTCGGTTCATCGCGTATTCGCTCGCAACGACGTATCATGAAACCGCTCGAAGTATGGCCCCGATTAAGGAACTTGGGTCCGGACGTGGTAGGGCCTATGGCAATCCTGTGCCTCCATACAATCAGGTTTACTTTGGCCGCGGCTATGTCCAGTTGACATGGGAGAGAAACTATGTCCTCGCAACGAGAAAGCTTCGCGAACGTGGCGTGGTCAGTCGTGATGTTGATCTTGCTAGGAATCCTGATCTTGCAATGCGTCCAGATATCGCGGCAGGAGTGCTCATCTTTGGTATGCTGGAAGGTTGGTTTACCGGCAGGAAACTGATTGACTATTTTAAGGGAACACGCTCTGATTGGGTTGATGCTAGGGCGATCATCAATGGTAGTGACAAGGCCAAGTTGATCGCCAGTTATGGTATGGCGTTTTACCATGCGATAGACGAAGCGAATAGGAGCCAGAGATGAATCAGAATCAGATCATAGCATTCGGGCGACATGTGGCGACATTTGTCGCTGGCATGTTGACTCTTGCGGTTACGTTTAATTATGTCTCCGCAGAACAGGCGACGACTCTTAAGGATTCGATCAACCAGATCATCCAGTCTGTCGGTGCGATTGCTGCGGCGGTTGGACCGATCGCTGCGATCATCTCGGGATTGTATGCCAGCCGATCGGCAAGCCCGGCGAATCAGCTTAAGGCGGTTGCTGCGAATCCGACTGTGGCGAAGATCGAAGTTAAGGACCCGGTTGTTGTCGGGGCCATCCCCAGCGACAAGGTTGTAATGGCGTCTCCCGAAGGAAATGGAGCAACCCCATGAAGAAAATTGCGATTGTAGTTTGTGGCTTGGCGCTGACTGGGTGCACTGCCAACAACGAATGGGCGAAGATCACGGCGGCTGTGGCGACGGCTGACAATACCCTAGCGAAGCTTTCTGAGAATAGCATCCCAAAGGCCTGTGCGATTATCGCGGTGGCAGATAGCTATTTTCAGGATTTGAAAGGAAATATCAGTGCCAAGAATATCGCGATTGAGGCTAAGGCAATGGCGGCTGCGCAGGTGATCTGCAACAATCCGCCGACAAATACGGTTGCGGCGTTTAGGACTCTGGTTAATCTCTGGAAGGCTGTGCAGGATTCGACGAAAACGAACTGAGGAGCTCCACTCATGTCGTACGTACTATCAGAGGGCGCGATGGAAAAACTTATTCAAGACGTAGCCGATGTACGTGCGGGGCAGGCGTTCCTCAAACAAAGTGTCGAGCGCATGGAAGACAAACTCGATAAGGCTCTTGAAGAGCACGAGGATCGAATCCGTGTGCTTGAGACTTACAAAGACAAGCAGCTAGGCCTTATGAGCCTAGCTGCACTTCTCGGTGGGGTTGTGACTTGGTCTTTTGACCATCTAAAGGGTTTGTTTAAGTAATTATTGGAGCCGACCTCTATCGGTTGTGAAGTATTTGATCTTGGTAGTGCGGTCAATTCCGAGCAGATGAATCTGTCCCGACCGCTCTAAGATATCCACCACTCGATGTATTGAATGGATCGGCAGGCGATCACGAGCGAACCTCGTGATCTTCTGCTCGCTGACGCCATATTCGCCGTCATGGATTTTGACGAAGTGCAGGATTTCCTCCATCGCAGCAGCATCGGCATTGGTCGCGCCAGCTTTGAAGATTTCGGCCATCGAGGCTTCGGCTTCTAGGAGCCAGCCCATAGCCCGGTTGAAGTCATCGCGGGTTAAGATTAAAGCGTTAGATCGGTCAATAGCCGACACCATCGAGAGTTTATACAAATGCGTTCGCCTGCGCGTAACGTAATGTATGAGCTTTGGGTGGGATGGAACTGGTTGTTCGCCGAGTTGTCGCCAGTTGTTAACTGCGTCCCGATATTCCCGCGTGACTTCGAACTGACCAATCTGCTCGTTGATGATAGCAAGGTCATTCGCGAGGTCTGCGGAATAAGTCTTCTCGACTTCTGCAAAGTCATCGCCAATAATCCTTTCATCCGAGAAGATCATAATCAGGCGCGAGGTAAAGCCTTGGCCCCAAGCTTTCTCTGGCATCAGATCGGTTAGGTTCTGGGGAGTGCATCCGCAGAGCATGTTAATCTGTGGGGATTCGATCTTGATCCGGAGGTCGCTGGTTCTGCGGACCTGTTGGTATGGGGTCGGGTCGTAGAAAGCTGAGAGTCCGTCGAT
>OFRM01000876.1_pt1 | contig 11290 bp, 6 predicted proteins | sample 1543101 | NCBI WGS metagenome assembly OFRM01 (sample SAMN07774223, study PRJEB24372) | wastewater metagenome | isolation source: Exp Tend VB 0WW | collected 2016-02
CTTCCGATCTACTGCCCTCTCCATTTGCTCTCGCTTTTGTTCAATAACTACCTTCAACCGCTTAGGGTCGGTGCCGCCGGCTGTGTCGAGCTGCAACAGCATGTCGACGGTGGCAGCGCGCTCCGCCATAATCGTCTCCGTGATGTCGTTAATCGTCTTTGAAATACTTGCGGGTGTGATGCCGTGCTTTTCGTTGTATGCAACCTGTATCGCACGTCGGCGATTAGTTTCGCCAATGGCGCGATCGAGTGAGCCAGTCATCTGATCAGCGTAGAGGATTACACGGCCCTTGATGTTACGTGCGGCACGACCCATGGTTTGAATGAGTGCAGTCTCAGAGCGGAGGAAGCCTTCTTTATCAGCATCAAGAATGCCAACAAGCTCTACCTCGGGGAGGTCCAACCCCTCACGCAGCAAGTTCACACCAACCAAACAGTCAAACTCGCCTTTGCGGAATCGAGTAAGGATAGTAATGCGGTCAATAGTTTTAACATCTGAGTGTACATACTCAGCTTTAATATTTTTCCCCTTCAAAAACTCTGACAAATCCTCAGCCATTTTCTTAGTTAAGGTCGTCACCAACACTCGCCCACCGCCTGCTACAACTGTCTCAGTCTCCGCAATAAAGTCTTTCACCTGACCCTGATAGGGCTCAAGCGGGGTGCCAGAAGTCCGTAAGACTTGGCTGAGCGGCCCGGAGTGCGGACTTTCGGTGCCCTGCTTTGAGCCCTTCGACTCAGCAGGTGCCATATTAGCTGCCGCAGTAGCAGTGACAGGTCGCACAATAATCTCGGGATCAATGAGTCCTGTGGGGCGGATCACCTGCTCAATTGGTTTACCCGACTTCTCTAACTCATACTTGCCCGGCGTTGCTGAAGTGTAAATAGTCTGCCCCACATTCTGCTCAAACTCATCAAACTTGAGCGGGCGGTTGTCTGCTGCTGAAGGCAAACGAAATCCGTGTTCAATCAGCGTTTTTTTGCGAGACTGGTCACCTGCATACATACCACCCAGTTGTGGCACCGTTACGTGTGACTCGTCGATGATGGTCAAGAAGTCCGGTGAGCCGTCAGCTTTATGTGGGAAGTATGAGAGTAATGTATACGGTGGCTCACCCGCGACACGCCCATCAAAGTGTCGCGAGTAGTTCTCGATTCCGTTACAGTACCCAACCTCACGAATGAGTGCTAAGTCGTACCGTGTACGTCGCTTAATGCGGTCCGCTTCCAAAAGCTTTCCCTCTTTCTCAAACACTTTAAGCTGTGCCTCAAGCTCTGCTTGTATGTCCTTAGCAGCGCGGTCGCGCTCACCTTCTGCCGTCACATAGTGCTTGGCTGGGAAGAGGAAGAACTCGTTAGACTCATCAATTACTGCGCGACTCACTGAGTTCAGTTTAATAATCGCACCAATCTTGCCGTCAGTTGGCGTCAGACGATAAATAACTGTTTCGTTCACTGGCATCAGTTCAACTGATGGACCCACTGCACGGAACGTACCAGGGGTAAGGTCTGCTGTGGTGCGTTCAAACTGCAAGCTCACCATGAACCTCACGAACTCTGCACGCTCAAACTTGTCTCCAACTGCTATGCGTCGGTGCACCTTCATGTACTCGTCTGGCGAGCCCAAGCCGTAGATGCATGACACTGATGCAACAATGATGACGTCCTTGCGGGTCAGAAGCGCCTGCGTTGAAGCGTGACGCAGGCGGTCGATCTCAGCGTTGATCATCGCCTCTTTTTCAATGTAGGTGTCCGTCACCGGCATGTATGCCTCGGGCTGGTAGTAGTCGTAGTAGGAAACAAAGTAGTGCACGGCGTTCTGTGGGAAGAACTCGCGATACTCTTGGGTCAGCTGGGCAGCCAGAGTTTTGTTGTGCGCAATCACCAAGGTAGGCTTTTGGACCGACTGAATGACGTTCGCAGCTGTAAAGGTTTTGCCAGAGCCAGTCACGCCTAAGAGCGTCTGGTGCCGCTCGCCTGCTTTGATACCTTTGAGCAAAGACTCAATGGCCTTGGGTTGATCCCCCGCAGGCGTGTAGTTAGACTCAAGTTTAAAACCGCTCATCTACGCACTATAGCAAAACGCACCGTTAAACACTTACTTTGGGCTGCTCAAATTTGAGTACCTTTGAGAGGCTCGGGTCTTTATTTACTAGTGTCTCAAAAAACCGTGCAGCGCGTGGGGACACTTTGTGCACCATTTCCGGGTCACGCATCGCGTACGAGTAGAGGTCAGCCAAGGACTCCTCGCCTGTTGAATACGAGTGTGGCAAATTGTGGTCAATTAGGTACTTGTTGAGGTTCGCTAAGTCCTGCAAAATTTTCTGTCGCTCACTCGATGGTAATGCGTTAAATGCCTTCTGTGCCTCAAGTGCTCGGTCAATGGCGTGTCCAGCCTCGTGCGAGTGCACCCACTCTTGCAAATTTTTATTATCTGGAGCTTCGAGGAGCGGGAACTCCTTCATGCGCAGTACAGACGCTTCCTGCGGACCCTCCTTAATAGTGTGTGCCAAGTGCCTGTAGTAGCACTTCTTACCATCTGGATTTACTCCACTTGGCTGTACTGGCTCACGACTCATATCATCAAACAAAACGCTCTGAACGCGCTGCACCTCACGATCGTTCAGCCCTCTCGACTCTTCAACCGTGTAAGTGCGACTTTCTGCTGAGGCACGCTGGTCGAGGCGATCGTGGTACTTCTTATCCAAGTCCTGATTTGGGTCCGCAGGCATGCGGTAGAACACGTCCATCTCCTTTTCTGATACGCCAACTTTCTGAACAGTAAACGCGTCACCAGTTCGGTACACTTCGTCGGGTGATAGTTCAGGTATTTCTGAAGGTCCGAGGAGCGACAGGTTAGGAACACGCTGGCCTAAGCGTATTGACCCGTCTGGATAGACGCGTCCTAACTCGTACTCAGGATGTTCAGCCGTTCCGACATTCATCACGAACCACCCGTCGCTGGCCTTAAGCGCCTCAGCGCCAGCTGGGGTGCCAAGATCAATGTCTTTGACCGTTACCTCCTTGTCCAAAAATCCTGTGTCACCAGTTGGTAGGCCCTCGCATACTGGGCGCACGTCAGGGGTCGCATCAGCAAAAAGCGCTTCGAGCGGTGTATGTGCAATGACATCTCTTCCGACGACGAGGAATACTGCTGCAGCGATTCCGACGATATATGGCACATGCTCACGACGAAGAAACATCGTGCAACCGTACTCCTCCAAAATGGCTCTGTCAAGCCATTTTAAACCTTATACATATTCAAAAACTCACTACGGAACGCTTCAAACCTCTTGTCCAAGATAGATTGGCGAATATCTTTAACCAACCCAGTGATGAAGTTGAGGTTATGCATAGACGCGAGTAGTGGCCCGAGCATCTCCCCTGCCTTAAACAAGTGGTGCAGGTATGAGTAACTAAAGTTAAGTTGTGGTACGTCACTAAACAGCGCACTATTCCGAGCAAACTCAGCTTTGCGCACGTCTACCTTGCCACTTTTGGAGTATATCGTGCCAGTGCGGCCGAGACGTGTTGGTAGGACACAGTCAAACATATCGATACCGTTTGCGATGCCTTCAAACAGGTCCTCGGGCTCACCTATGCCCAACAGGTGTCGAGGTTTGTCCTCAGGAAGCGGAGTGATAGCAGACGTCAGAGCCTCACCCAAATCTTTTTTACTGAACGAGCCGCCGATACCAAACCCATCAAAGCCCATCGGCCCAATTTCTTTCGCACTCTCAGCGCGGAGGTCCGGGTAGCGCCCTCCTTGGACGATGCCAAAGATTGCTTGCTTCGCACGTGCATCCAAGTTGTTTTGGTGCGTGGTCAGCGACCGCTCCGCCCAGCGGTGTGTTCTATCCATCGCCTCCTTCTGATACTCTCGCGGTGCCTCAGGCGACGTGCATTCGTCGAATGCAAAGAATATGTCAGCGCCTAGCTTGTGCTGTATTTCAATCGAGCGCTCAGGAGTAAACCGATACAGAGAGCCGTCAATGTGTGACGTAAACGACACACCCCCTTCGTCAACGATGGCGAGCTTGCCGTGCACCCCCAGTGTTTCAGGATCAAAGATGGACGGTGCGGATTCTTGCACTAAGGTTTCTGGCACTGCAAACTTCGACACTCCTTTGCCGTAGCCAGCACCGAGCGAGAACACTTGAAACCCGCCAGAGTCCGTCACGAGTGGACCATTCCACCCCATGAATGTGTGGAGTCCTCCTTGCTCAGCTACCACCTCCTCGCCGGGCTGGAGGAACAAGTGATACGTGTTTGAGAGCGCAACCTCAGTCCCCACAATGGTTTTGAGATCATGCGGCGTGATGCCTTTTACGGTGCCTTTCGTTCCAACGTTACAGAACGCCGGTGTGGCAAACGACCCGTGTGGGGTCGTTATAGTGCCTGCTCGAGGCGCCGAGGCGCCCTCAGAGCGCTCTACGTCGAACTTGATCGAACTCATCTATTGACCAGGTGCTTTGACGCTCAACAATTCAACTTGAAAGATGAGTGACGCGTTTGCAGGGATCTTACCCATTGAGCGTGCGCCGTAGGCGAGCTCAGGTGGGATAGCAACAATACGTGTGCCTCCAACCTTCATACCCGTGAGACCTTGGTCCCAACCCTTAATCACCTGACCACCACCGAGGGTGAAGCTAAATGCTTGACCGTGCTGTGCTGAAGCATCAAACACAGTGCCATCTGGCAACACGCCAGTGTAGTTCACCGTAATCGTGTCTCCTGCCTTTGCCTCGTCTCCAGTGCCGACAACTGTGTCGATGGTCTGAAGAGACGACACTGCGCCACTCTTTGAGATATCGTTCAGCAACGCCTGCGCTGCTGTTGCTCCTGTGTTCTCGCTTGGGTTTGTGTTTGTTGTACCACTCATACCAAAAAATCCTAAGAAAATAAATACCGCCACCACTACGACGGCGACGACTACTGCAATGTACATGTTTTTACGTGGCATATAAAGTTACAAATCGTTAATGTCTCAATAGTAGCATGGCTGTTAATACTACGGACTGAGCTCTACAAGCGGCTCAGGACGGGGCCAGACGGGCCGTCCTCGACTACAAAACCCATCTCCTTCAGCTTGTCCCTGAGCTCGTCCGCCTTAGCAAAATCCTTGGCCTTGCGCGCCTCCTCGCGCTCACCCATCAAAGCTCGGGCTTCTGGCGACACTTCGTCCGTCACCACCACCTTTGACACCACTGCCCCACGCTCCGCCTCCTTGAGTGAGAATCCGATACCAAGCACGCGATCAAAGTCTAGGAGCGTTGCCCGTTTATCGCCAGCGCTTATCGCTGGGTCCTTCAGTAATTCCCACATCAACGCTATTGCTTGCGGTGTATTGAGGTCATCGTAGAGCGCTGAAGCAAACTTTTTCTGATACTCAGCGTTAACTGCTCCTGAGCCGCGCATGTCAGCAAACGCCTTCCATGCGCGCAACAAGGCTTGCTGCGCACCCATCACCGCCTCCCACGTAAAGTTCATCGTCTGACGATAGTGCCCCGTAAGAAGCCAATACCTATATGCGAGCGGGTGTAACCCTCTATCCTTAAGCTGTCGCAAATTGATATCGTTACCGAGGGACTTTGAAATTTTTGTGCCATCGAGGTGCACGAACTCATTGTGGAGCCAGTACCGAACGTACGGTTTATTGTTCGCTGCCTCTGCTTGAGCGATTTCGTTATTGTGATGCGTTGGTGCCAAGTCGACACCACCAGTGTGGATGTCGAACGACTTGCCCAAATACTGCGTGCTCATTGCAGTACACTCAATGTGCCAACCAGGGAACCCCTTGCCCCACGGCGCGTCCCATCCCATATCGTTACTAAATTTCCATAGCGCAAAGTCTCGTGGGTCGTGCTTCTCAGGGTTCAGCCCAATGCGCGAGTGATCAGCAGACGCAACACCACCCAAGGCACCGTACGCTGGGAACTTGGCAGTATCAAAGTACACACCGTCTGACGTTGTGTACGCAAAGCCCATGTGAAGCAATGTTTCAATGTAGGCGATCTGACCCTTCACATGCTCGCTTGCGCGCGGCATAGCATGTGGTGTTTTGATGTTGAGTGCCGCAATGTCCTCCTTAAAGGCATCGGCATACTTCGTCGCAACGAGGAACATATTTTCCATACTCGACTCCATGCCTTCACGTTTGAGCGCAACTGACATCTTGTCTTCAGTGTCATCAGCGTCACCCACTAAGTGACCGAAGTCGGTGAGGTTCATCACCTGAGTAACCTTGTACCCAGCGTACTCAAAGGTGCGTCGAATTAGGTCTGAGAGGAGGAACGCACGGAGGTTCCCAATATGTATATAGTTGTAGACCGTGGGGCCACAGGTGTAGAGCTTCATGGCGCCCTGAGTCACCGGCTCAAAGTCCTGGAGCTCGCGTCCTTTCGTATTAAAAAGTTTAATCAGCGCTGAGGGACGTTTTGAGAACCAGCCAAACATGTTGGCAGTATACCAAAATCTTACACTTTTACTTACGAGAGAGTGTAGAGACCAGTGCTAATAAGAGCGACGACTATCGTAGCAAGTAGCACCATCCGTGTATTGCCGCTATTCTGATACTCGTCCAATTCTTCTTGAGTTCTCGGCAGCATAAGCTCAGTGACTGGCTGATTCGTAATCGAATGCTCTGGAGCTGGCATAATTTTATTATACCATACTAGAATTTTGTGTCAATTACCAGTTAAGTGCACCGCCTGTTTTGTATTCAGTCACGCGAGTTTCAAAGAAGTTCTTTTTCTTTGAGAGGTCAATAGTTTCAGACATCCAAGGGAATGGGTTCGTTACTCCGTACTGTGCAGGCAGTCCTACCCTTTCTAGGCGGCGGTCAGCGATGTGCTTGATGTACTGCTCAAACCCTTCGGCATTAAGGCCAAAGATGCCCGTTGGGAACACTTCCTTAGCAAACGTGTACTCGAGCTCAGTTGCCTTGCGCACCAACCCCACAATGCGGTCTTGGAACTCCTTGGTCCACAGTTCTGGGTTCTCGGTTTTGAGCGCATTAATAATTTCGATACCAAAGTTCAAGTGCATCGACTCGTCACGCATGATGTACTCGATCTGCTCAGCTGAACCAACCAACTTGTTCTGACGCTTAAAGCCAAACACCACGGCGAATGATGAATAGAAGAAGATCCCCTCCATGATGAGGCTAAACACGCACCAGTTCTCAAGGAACTTCTGGTCAGCTGCAAAGGTACCCGTCTTGTAGGTGCCATCAAAAATGCCCTCATTAAAGCCGAGGATAAACTCCTCCTTGTTGTAGATGGCGTCTACGTTGCGGTACATGTTAAAGATCTTTGACTCGTCCATCGACAAAGACTCAACAATGTACTGATATGCATGCGTGTGTATCGCCTCTTCAAACGCTTGGCGCAAGAGGTACATGCGCACTTCAGGACTTGAGACGTGTTTATAAAAGCCCATCACCACGTTGTTCGCAGCAATCGAGTCTGCGGTCGTAAAGAATCCCAAGACTGTTTCAAACGCAGAGCGCTCGTCAGCGGAGAGGCCCTTTGGGTTCTTCCACAACTCAATGTCGAGCTGCATCGAGATTTCAGTAGGGAGCCAGTGGTTTTGGTTAGCCTGCAAATAGTACTCCCACGCAAACTTATGCTTCATTGGGTAGAGCTGGATCACGTCCGCCTCTAGACCATTGATAATACGGCGGTTGTTTACATCCACCGGCTTTGCGTTTCTTTGAATGGGCATACTCGAAAAATCTAACTAATAACTACTGACAGCTTTCGCACGTTACTTCAGGCGCTTTATGCAAGACGTACTTAGGCTTCACTGCGCTTGGGTCAGATGAGAATCCGTTCGTAACTGGCTGCGATGCACGAGAGTTCTGGGCATCGACATACTCCTGTGGTGCGATGGCGGCACCAACTCCGGCGAGCGAGGAGCGCGGTGAAAGTTCACTTTCAGTGCGTCCGAGTGAAGACGGTGAAAGCGCTCCGCTTACACCACTAAGTTCACGTGCTGGTGCCACAATCGATTCAGTAAACGGAGCTGCAGCGGTCAAAGGGATTGTTTCAGCAACGGGGCCGTGGAGTGTCGCAGACATCTGGGCTGTCGTCATCGCTTCAGGGCCAGCTTGAGCACCGTCGCGCTTATGGGTTGAACCAAACTGCTGGGTGTTCACCGTCGACTTTTCAACCTGAGTAGCAGCAAGCGTACGGAGGTAGTACGTGGTCTTGAGACCCATCTTCCATGCGTAGAGGTAGATCTCTGACAGCTCCCTACCTGACGAGCCGCGGAAGAATATGTTGAGTGACTGTGACTGGTCTATCCACTTACCGCGGTACGCAGCAGCGCGTACCAACCAGCGCATATCGACTTCGAACACTTCCTTATACTTGGCCTTAATTGTCTCAGGAATACCCGCAATGCGTGCGATTGAGCCGTCGTTATACTTGAGGTCGTTCAGCACAGTCTCATTCCACATACCGATGCGCTTCAAGTCCTCAACCAAGTATGGGTTAACGACTGTAAAGTCACCACTAATGTTCGACTCAACGTAAATGTTTTTGTAGATTGGCTCGATCGATGGGACTGCGCTCACAATGTTTGAGGTCGACGCAGTTGGTGCAACGGCCATACAGTTGGAGTTACGCATACCAAATGCCTTGATAGCGTCGCGTACCACTGACCAGTCGAGCGTTGTGTCGCGTGACACTTCGATCGCCTCACCACGCTCCTGTTCAAGAAGTGCAATGGTGTCGATTGGCAAGAGTCCCCTGTCCCACTTTGAACCCTTGAATGATTCGTACGCGCCGCGCTCCTTAGCGAGTGCAACAGACGCGAGTATCGAATAGTACGAAATCAGCTCCATCGACGTATCAGCAAACTGCACGCAGCGCTCTGATGCAAAGTCGATGTCGAGCTGGTACAGCGCGTCTTGGAATCCGCCAACACCAAGTCCGACTGGGCGGTGACGCATGTTTGATGTCTTTGCCTCCTTTGTTGGATAGAAGTTGATGTCGATCACGTTGTCGAGCATACGCATACCAACTGACACAGTTTCCTTAACACGCTCCTTGTCGAACTGGCCGTTAGTCACGTGCTTTGCAAAGTTGACCCAACCCAAGTTACACACCGCAGTCTCTTCTTTCGAAGTGTTGAGTGTGATTTCAGTACACAAGTTTGAGTTGTGGATGGTGCCGACGTGGTCTTGAGGGGAACGAATGTTTGCTGGGTCTTTGAACGTTACCCATGGGTGTCCAGTTTCGTACAGCATGCCCAGCATCTTCTTCCACAAGTCCGCTGCCTTCATACGCTTGAAGAGCTTGATCTCACCACGATCAGCCATCGCCTCGTAGCGGACGTATGCGTCCTCAAACTTCTTACCAAAGATCTCAGTTAAATCAGGTACTTCGTCTGGCGAGAAGAGCGTCCACTGTCCGTCCTCACGAACACGCTTCATGAACAAGTCAGGGATCCAGTTAGCCGTGTTCATGTCGTGGGTACGACGACGCTCATCACCCGTGTTCTTACGGAGTTCCAAAAACTCTTCGATGTCATAGTGCCAACTCTCCAAATACACTGCAGTAGCGCCACGGCGGCGGCCTGAGCGGTTGATAGCAACAGTCACGTCGTTTGCGATCTTCAAGAATGGAATGACACCCTGCGAGTGGATACCTGCCTTCTTGATGAGGGCTCCTGTTGCGCGAAGCTTACTCCATGAGGTACCAATGCCGCCTGCCCACTTTGAGAGCTGTGCGTTGTCACCGTATACCTTAAAGATGTGTTCGAGATCGTCTTCAACGACGTTGAGGTAACAACTTGAGAGCTGTGGGTGTGGGAGTCCTGCGTGGAAGAGGGTTGGTGTCGATGGGACGAAGTGGAGTTTCGAAATCACGTTATAGAACTGTATTGCCCACTCCTCACGGTTCTCTTTCTCAGCGAGTGCCACGCCAATGGCGACGCGCATCCAAAAATGCTGTGGGGCTTCCAAATATTTCTTTGTCTGAATATCTTTGACGAAGTAACGGTCCTGCAACGTCGCAACGCCGAGGTAACGCAACAGCTGGTCGCGTGATGGTTCGATAGCGGCAGCGACGCGGTTGAGGTCAAACGTTAAGAGTCGCTCATCGTAGAGCTTAAGCTCAACGCCACGCTTGATGTTAACGACGAATGCAGTTCTGTACGCCTCTGCAAAGTTGGGAGACGCGATTGATGCGGTCGAGTCTTGGAACGCATCACCATAAATAATGTTGAGTGCGAGCTGCGCAGCGAGTTGTGCGTACGCTGGATCACGTTCAATGAGTGAGCGCACCACCATAATAAGTGTGCGCTCAAGTTCTGATGACGTAATGCCATCATAAATCTCACGCTGCACTTGCGCGATGATCATTGCAGTGTCGACTGATGCGCGCGACTCAGGAACGATAGATGCCTCGAGTGTTTTTTGAATTTTGTCGATAGAGAAAATCTCTTTCGTGCCGTCTTTTTTTGAAATGAGGAGTCCTCGCTCTTCAATTTTCTTCTGAATTTCCTCAACTTTCTCTTCACGGAGCTTGGCGTGCTCGTAGCGATAGATAATGTATGACTTTGCGACCTCAAAATACCCACGCGTCATCAGTGCACGCTCGACGAGGTCCTGAATTTCCTCAACATTAGGGAAATTGGCTGAACCACCGTAGCGGCCAGACAACATTTCAGTAACACCAGCTGAAATTGCTGCAGACTCTTCAGATTTCTTATCTTTAATGACTTCAAAAAAAGCTTTCTCAATCGCACGAGTAATTTTTGCCGTATCAAAATCTACAATACTTCCGTTTCGCTTCTTGATTTTAAGTACGCTCGTCATAGGTCATAGTATTGTACCCCCTCCCCTACTTTCGACCTAAAAAAAGAGTTCGTAGACCTGTGTGGATAAAGTTTAAACGCAACAAAAAAGCTCTGTGTCAAACACGTGTCCGCGCGTGGCTCTCTTAAGCCCCCTTGAGCGAGCTTTCTTCCTGACTTTTTGAGTACCCACCAGCGTCTGCAGCGACCGCGAGCGTGAGGCGCTCCAGAAAGATTGACTGCGCGTCGGCGACGTTGTCTGCATTACCCTTCCAAGCTTCCATAGCCGGGTTTTGAAGTGCGCGTGCAAATGAAAAAGTGATGTCCCATGGCAATGGTTCGAGGCGCGCAATGGCATTAAGGTTTGCAGCTGCTTCTTCAGGTGACTGACCTCCTGAGAGGAACACAACTCCACCTACTTCCTCAGGAAGTGCCGCGGTAAGTGCGCGCACAGTGCGCTCTGCCACCTCTCCTGGCTCAGCACGTGT
>OFRM01000877.1_pt1 | contig 11267 bp, 8 predicted proteins | sample 1543101 | NCBI WGS metagenome assembly OFRM01 (sample SAMN07774223, study PRJEB24372) | wastewater metagenome | isolation source: Exp Tend VB 0WW | collected 2016-02
CGCCAAAAGTACGGCTGGCCACTGCCCGAATAGCGAAACGTACGGGTAAGCCAAAGCGCCGGGTAGCCATCCCCAAGCTAAATCCCAGTTTACCCCACCAATTAAGGCAGTAATATGGTTAAGTGTCGAATTTCGGTTAGCATAGTCAAAAATTACATCTTTATAACTAATAGCAGTGTTAGCGACTGGATTCACCTGACTATAAAACAAAGCTAAGGGCACTATTGCAGGTAAAATTAATACGAAATGTAACAAAGCCAGAGCTATTAATACTTTATACTTTCGAATAACTAACACTGCATAAGCAATTAGGAATAGGACGAATGGCAGCCAAAAACCAATGTAAGTCCAACAGCCAATAGACAGAAGTGATGCCAAGATAAACAGAATATAACCTTTTTTTTCATGAACAATTTTACTAAGACTATAAAATAGTAAACTAAAAATAAATAAATCGTAGCGTTGGTTAAATAAAAATGCAGCGGAGCTTTGGAAAAAATGAAGATTTAAAATTCCAAGCAAGCTAAACATGGATACCACAGAGAGCATCTGTGCTGTCAGTGGTTTTTTAAGTACATATTTTACAAATGTGACAAGACTGATAAAACCACCGGCGTAATATGCCAGCTGGAGCACAAATAGTTTTAGAAAGCTCAACACCGAAAAATTTGGTGCTATCCAAGAAAGTAAGTACACGTAAAAGGCTTCTGCCAAACCTGAAGGCATAAACAAAAATTGAGACTCACCAAGGCCACGAGTGGAGTCCCAAGCAAATAAATTGCGCGCTAAATGGAATGCAGGGTTAAGTTCCATAAAGCCTTGGTCAATTAACCCAAATAAATTATGCCCGCTAGACACTTTTAACTGCGTAAAAAATAAAAAACCAACTGCTACCATATTTAACCCAATTGCCAGCAAATTCCAAAACATTGGAGCCTTTTCTAAGCTTGGCGTGACTGTAGTTTTTTGCAGTACTTCAACAGTTTGGTGCAATTTTTCAAAAGTGTTTTGATAAACTCTATAATTTCGCAAGCAGGCGCGCATCATTTCTACTTGAGTTTCGCGGTCACTAAAAATTGTCCGCAGAGTCTCTGATAAATCCTCTGCAGTATTTTCAATAACCACACCACTGCCGTACAACGCAATTTCATTTGCGGTAGCGGTCGCTGTTTTTGAGGCAATAGGGATAACTCCCAAAGCCTGATACTCCCTGACTTTTATCGAATCCCGAAACTCATCAAAATTTAACTGCCCATTGTAAAGCGCTAAACCAACTGTCGCCGTAGCAATTTCAGCAAGTGCTTGCCCGTAGGGCTTGTGGCCAAGAAATTGGATTGTAGTGTAGCCTTGTTCTTTAACCCAAGCCTCAAGCTCCACTCTTTTTTCTCCGTCACCAATTATCCGCAAACAAATTTCTGGAAACTCGGCTTTTAACTGCTCAACACAAGAAAAAATCATCTTAAAGTCTAACTGCTGACCAATATCACCAACATAAACACAGCGATACGGGATTTTTGCGACTGCGCGTAGAGGCTCAACTAACCACGGAGCTGGACTATTGGGCAAATGCTCCAATTTTCCTGCAATTTTTGGGCCATAGAGCTCTTTTTTGAAACTGATAACAGTTTGAGCCGAACAATAATTAATATCCGCATAGCGGGTACAAAATTCATCAAGTTTAAAATAAAGTCGGTTTAAGACTTTATTTTGAAAACGCTCTCGCGCAAAATCTGGGGTAATAAAAATAACCCTAACAGAGAAGCCGAGACGTTTTAGTAGCACGCCCGCAAAAGCAGAAAGAGGGTCTATGGCAATCAAAGTAATTTTATGTCGCACTAACCGAACTAACAAATACAACAAATTTATTTTTACTTCAGCAACGTAACGCAAAAAACTTGGGAGTTTGCCAATTATTGGGATTGTCCAATATGGACCCTCTGTCCCCTGTTTATAAACCCTGCTTTCTCCACCAGTGTAAAGCGAGTGACGCAAAACTGAGTAGTTATTCGGGTAGTAACGATCAAGGAAAGTAAAGGTTAGATTTCGATGCGAGTCGATAATTAATCCAGCATCTCGGTAGTAGCTATGGCATGCAAAAACTATTTTTTGAGAAGCCGCTTTTTTGTTGCGAAGTTTACTAAATAGCCAAATCCTAAACCCAGGTGGCATTAAGTGCAAAGACAGTCTTTGCAAAATGTTGTAGAAAATATCACCAAAACTATAATTAAACGCAGGGTCCCCTTTGTACTTTGCTCGAATACGAAAAGTATTCTGCTCTAAGTTTTTTAATCGTTTATAAGTCAGCGAACTGGTGTTCATCCGGTATTTAATCACAACCTCAGGAATATTGGCCAGCTTCCATGTTCTAGCAATACGAAATGTCATATCTAAATCTTCAGCAGTTTCTAAACTTTCATCAAATAACCCTGCCGTAGCAAAACAAACTTTGCGCACCATGCCCGCGGGCTGGCTAACTGCTTGATAGCGAAAAAGTTTAGCGCGTAGCTTAGCATCTTCAGTCTCGTAGTCCCTCTGACTTTTAGTCCCTGTGTCATCAAAAAATTCTAAACTCCCACCCACCATACCAACTTCTGGATGAGTGTCTAAAAAATCAAGTTGTAGTTTTAGCCTACTTGGCATAGCAATGTCATCTGCATCTTGCCACGCGATATATTGCCCTTCTGCTACCTCAAGGCCTCTGTTACGACTACTAGAGACTCCACGATTATCTTGATTAACTAAAATTTTAATCCGCGAATCACGGCTCGCGTAGTCCACCGCTATCCGGCCAGTAGTATCCGAACTGCCGTCGTCGATAATAATCAATTCAAAATTAACAAACGACTGGGCTAGAATACTTTCAATAGCGCCTGCAATGTAGGAGCCAGCATTGTGTGCTGGCATAATCACTGAAATTAAAGGTTTTTCTGACATTAGAGTCTATTTTAATACTCGGCGTCATCCTGAGCCAACGAAGGGGCGAAGGATCTTCTTGAATATTTGTGTTAGATCCTTCGGATGCACTCAGGATGATGCCATAACTCATGGCATCACTTCTGCTTACGAATCACATACAATGGGCGGCCAATAACCTCGCCATGAATTGACGCAATATACAACGCAATTAAACCTAAAGCGGACAAGACAATTCCAATCAAAAATAGATTGATCACAGCTAAGATTGCCGGACCAGAAAAATTTAAATTCCATGGGTCATGTAATATATATTTTTCAACAAATATAAAAATACCAAAAATTCCAGACAAAATTGTAATAGTTGCTCCTAAATAACCAGCTATCCGAAGCGGAAATAAGCTTTGGCTAACAATTGCTCGCAATGCTAATCCCACAAGACTAAAAAAACCATAACGTGACTGACCGTAGTTTCGAACTGGTGCATCGAATGTCACGTATGAAGTTTTAAAACCAAGCCAATCAATCAAGCCGCGAGTTAAGCGCTGTTTTTCTGAAAGTTGAGAAAAAGCCTCGACTACTTCTCTAGTTAACAAGCGAAAGTCAGTAGCGTGTGGGACCATGGCTACACTGCTTATCTGATTCATCAACCAATAAAAGAATTTCGCACCAGTTTTTTTAAAAAGATTATTGCTAGAACTTTGTTTTCGCACTCCCACAACCACTTCGCTACCCACCTGCCAAGCCTTAATTAATTCTGGCAAAAAGCTTGGCGGATGTTGCATGTCGGCATCCATCATAATCACAGCGTCCCCTTCTGCTTGGTGCAAGCCAGCAGACAGTGCCGCCTCTTTACCAAAATTCCGCGAAAATTCTAAGTACTGCAAATTTATATATTGCTTTTGCAACTCTGCTGCGACCACACTACTATTATCCGTACTACCATCATTTACTAACAAGACTTGCCACTGGATTTCAGCAAGCCCATTCATAGTGTTTGAGACCTCGGTTAACAACACAGGTAAATTATCCTGTTCATTGTAAAATGGAATAACAATGGTAACCAATCGCGCCATGAAATTTAGGTTTTATAAATTAGATAAGAATCAACGCATAAGCAAAGATAGCCAACAAAGCTAGAAATTAGAACAAGCCAAGCAAAGTTTGGGATCGAAGGAGAAATAAAGTAGCTACCTAAAAGAATAACCACAACCACAGCCAATAAAATATAGTTCACCGTAAATCGATGCCGAGCATAGGCCAAATTGGCTTCAAGCATGAGAAGCGATAAGGCTACAGACATCAATCCAAACAACCATAGCCAGCCGCTAATTAAAACATATTTTTCACCTAAAAGCAAGGCCACGGTGGGCGCGGCAAAAAAATAAAAAGCCACTAAAAATACAACTGAAACTAACCCTAATAAGCCGTAAGCCATAGCCAAGAGCGAACGATTAATTTTTCCTTCTTGGTGCGCAGAGGCTACTGCATAAGGCACCACCACTGAAATGACCGCTGTGTTAATCACCAAGACAGTTGAAGCTATAACTTTTAAAGCGCCATAGCTACCGGCTAACTGGCTCGTCGCTAAATGCTTAACCATTACAATATCAATGTTGCTGACAACTGCTAGCAGTGCAGAAAAGATAAAAATTGGCCAAACAACCGTTTGCAAATTCGGTAACACCGAAGTTTCGCCTTGTCCAATATTTGATCGTATTAACTTTTGGCTCAGGATAACTGCGACCAGCCAACCAATGCCCCCGGCTAAAGCCACACCCAAAAGTAACCACTCAGTGTTAAGTGTTGCCCAAACCACAACCACAGCTGCTATTAATTTTAAACTAACTGAGACAATTTGCACTCCATAAAAAGAACCGAAACGTCGCGCTGACTGAAGCACTCCACTGTAAAAACCAGTGGCCGTAGAAAACAAAACTGCTATAGCAACCCACCACACACCCACAGGACTTTGTAGCTGTAAGTATTGAGCAATTAAGGGTGAGAGAAGCACCAAGACCAAAGCCAAGACCACAGACCATAGATAAGTTTTTCTGCCAAGAAGCCGAGTAACAACCGTGTTGTGTTGTTCTTGTGTTGTTGCAACTCGAATAACAATATAATTAATTGTCGTTGCAAAAACTAAAAAAATTGTAAGCAGAGCAAGCAGAGACTGCAACTCCCCGTACTCAGTAACAGAAAATTTACGAGCAGTATAAAAATGAAAAGCAAAATTAAAAAGTCCAATAAGAGCAGTAGCCAAAAGTGCTATCACGCTATTGCCAATAAATTTCTGGTTTGGTTGTAAAAAAGTTTTAATATTATCAAACATATATAGAGTTATTGTACTCCGCGCCAACAAAAAGCAAAAGCCACAAAGCTAGCATCTAATTCATACTCCAATACACCGGTGTATTGGAGTATGAATCTATCGCTAATAAAAATGCAGACCCTCTGAAACTTTGCATCTGCCTACAGGCAGAGCAAAGTTTCAGAGGGTCAAAGGCCTTATGTTCTCGTATCAGAAAGTGACGGCTTCCGACGCGGTGAACGCGAACCCAACGCCGCGAGGCCACGCGGCGCTAGATCCACCATCCCACGTAGTGAGCCAGCCGCCACGGACAGCACCAAGCAAGAATGAGCCGCCGTCAACATTTATGGGTTCGTGCATTGTAACAATCTTCTGGAGACCCATAGCTTCAAAATCCTCATCCGTGAACTTCTCGCGGATAAGACAGGCCAGTTCAGCCTTGGACTTGCTGAACTTGCGATTACCTGCCTCCCCACGAATCGTTCTCGTGATGCGGTCGTCGTCCTCGTAGATCGAGCCACGGATAATCCCGACTTTAGTCATTACCCCATTACTCGGCTTGAAATAAGACGAACAAAGCACCTCCTTGGCATGCCCTCCAACAAGGAAACCCTTGTTTTCCAGACGCCTGGGCCACTCCTCGCCAGTTGTTCCATCAGAAGTGACCGAGAAAGTAATGACGCCATTTGCTTCCTGCCACGGCTTGCTGGAGAAATTGCCCATGATGATGTCCTGAAGTGCCACCCGAAGCTCGGCCACTGAATGCGGGTAACCACTTGGTTGCCGTAGTTGTCTCTTGATCTCGCCGAGTTGCCCGTCGAGATTGTAATACTCATCGCCTTCGACAATGTTTGCCATGACGATTTCCTCCAAAAAATTCTCTCTCCAAAAGGCTTTTGGCCTCGGCTCCCTTCTGCCCAAGTCACAAACCTTAATTTAATAACTTACTCCTTTTCCACCGTTTTGGCAAGGCTTTTAAAAATTCCACATTAGCACAGATGTCATCAAATACCCCACTTTTTCACGGCCGTGAAAAAGTGGGGTAAATATTTTCAAAATGACAATCAAACTTAATTACGCTGGGTGGCCACGACGCCAATCTTTCCTGGCTCGATTTCAACTCGAAGTTTAGGCACCCCAAACAGACCACGCATAATAATCGGGTAAAGCCAAAAGACCATCAAAAATTGGATAACAAAAGTAAACAGCACAATGCTGTCCCAACCATTACTAAACACATACCACAACACTGAACCAAAAGAAACGAAAACTAACACTAAGTGTGGCACAATCTGGCGGAGATGACGGCCTCCACTTGAAACTTTAGACGTTACTTTATAACTAGGCTTTCCAGGCATAATTGCAAGAACAAGACCTTTAAAATAGGCTGGAAACAAGCCTGCCCAAAATTGTCCAGCGACAAAAGTTTTGCCACAGACATAATAATAAAAAATCAACAACATAATTAAAGATGGGATGCGGAAAGCAGAATAACCATAAATATCCGTCACTGCTTGCCATCCAAACAAAAGCGAGATTGCAGGCATTAAAAATAATAACGGAATACAAACTGCCGAAATTGCATAAGTAATGGCTAACTCAGAATAATGAAGTTTCTGGCGCCAAGTCAGTGACCGCTTAAACAATGGGTTGTCTTTTACAAACAAACGCATTGTGTCTAGCCCCCAAGTGCCACGTTGTTTATAAATATCAGCTAAGTCCAAAGGCGCAGTGCCTTTTGTATAAATTTTATTGACATACAAACTTTTAAAACCAGCGCAGTGAAGTTTGTAAGAAGTATATAAGTCTTCTACCATATTCCACGTTGGAAACCCGCCAATCTCATCTAAACTACTGCGTCTATAAATAACGCCAGAACCGCAGGAAATAGCCGCATTATTAGCGTTTTTCCCAGTTTGAATATGTTCGTAAAATAAAATGTCGTGATTAAAGTCTTCTGGTGGAGTGACAAAGGACTGGCGCGTTGCGACTAAGGACAGTTTTGAATCTTCTGTAAAATGTCCCAGTAGCTCGTCTAAAATGTATGGGTTAGTGACTTCCTGATCAGCGTCTATAACTAAAATAAAATCGCCACTAGATACCAATAAGCCATTGTTTAAATTTCCCGCTTTGTAAAAAGCAGGTCTGTCGGCTCTCGAAATATATGTCGCACCATATTGGGTAGCCAAACTTTCTACTACACTTCGCCCGCCGTCATCTAGCACATAGATTTTTTTATTTTCATAAGTAATGCGCGACAAAGAACGCAAGACTGGCTCAAAAAGTTCTAACGGTTCATTGACCACCGTGATAAACACATCCACGCTACCTTCGGCTGGGTAACTCGACTTATGAACGTGACGCTGAGTCCAGTGATTAATTAAAAATAATAATGGCAAAAGAGAGATAGACCCTTCAACTACAAAAAAAAGCCAACCCAATGGCCCGGTGACGTGGAAAAATAACCAAACCACATAGGCAATCAGAATTAGCACGGTGCATAATAATAGGACTTTTAGCTTCATAATAAATTTTGACTTTTTTTAGCTTTTTCTGTGTACTGCAAATTTCTCCAGACTTTCCGGAAAGTTTTTTATTATAGCACTACTTTAAGATGTTATCGCCAAGAACTCAAAAAAGTCAAGCCTGCTTGAGAACCTACCCTCAAAACTGCTCTTGCTAATTTTTAGCAATAAGATTATACTAATTGATAATTCTTAGCACTAATGAAAGGTTAAGTTATGCGTAAATTATTTGCAATGATCTTAACAGGCGCTTTGGTAGCCAGCTTTTTGGTCACCAGCACTGCCAGCGCCGCTTCTAGAATCCCTCAAATTGGGGTACTCTCTGGGCACTTCAACTACGGACCAATCTGTCCTGTGATCACCATTCCCCCAAGTTGCGACGATGGCCCAGCTCTAAGGGCTGTCTACCGTAGCCATGAAATAAAAATCTGGCTTTTGGTCCCAAACCAAGAACCAAAGCTAGTCCGCACAGCAAGGTTTAATTATTTTGGCAACTATTTTGCCATTTTGCCAGCAGGCAATTACAAATTAGACTTATGGCCAAACCCTTGGGGTACAACAGACTGTGATCCAGAAATTCGTTGTGATCACGTTGGTAGCAGTAATGTTCCCGCCAATGTTTCAATTACTGGCGGACAGATTACCAGATTTGATATTAATGTAGATACTGGCATTCGCTAAGCTTATTTTATTTAAAAGTCCCATCCTTGCAAGCAAGGATGGGACTTTTTTGACTAAAATCTATAGTTCACAACTAGTCAAATTTTCTCCAGTTGTACATGTGTCTGTGCCACCATTGCCATTGATGAAGTCAAAGCCAGCACCACCGTCGATAGTGTCGTTGCCACTACCACCGCTTAAAACGTCACCACTTGGACCACCAAATAAAGCATCTGCTCCATCATTACCACCAATAATATCATTACCGTCTCCGCCGTAAATAGTGTCGTTATTATTTCCACCAGAGATAGTATCATCGTCGTTACCACCATCTATCCAGTCATTACCATTACCACCAAAAATTAAATCAGGACCGTCGCCACTACAAATTGTGTCATTGCCACCGTTGCCAATAATAGTGTCAAAACCACCAAGGCCAACAATTACGTCGTCGCCACTAGTCCCTACCAAGAAATTAATACCACCGTCACCTAAAATTGTGGCCACCAAACCGTTACAACCGTAAGCCACGCTATAGTCATTGGTTAAACTAGAAGAATTTCCCAAGTTGTCAGAAGCATTCACAGTAAATAATTTTGCGCCGAGAGTTGCTGTGTCAATTGGGCTTCCGTCAGGTGTAGTACCAACACAAGTTGCCACACCACTGGCAGAGTCGCTACAAGAAAAATCTGAATTTACCACAGCACCAAGGGCATGCGCAGATTCATCAGCTGGCGTAGCGATGCTGATAGTTGGGGCAGTGTTGTCTAGAATTACTGTTTTAGTTGCATTGTCGGTGTTGTCGCCATAGTCAGCGATGTTAACGTCAATAGTGTAAGTTCCATCAGGACCAACTAGCATAAATACGTACTGATCGTCAGGACATGGAATACTCCCCTTCACAAAGGTTGTTCCACCAGGACCTGTGTAAGAAATTTCGCAAAATGGAAGACCAAAGTCATCGGTAACATCTACCGTTACAGGAGTTGCGCTAGTAATATACATGTTTGGGCCACTAATATACATTGGGCTACCCAAAGTAATTGTCGCTTCTGGAACTGTGTTATCACAGGAAAAGTCATCAGTCACACCGTCGATAATATCACATTCGGTACCACCGTCGATAATATCACCACCGGCTCCAGACGTAATTACGTCATTTCCCGCTTGAGTTTTAATATTGTCGGCGCCATCTCCTGTTGTAACAGTGTCTTCTCCGGCGCCAGTTGTAACTTTATTTGCGCCACCACCAGCTTCAACAATGTCATCACCACTACCTGTGGTAATTGTGTCGGCACCATCACCAGTATAAACTTTGTTATTTCCATCTCCAGCTTTAATAGTGTTGTTACCACCACCGGCCAAAATTACATCGTTACCACTGCCTGTGGTAATTTTATCTGCGCCACCTAAAGTTACCACGCAGTCATTACCGCCATTTCCTTTAACAGTATCGGCGCCACCATTCCCAACAATGTAGTCATTGCCAGCTGTACCATTTAGGGTCTCGCTTGCGCTTGTGCCCTCGATAATATTGTAGTCACCCAAACTTCCCGAGCACTGGGCAGGAAGTGGAGCTACCGCAAGAGCGGTTTGTGAACCAAAAAGTCCTAAAACCATAATTAGCGCTGCTCCCCCAGACACTAAAAGTTTGCTTGTTGTTTTCATATATGTCCTTTTTATTAGTTTTTTCAAATTTAATCTCAAAAAAATAAGCTTATTTGGCACGACCTTTGCCAAAGTCTTTTATTATAGCATGCGAGTTGGAGCACTTTACATGCCAATGTCAAGAGTTAGTTAAACTGGCCAAAACCTTGTATGATAAAAGTGTGCTACTGCCCAAGGAGGTCTGTATGCCCAGTTTTTTGCTCGTGCTTCTTCTGACTACAGGAGTCACTCCTAGCCTTTGGAAGAATGTCTCTGTCTCTGATGACACACGCTTTCGCGCTGTCTACGAACTAAGTCTTCCAGAGTGTCCAAGTGAAGTTTGCATACTCTTTGTCGAAAAGGACATCTCTGCAGTTCGCCTCGAACTACAAGACGAGTGTGGCCAAGTCATCCAGTCGGTGACTTTTATCGAAGCTGTGATGGCCACAGAGAAACGCGAGCCAGTCATTGTCGTCTCGCGTTACTGGTCACACAAACTTTTTGGCAAAAAAGATTTTACGCCCGACTACATTCTGGCGTACATTCAGCACTGCCAGTTCCCCGAAGGCTTGGAGCACTTTCGGCAAGCATACCTAAAAAAACAAGCGGTCGTCTCGATATAAATCGAAGCGACCGCGTTTTGTTTTTAAAATCAAATGAGCCACTCTAGTTTTGCCGGCCGGCAAAACTAGAGTGGCTCAATGCGAATACTACTGGCGGAGAGTCTACGCTTTCAGCGCAAACTCAAGTGCCGCTTGCAATTCCTCCATTTCAATTGGTTTGCCAATAGTGGCGGTTATTCTCCTTGTGTTGGGAACAGATCCAGGGCTCGCCGTCAGCATAACAACAGGGATCCTGTATCCCAAATTGTAGAGCTCAGAGACCAGCTCCACGCCGTTCATCTTCGGCATCTCGAAGTCGGTCAAGACCAAATCGACCGTCCGCTCCGAGAGAATGAGCAGCGCCGTTTTCCCTCCATCGGCCAGACGGGTTTCGTAACCCATCGAAGAAAGCATCCGACCCAGCGCTACACGCACCGACGTGTCGTCGTCGACAATCAAAATCGTCTTTGCCATGATGGCATCCTCCCGTCAACAAAAATTCGAAAATAAAACCCAAACTAACATGCAATCATAGCCCAAATCTACCAAAAAGTCAACGCTACTATATAATTTATTTATAATTCAAAAACAACTTTGTAAACAAAGAAG